>Ga0209437_100418_pt1 | contig 38621 bp, 39 predicted proteins | sample AraplaL_Cvi_mTSA_FD_184266 | JGI IMG/M metagenome (GOLD analysis project Ga0209437, IMG submission 184266) | Arabidopsis root microbial communities from the University of North Carolina, USA - plate scrape CL_Cvi_mTSA (SPAdes) (version 2) | ecosystem: Host-associated > Plants > Roots > Endosphere...
CTTGGTTAAATCCTGAAAATCATGAATTCCAAGCGGGTTGCCTGCTCTTGTGCCCAGAACAACAATCGAGCGGGTGATCATGCCCTCATTAGGGGTCTGTTTCCAATCGGAGCTAACCAGATCGGCTTTGACCAGCTTGTCGATATCACTCTCCATCGCGAGCAAGGCCACATCAGCCTCGAATCCACCAACGATGGCTCTTGCCTGTGTACCCGATGCTTCATAGGACTCCTGGAAGTTAATCGTCTGTCCAGTCTTCGCCTTCCACTCCTCTTGGAACTTGGGCAGCAATTCGCCTACAGCATCTTTCGCTACACTATAAGCACCGATCACCAGCGTATTGGATGAATCGTTACCAGCGGGCTTGTTCTGTTCGCTTGATTCCTCCTGCTTGCTGCATCCAGCGGTCATGCAGACGAGCAGAAGCATGAGGGCAACATATAAAAGGTTGATTTTCTTCTTCCTCGTCTGCATGGGCAGCCCCTTTCTTCCACTTGACTAAATCATCACCGGCATCGGATCTTCCTTCAGCCGGTTCTCAACCACCCAACTGTTGGAGTCATTGAACAGGTATGCACGATGTACCAGGACACGAATTTGTTGACCGATCTCCAATGTCGTTTTCTCCAGGGAACGATATGTGATTAACTTGTGCCCCTGTACGTCCACCTCTACCATCCATTGACTGCCGCGGAAATGAAGATGTTTGACTGTACCTTTTTCCGTTGCAGACAACATGGTGAACTCGTTTTTCAAGCCGATCTCAATATACTCCGGTCGAATTAGCGCTTTGGTGTGTCCACCCTCGACGGCATGTTCGAATCCTTTCAACTGGGAAGCATCCTCCACAACCGTAGACTCCCCGATAAATGTAGCGACAAATGGTGTCTGCGGATTTTTGTAGATATCCCAAGGTGTGCCCTTCTGTTCCAGACGACCTTGGCTGATAATCATAATCTCGTCCGCCACTTCAATCGCTTCATCCTGGTCATGTGTTACAAAGATCGAAGTAATTCCCACTCGCTCGATTAGCTCCCGTAACCATGAACGCAGTTCCTGACGAATTTTCGCATCAATGGCCGCGAACGGTTCGTCCAGTAATAACAGCTGCGGCTCCGGGGCGAGTGCTCTGGCAAAAGCAACACGCTGACGCTGCCCACCAGACAACTGATGTGGATAGCGCTGTTCGAAACCTTTTAACCCGGTCAGTTCAACAAGTTCCATAACCCGATCACGGATCTGGGCTTTCGGTGTCTTCTTGACCTTGAGTCCAAAAGCAATATTCTCAAATACCGTCATATGTTTGAACAGGGCATAGTTCTGGAATACAAATCCGATTCCGCGCTCCTGTGGAGGCAGATGGTTCACGACTTTCCCATGAAAGCGAATCTCTCCGGAACCCGGATTCTCCAGACCCGCAAGCATCCGCAGAATGGACGTCTTCCCGCCTCCGCTGGGTCCAAGCAGACCGATCAGATGGCCTTTGGCAATATCGAATGAGACATCTTTTACCGCATGAAAATCACCGAAATGTTTGTTCAGATCACGGACTTCTACATGCATATCAATGCACTTCCTTTCGCTTCTTGGCCCATTCCATCATGAGCAGCAGCCCGACGGAGAAGGTGACCAGCACCAATGCAACACCATTTGCGGCAGCCACATTAAAATTCTCAACATCCTGATACACCAGGGTTGTTGCTGTCTGCGTTTTGTTCATAATATTACCGGATACAACCAGCACTGCACCGAATTCCCCAAGCGAGCGCGCAACCGTCAAGACTAGACCATACACTACCGCCCAGCGGATCGAAGGCCATGTCACACTCCAGAACGTTCTCCAGCCGTAGGCGCCAAGTGTAGATGCGGCCTCTTCTTGCTGAGAACCGAGTTCCTGCAGGACAGGCATAACCTCTCTTACCATCAGTGGAAATGTAACAAATAACGTTGCGATCACCATCCCCGGGAAGGCATAGACCACATTGAATCCAATCCCTTCAAAAAAAGCACCCATAATGCTGTTAGGTCCCAACATCAACACAATCATCAAACCGCCAATGACAGGAGATACGGCATAAGGCAAGTCTACAATGCTGTTCAGCAGCCCTTTTATCCGTTCACTCAACCATCCAGCACGAACCAGATACAGAGCCATCATGATGCCAAACAATGTATTTAACAAAGTGACCACCAGGACCACCAGTCCGGTCATCATCAAGGCGTGTAGCGCCTCAGGGCGCATCAGCCCTTTCAGGAATCCACCTGCCCCGTCTTCAAATGCACCAATAAAAATGCGTCCAAGCGGGATGATCAACAGTACAATAAATACCGCAAACGTCAGTCCGATTAAGAGTCGTCTCATCGTCTTCTCCCCCGCATCTGCACCAGATTGATCAGCCAGAGGATCAGGAAGGAGAGCGTTAGGAGCAACACGGATACTGCAGCGGCTCCCGTTGGATTATCACTTTCAATCTCCCCATATATAAATACGGAAGCAGTCAGTGTTCTTCCCGGAATGTTACCAGCCACCAGCACGACAGCCCCGAATTCAGCCAGTCCTCTGGAGAAAGCCAACATCCCCCCACTGATCATGCCAGGTGCCATGGACGGCAGAATAACCTGCATGAACGTGCGCGCCTTGGATGCCCCCATCGTGTATGAGGCCTCTTCCTCGGAAGGATCGATTTCTTCCAGCAAAGGCTGCACCGCACGGATCACAAACGGAAACGTGACAAAGGTCATCGCGATAACAATTGCGGGCTGGTGAAATACAATCTCAAATCCCATGGATTCTGCCAGTTTCCCGATGGCACTGACCGGACCCAACAGCAGCATAATCATCAAACCGCCCACTGCTGTTGGCAGTGCAAACGGGAGATCAACCAGACTGTTAAGAAACGATCGGCCGACAAAGCGATACCTTGTCAGCACCCAGGCAATCATCGTGCCCAGAACCACATTAATCAGCGTAGCAATCACGGCCAGCCGAATCGTCAGCAGTACGGCTTTCCACGCGATGGGGTCCATAATGCTCTGAACAAAGTTGCTCCATCCTTCAGAGAAGGAATTGACGTACACACCGATGATTGGAAGTACAATAAGTACGATAAAATATAATAATACGGTACTGCGGAATCCCCAAGTCCATCCCTTATGACGAAGAACGGTATTCATTGCTGCGTTCCCTCCCAGCCTCCGGCTTTAGCTCCGGTCGGCAGTCTTCCTGGCTTCAATACGACATTTTCCTAAGTTGGATGATATTACTTTATTATTATTCCCATTAGTCTACTTGGTTTTGCTTTTCTGATACTTTACCAGTTTGCAGTGCTAATCGTCAATGCTTTTATTGAATATAATTAGGCCAGATATAAGATCAATTAATTAAAATCGCACCTGTACACTGCGAGGCCACAACAACCTTCCGATCACTGTTATCCCCAGATTTCTTTAATCCCCTTTATTAAAGGGGAAATCCGGTGATAAAGGTGAAGCTTATGCTTCCGAAGCAGCTTTCTTATAGAAAGCTTTTAGCTTCCGCTTCTTCAGGTTATTTCTGTCCTCTCCGTTATGAGGCGATTTTCTTTTTTCACCTTACATATGTGGTTTGTTTGGTATGTAGTGGTTAAGGTACAATCGAGGGTAAGAACAGAGATGATAAGGAGTGATTAAACATGTTATATACGAAGAATATATCCACTTCCACACGAGATGAAATGAAGGATATCACACGGGACGTGAAGCAAGTTGTCCAGAGTAGCGGTGTGCAGAATGGGACGGTGCTCATCTACTGCCCACATACAACAGCGGGTATCGCCATCAACGAAAATGCTGACCCGGATGTGAAACACGATGTCTTGCTCCGTCTGGACGAAGTGTATCCTTGGGAGCATCCCGAGTATCGACATGCCGAAGGCAATACAGCCTCTCACCTCAAATCGATCACAACAGGGCCATCACAGACGGTGATTATTCACGAAGGCAGGCTGCTGCTTGGCCGCTGGCAAGGCATTTATTTTTGCGAATTCGATGGACCACGTGAGCGGGAGTACTTTCTCAAAATCATGGAAGGCTAGCGTCAGTCCAACAGGCCTGCATCCGTTCTTTCGTTTTTGCATACACAAACAGGCGGTCCACCCTCATACCGGGTCGGAGCCGCCTGACTTGGTCTTCTGCGCTCATTAACTTTCGCGAGACAATGTGATAAAGAATTAAAGTTATGACAAATCACCGCCCTGAAGTGTAGGGGTGCAACAATTGCGCCATTATTGGACGCCAGACTCAGGCTGCTGACCCAGATTGCGGCACAGCACTTTGACATGAGACAGCGCAGACGATTCAATCTCCTCAAACGTTAAACGATCCTGAATGTAATAAGAAATGAATCCGTGCATAGCCAAAAATAGCGTACGCGGTACCCTTTGAATATCCTCTTCCGTACAGTTCGCTTCATTCATATACTGCCTTATAATCGATGCAAATAATTCGAAGCAGCGTCCCTGTTCGGTACGACAATAAGACAACAGTTCTTCGTCCCTGATCATAAACATAATCTCGTATTGATAGGGATTCTCCAGACCAAAACGAATAAACTCCATCATAATGTGCTCTACCTTGCTCACATCATCACGAACCGGCCTGACCATAGCTTGCAGCAGCAAATGCCCCAGATAATTGAAATCTTCAACCACGATGGCATAGAACAGCTCTGCCTTTTCCTTAAAGTGATAATACAGCGACCCATGACTATAGCCTAGATGCTGGCCGATGCTTCGCATCGAAATGGCGCGGTATCCTTTGGTAATAAAAAGGTGCCTCGCCGCCTCCAGTATCCGCTCCCTCGACAACTCCTGTTCGACTGCTCTTCTAGCCATATATTTTATTCCCCTTCAATAAAATAAAGCCGCTGTCCCTCCGTGATCCGGGATTGCCCTTGCGTCAAATCCGTGATCCAGGCTACAAAAGCCTCGGTTTCACTATCCGGCGGAAGACAAGTCAACGTAACCTTATCGGTGAATCCAGTTTCACCTGTACGGACTTCCCGGCTCCTTAACTCATTTTCCACTTTACCCAACCATGTATAATCCAGTTCAACAAACACTTCACGATGCAGCACGTTGGTAATGGCTTCTCCGGCTTCAATGGCTGCTACAGCCCCATCCGTATAAGCCCGAATTAACCCACCGGCTCCAAGCATGATTCCCCCAAAGTATCGCGTAACCACAATTGCCACATTTTTTAATTTCTGATTTTTGATTACTTCAAGAATGGGTTTCCCTGCTGTTCCGCTAGGTTCCCCGTCATCGGATTGCTTCTGGATCTCATCCCGCTCCCCAATCATGTACGCAGAGCAGTTATGAGTCGCATTCCAATGTTTTTTCTTGATATCATCAATAAAGGCAACGGCCTCTTCCTCTGTCGTGACCGGCATAATATGTCCGATAAATCGCGACTTCTTGATTACAATTTCCAGATTGCCCGGTCCTCGAACCGTGCGATAACGTTCAATCATCCCAAATCCAACTTTCTAGTCTTTTCCTGAGTCCCATTTTACAAGAAAGCAGTTCCCCGCGTGAACGCGGACGAACTGCCCTGGTTATCTATATCCGGGAATCCTGCATTATACTCAACAGTAATCCCCGGATAGATTTACATTAGCTTATTTAACTATATGAGCAGACCGATGAATTATTCGGAAAGTCTCGCTTCGAGCGCTGCTTTCTCTTCTTCAAAGCCTGGTTTGCCCAGCAATGCAAACATATTTTTCTTGTAAGCTTCCACGCCTGGTTGGTCAAATGGATTGACGCCCAGCAGGTAGCCACTGATGCCGCATGCTTTTTCAAAGAAGTATACCAGATATCCGAAAGAATATGGAGTCATATCTGGAATGTTCACAATCAGGTTTGGTACTTGACCATCTGTATGTGCAAGCAGTGTTCCCTGGAACGCTTTTTTATTAACAAAGTCCATCGTTTTTCCTTCAAGGAAGTTCAAACCATCCAGATCGTCAGGATCGGATTTGATTGAGATATGCTCAGCAACTTCAGTAACCTGGATAACCGTTTCGAAGATATTCCGGCTACCTTCCTGAATGAATTGACCCATGGAGTGCAAGTCAGTAGAGAAATCAACGGATGCAGGATAGATCCCTTTGTAGTCTTTACCTTCACTCTCTCCAAACAGTTGTTTCCACCACTCGGACACGAAGTGCAGGGATGGCTCATAGTTTACAAGAATCTCTGTGCCTTTGCCTTTACGATACAATGCGTTACGAACAGCTGCATATTGATATGCTTCGTTCTCAGCTACGTTCGGGTTGCTGTATTCCTTGGATGCGTCAGCCGCACCTTGCATCATTTCTTCGATGTTAATACCAGCTGCTGCGATTGGCAGCAAACCTACAGCTGTCAGAACGGAGTAACGTCCACCTACATCATCCGGGATAATGAAAGATTCGTATCCTTCTGCATTTGCCAGTTCTTTTAGTGCACCGCGCGCTTTGTCTGTTGTAGCATAGATGCGTTTGCGTGCTTCTTCTTTACCATATTTCTCTTCCAGTGCTGCACGGAAGATACGGAAAGCAATTGCCGGCTCTGTTGTTGTACCGGATTTGGAGATAACATTTACGGAGAAATCTTTGCCTTCAACCAGATCCAGCAAGTGAGTTACATATGTGGAACTGATATTGTTTCCTGCAAAATAGATTTCAGGTGTTTTGCGTTTATCTTTTGGCAGGTTGTTATAGAAAGAGTGTGTCAGCATTTCAATCGCTGCACGTGCACCCAAGTAAGATCCACCAATACCGATAACGATCAGTACTTCGGAGTCGCTTTGGATTTTGGCAGCTGCTTTTTGAATGCGGGCGAACTCTTCTTTGTCATAAGCCGTTGGCAGGTCAATCCAGCCCAGATAGTCGGAGCCTGTTCCTGTTCCGTTGTGAAGCTGCTCATGAGCCAAACGAATCGGTTCAGCGAAATAATCCACTTCGTGCTGATTTACAAATTGCAGTGCCGTGCTATAGTCAAATGTCACTTTTTTTGCCATGATCTCAAAAACCTCCTGATTTCGATTATAAAGCGGTCTTTTTGAACAACCTCTTATATTATTTCCGTATTCCATTCTAAACAACTTGCCTTAAGGATACTTCAAATCCACGGGGCTGACAAGCTTGCCGCTCGAACTTTGTCGTTCGTATTCAAGAAGCAAAAAGGGTAAACCGAATCCGCGGGTTGCGGTTCTGCTTACCCTTCTTATGTTATTCCGCCGGGTACGAGCAGACGTAGTCAGTAACGCTGCGTATCTCCAGTTTAAATTTGGATTCGGCAGGCACGTGGAACGTAGCTTGGCCTTGAATCTCTTGCCACTCTTCTTCTCCGGGAAGCAATACTTTCAGATCTCCGGACAGAATCTCCATAATTTCACGGGAATCCGTACCGAATTCATAACTGCCTGGAAGCATGATGCCCAGAGTCACTTTGCTGCCATCCCCCAAAATAACTGTTCTGCTGGTTACCTGACCTTCATAATAAATGTTGGCCTCTTTCACTACACTGACTTGATCGAATTGTGACATGCGTACCCGCTCCCCTGAAGTTAATGAAAACAAAAGGCAAAACAGATCAGGGCGATAACATTTACCGCCCATGTTCTGCGGAAATAACTTGCTGCCATGGATCAGGACAGCATGATGCTCTCCCAACCATAGCAGCGCTTATGAAACTATAGGTGCGTGTTCAAAAAGTCAGGTTTTCAGTACTTTTCGGCTGAATCCCATATTCGACGCTGATGATGCCGTGAGGCATCCTTCGTAATCAAAAGTAGACTTTTTGAACAACCTCTATTACAGCAATGCTTTTACGCGGCTAACTACGTTGTCCACTGTAAAGCCATACTCTTGGATAACACGGTCGCCAGGCGCGGAAGCACCGAATGTGCTGATTCCGAGAATGTCACCTTGATCTCCAACATATTTCTCCCAGCCCATTGGATAAGCCATTTCAATTGCAAGACGAGCTTTAACATCCGGAAGAAGAACGGACTCTTTGTAAGCTTTATCTTGTTTCTCGAACAGATCCCAGCTTGGCATGCTGATTACGCGAACTTGAATGCCTTGTTCAGCCAGTGCTGCTTGAGCTTTAACAGCCAATTGCACTTCAGAACCTGTAGCGATAATTTGTGCTACCGCTTTGCCATCTTTTGCATCAGAGACAACATAAGCACCACGTTTCACGTTCTCACGTGAACCTTCAACGGTACCTTCGAGGATCGGCAGGTTTTGACGAGTGAGTACGAGTGCAACCGGATTGCTCTTGTTCTCAAGCGCGTAAGCCCAAGCAGCCGAAGTTTCATTACCGTCAGCCGGACGAATAACCGTCAGGTTAGGAATGATACGCAGGGATGCGAGTTGCTCAATCGGTTCGTGCGTAGGACCATCTTCACCAACAGCGATACTGTCGTGAGTCAGAACATACGTTACAGGCAATCCCATCAGGGCAGCCAGACGAACAGCCGGACGCAGGTAATCGGTAAATACGAAGAACGTACCTCCGAATACTTTCACACCGCTGTGCAGTGCCATACCGTTCATTGCTCCAGCCATACCGAATTCACGGATACCGAAGTAGATGTTACGGCCGGAGTAATCTTCAGGTGTGAAGTTCTCCAGGTTGTTCAAGTGAGTCATTGTGGAGCTTTCCAAGTCAGCAGATCCGCCTGTCAGTTGTGGCACGTTGTGTGCCAGACCGTTCAGCGCGTTACCAGATGCTACACGAGTGGAGAGCGCTTTGTCTGTTGCTGCATATTTAGGAAGATCACGGTCCCAACCTTCTGGAAGGTCGCCGTTAATCGCTGTTTCGAATTGAGCTGCCAGCTCAGGGTATGCTTTTTTGTACTCGGCAAATTTCTCGTCCCAAGCTTTGTTAGCAGAGATACCACGATCTTTCACTTGTGCAAAGTGATCGCGAACTTCAGCTGGTACGTGGAAGTTTTCTTCATAAACCCATTTGTAATACTCTTTAGTCAATTTGGCTTCGTCTGCACCCAGTGGAGATCCGTGAGTACCGCCGTGGCCGCCTTTACCTTGTTTGTTCGGGCTACCATAACCGATAACCGTTTTAACTTCGATCAGTGTAGGACGCAGCGTATCTGCTTGACCTTCCTGAATTGCTTTTTCAATTGCAGGCAGATCGTTACCATCTTCTACGCGCAGCACTTGCCAGCCATAAGCTTCAAAACGCTTCGCAATACTTTCGGAAGAAGACAGATCCAATTTACCATCGAGTGTGATGTCATTGGAGTCGAACAACATGATCAATTTGCCCAAGTGCAAACGTCCAGCCAGGGAAGCTGATTCATGCGATACGCCTTCCATCAAGTCACCATCACCACAGATTGCGTAAGTGTAGTGGTCAACTACGTTGAACTTATCTTTATTGTAAGTTGCGCCCAGTTGAGCTTCAGCCATCGCCATACCTACAGCCATTGCAATACCTTGACCCAGTGGGCCTGTAGTTGCATCAACACCTGCAGTATGTCCGAATTCCGGGTGACCCGGTGTTTTGCTTCCCCATTGACGGAACTGTTTCAGTTCTTCCATTGGAAGATCATATCCGCTCAGGTGCAGCAAGCTGTACAGCAACATGGAGCCGTGTCCTGCAGACAGGACAAAACGGTCCCGGTTAACCCAAGTTGGGTGGTCCGGGTTATGAGTCATCGTTTTTGCAAAAAGTTGGTACCCCATTGGAGCGGAGCCCATAGGCATACCCGGATGTCCGGAATTTGCCTTCTCAATTGCATCAATCGCCAAAGTACGTACGGTAGTAATCGACAGGTTGTCGATCGTGCTGTTCTCGTCCTTTTGAATCGCTTCGTTCTTGTCAGTCATGGTTTGTCCTCCTCATGTCTTTAGATAAGTCGGGCGCGCAAGCGAATCCCTCTCATCATACAAGCAAACCGAATTTCACAATAAGTGAATCCGCTTGAGTGTTTCATTTTGACTTATTCACTTTTGTATTGTATCACTTGGCGTGAAGCTTTTCCATAACCTTCTTTGAGAAGTTCATGAAAAATTGGTTGTTTGTGATGAATAATCCCTTGCCAATCAAGCAAAAACCGTACCAGGACAAGGAATTAAATTCCATAAACAGACCTATTAAGCCTCGCAAATCCATCGCATGAAGTATAACCTTTAACACGAAAACCATACACTTTTTAGATATCCAAGTTAAATTTACATAACATATCCTGAATATGGATTCGAAAGCGGGACTGTGGTTTACTTTTCAAAGTAAGCATCAATCATAGGAGGTTGTTATCATGTCTGTACCTGCTGCTCACCCTACTGGGTACTCAAATCGTTCATTACCCTGGATCTCGGGCATTTTAACAGGTATGGTTTCCGGAGTTGTCCTTGGATTATTCCTCAAAATAATTCAGCTTTACACTGGTGAAAAGGTATATACCCTGCTTCTGAATATTGATTTTGTACCTGGACTTCCGCCAACACTTCCCGAATGGATTGAATTTTCTCTGCATCTCTTCGTGTCCGTGTTCATTGGCATCTTCTATCTATGGTGGGTAAGGCATTCTGGTCACCCGATGTTCAAAGGAATCTTGCTTGGTGCTGGATCGTCCCTGCTCTACATCCCGCTCTCTCAACTATCTTCACGTGTACCAAACCTTTACGATATAACTGCCATTCTCTACTGGGTAATCGGACATCTGCTATTCGGTATTGTGCTCGGCTTGTGTGGAAAGTATATAAGCGCGAAAAAAGCGACTCACCGTTCGTAAACGAATGGGGTCGCTTTTTTCTCAATCTGTTATGTGGTTCCGAATCAACCTTGCACAGTATTAAAGTGTAAACTTAAAATACGACCGTCTTATTTTCATGAACGAGAACCCGGTCTTCAACATGCCACTTCACGGCACGTGCAAGCACAACACGCTCAATGGTACGTCCAATGCGCTTCAGTTCGGTGACATCATCCCCGTGGCTTACACGTTGCACGTCTTGTTCAATAATCGGGCCGCCATCCAGTTCTTCCGTAACATAGTGCGCTGTCGCACCAATGATTTTGACACCACGGTTATACGCTTGTGCATACGGTTTACCACCCACAAAGGCTGGCAGGAATGAATGATGGATATTAATGATTCGATTGCGATAGTGCTCAATGAACATTGGAGAGATGATCTGCATGTAACGAGCCAGAATGATCACATCCACATCGTTGCCGATGACGTCGAGTTGACGCTGTTCCGCTTCTTTTTTGGTATCTGCTGTAACCGGAATATGATGATATGGAATGCCAAATGATTCTACATAATCCTTCATGTCCAGATGGTTGCTGACCACAAGGGCAATATCTGCATCCAGGTCGCCTGCCTGCCATTGCCACAACAATTCAACCAGACAATGATCTTCTTTGGATACAAAGATAGCCAGTTTCTTCTTGCGGCTAACCGCAGATAACGTCCATTCCATTTGGAAACGGCTTGCCACTTCTGCAAAATCAGATTCCAGTTTCGGCAAATTGACCAACAATTGCGGAAGATCAAACTCAATTCGCATAAAGAACATGCCGCCAGCAGGGTCCATGGTGTACTGGTCCGACTGAACAATGTTCGCACCATGCTGGTGCAGGAAATGAGATACCGCAGCTACAATTCCTGGACCATCCGGACAGGAAATGAGCATGCGCGCACGGTCGGCGCGGTTTTTAGAATCAGGGCGTACTTGTTTAGCGTGGATCTCCATCGGGTTATTCTTCCTCCTTCAATTAAGCCATGACCTGCGGGGTTAACCCGCAAGCCATGCAATCAAGCGATGATTCAGTTGTTCTTCATTCAAATGTGGGAACAACGCAGCTTCAGTCACCATGTCATAGAGGCGTTCCAGCGGTTCGCGCGGGTCTGCCTTTTTGGCTTTGGCATCATTTTTGAGCAACGTCCACACATCCAGAATATACGAACGGGACTCAATCTCTTTACCTTTGAAAAAGTGTTGCAATTGTTCTACTTCTGTCAGGAATTCCTGGCCGAATCGACCAGCAACATCCCCACGAAGCAACGCAATCTCCACCTCATACATTGGACGCTGTGTTTTGGCCTCTTTGCCAATCCAAGGTGTCTCCAGAATAAATGGACGTCCTTGAAGCTTCTCATGGTTAACAATGCGGTTAATCGCTTCAAACCCAATCCAGCCAGAGCCAATTGGAGTATGACGGTCCTTGTGCGCACCCACAGCATTCTTACTATCATTAATATGCATTACGGCAATGCGGTCAAGTCCTACAGTGCGATCGAATTGTTCCAATACACCGTCAAAATCGTTAACGATATCGTATCCGGCATCGTGAATGTGGCATGTATCCATACACACAGTCAGGCGTTCGTTATACGTTACTTTCTCGATAATCTGGGCAATCTCTTCGAAACTGCGACCCATCTCCGTACCTTTGCCAGCCATGGTTTCCAGAGCGATGTTCACATCTGTCTCTTTCACACCTTCCAGCACTTCATTCAACCCTTCTGCGATCCGTCCGATTCCATAGTGGGCATCTTTATCTGTAAAAGCACCGGGATGTAATACGATGTTTTTGACACCAATGGCATGTGTACGACGGATCTCTTCCTGAAGGAAATCTACAGCGAGTCTATACGTGTTGTCTTTGTATGAGCCAAGATTAATAATGTACGGTGCATGGACAACGATATCTTCCATTCCACCCTCTTGCATGGCAAGCTTGCCTTCTTCAATATACATGGATTCAATTGGCTTGCGACGTGTATTCTGTGGTGCACCCGTATATATCATAAACGAACTGGAACCGTACGAGGACGCTTCCTTCGTTGCACTCAATAATCCCTTGTCCGAAAAGGAAACGTGGGAGCCGATTTTCAGCATTATTGATCCCCCTTAATCTGAATTATCCCTTATTCTAACGCGATTATCGAAATAAATCTAGAAATGCGTTATAATTCGGGATAGAGGCTATTTCTGACAGCTAATTTATGGAACATGGGTAGGCGGCGGAATCCGTCTTTCCGTGAAAATCAATGAACCGAGGTGACTCCGCAATGATTTTCGACTCCTACACGATGATACTGACCAGCAGTTCCCCCAGCAATTGGTTTATGAATACGATCGCATTCTGGACTTTTTTATTGCTTGGCAGCATGTGTATCGGTGGATTTTTCATGATGCGCAAGTTTTTGAAAGTGCTACCAAAAGCAGACGGCAAGTCCAAACTAGATTGGCAGAATTATTGGGTGGAAGCCAGCCGTCACTTGTGGACTGATGAAGCCAAAGCTTTTTTGGATCAACTCGTCGAGCCTGTACCTGGGCCATTTCGTGACATCGCCAAACATTCCATTGCTGCAGAGATCGGTAAAATTGCAGTTGAAGACAACGCCACGGAAGTATCGAGAGATCATTGTATCAAAGGATACATTATTGCCACACCGAAGCGGGATAATAAGTTTTTGGTAAAATTCTTGGAGAAAAACAAAATCGATTATTCCCCTTATCAACATTTGATTAAATAAAATATAAATATAAAGATGAGTTAAGCCATATATAGATTTGGTTAATTTACAGATATGCTCCGTCAGGTAAGTCGTTCCCAACAGGCATTGCTTACCGTACGGGGCTGTTTGTCGATTCATAGGTGTATATTAGGGCAGTGAAAATATAGAGAGGATGTTTGTTATGAAAATTGCCATTTGTGGAGGTACCGGATTTGTGGGAGGAGCACTTGTAGATTACTGGCTGCAAGCCGGGCACCATGTGAAAGTTATTACACGAAAACTGCCTGACCTGCATAATCCAAGTAAAAATCTTACATATATATCATGGGAGCAAATCGAAGAACAACCTCACTTGCTGGAAGGTATGGACGCTCTCGTTAACCTTGCCGGCGAAACGCTGAATCAACGTTGGACAACCAAGGCGAAGCTGGAGATTGTTGAATCCCGAGTAACGACCGTAGCGCGGGTAGCCCGATTGGTGGAATCTCTGGAGCAAAAGCCGGAAGTAGTCGTTCAGGCTTCTGCCATGGCCATCTATGGAACCTCACCGAACGAAACCTTTGATGAGAGCAGTCCGCAAAAATCCATGAATTTCCCATCCCGGGTTTCGGAACAATGGGAAGTTGCTGCAGATGCAATCAAGAATGTAAGACTCGTTAAAATCCGGGTGAGTTTGGTTCTCGGTCATAAAAAAGGTGCTTTTCCATTGATGAAACTTCCTTATATGCTGGGTTTTGGCGGCAAGATCGGCAGTGGCAAGCAGTGGACCAGCTGGATTCACATTATGGACATCGTAAGACTTATTGATTTTAGCATTCAAAATAAACAAGTGTGAGGTCCGGTCAATGCTTCCTCCCCGAACCCTGTCACTAATGATGAATTCGGTCGTACAGTAGGCAAGGTGTATCATCGCCCTCACTGGTTCCCTGTACCCAGCTTTCTGATTAAAAGCTTAGTAGGTGAACTATCCGTTGTTCTGCTTCAGGGGCAGAGAGTCATTCCGCAAAAAGCACTCGACCACGGATTCCAATTCACCTTCCCTACGTTAACTCAAGCGCTGGAAGACTTGAAACATCGTGGATTATCCGATTAATACAAATGCGGGACTGAACGTTGCTTATCCAATCGACCGATAGGTGTAGACAGACTCCGCCAATGTAAATGTATCTCCATCCGCCAAGGGATACTCCTTGTAAGGAGCAAGAATATTACCCTGAAGAATAGTCCCATTCACAGAACCCAGATCCTTAATGACATAGCCCGATTTGTTCCGGCTCAATTCCACATGAGCACGGGACACCCCGGTCGCTGTATCCACCCACTGAACCATATCCGCTGATCTTCCGATGACAAAAGATGCTCCTTTCACATCCATCCGTTCATTTTGGTCACTGGTGCCGGATCTTCGTTCAAGATAATAAGACGCCATCACTGGGCCTTCCCCTTTAAAGTTACCTTTAGCCACATTCTGTAAGTTCACGGTTGCTTCCGCAACTGTATCATGTCGGATTAGCTCTGAAGTTGAAGCTACCGTCTCCACAGGCCGCTGAACGAACGGTGGTTCGGAAGGTTCAGTTGCCATATGCATACGTTGATAACGGGAATGTTCATTTCCATCTAATATCGGTTCAATCGCTTGTTGTACACGTTCCTCTTTCCTATCAGCTGTATTCCATCGCCAACTTTCCTGAAATGGTTCCTCTTCATCTTCCGCTTGCTTCCCTTTGTTCTTACCTAAATTGAATGAAAAAGACCGCTTATTCTCTGGTTCATTATGAGAGCTCCCCTTACGCTTCCACGTCCATCCTGCTACACCAAGCAAACCAAGGCTTAGTACCATGCACAGGATCATCTGCGTCTGTCCCGGTTGCTCCATGTAAATGAATCTCCACACCAGTGCCATGGCAACCATGCAGCCCAATATGATATAGGTAACTTTGGAAGATTCGGACTTTTCCTCCGTTTCCATATCAACACGCTCTAGCGAATCATAAGAGTTACTCAATCCATGATGTACACCGCGTGAGTCCTCCAATGAAGATTGTCCAGGTGAGCGCCTGTTTGGAAAGGTTCGAGATCTCACCGGAAAGTCTTCAACCTCGGATTCACTCGTTTTTTGCGGCTGACGGAAATTTAGTTGCGACTCCATAGCATTTTGAACGGGAGCACCGGGTTGATCTGGACGAGAATAACCAGTGGATTGCCTGCTATCACGCCCAGTAATTGACGAATGAAGATTACCTCCTGGCGGACCATCGACGATTTCCGACGTTCTGGACGAGAGAAATGCCGCTCTTCCTCCGCTCTCTTGCTCGTCTGCGTATAACTCCAGTAGAAGCTCTCGCAATTGTCTAATATCCCAGCGTTCATGGTCACATAACTGCAGAACACGCTGAATTCCTTCTCCCTGCAGTTCCTCTACATGAGCCATCAGCCTGATTACCAGCTCACGGAATTGCTGAGGCATCGGATCAACATCAACGGTGTCCAAGATAGGCACATATACCATGCCAAGCTCACCCTGTTCGAATGAACTGTTGATGAATAGGTACTCTTCCTGGATCAATAATTTACGAGGCTCCAGCATATATTGTCGACATTCCGTGAAGGCATCGGCTAATTGGAACAACAGACCATACAGAACACGCAACTTGATTTTGCTTGACTTTAACATCTGGGATAACATCTTGTAGCCGGATATGTCGTACTGCAAAGTTACATTACGGTCCACTTCCCGAATATGAACAGGAAGAAGTCGCGGAATCTGATTGGAGGACAACATCCCCATCTGTACCCGGCTCAATTCCTCCATTCGTAACCCTTCCTTTTTCTCCAAAACCATGAACGCTCCGCCGTTACGAATAAAATCTCTCGTTAATCCATACATGCCAATCCTCTCTTTCCATTGTTATATAGGATCAACTAAAGAAAGTTACACTGGGCACTACGATGACGGAACAACCTTCCGATCGCTGTTATCCCCAGATTTCTTGATTCCCTTCTATAAAGGGAGAAATCCGGGGATAAAGGCGAGCGCTACGCTTCTTCATTTTTTTTCCGTCCTCTCCGTTCATGTGTAAAAAGTTTAGTTGATATAAGTTGAGTTACAATATGTTACACTCTGCCACTCCAATTGTAGTGCCATCTTCTATCACTGTTACTCTCAAAACTTCTTTACTCCTTCACTCAAGGGAAAATTCCTGAGATAAGCACCGTGATAAACCCAGGCAATACGGCTAGCATGAATGGAAACTTCAATGTCTTCTCTTTGTTCAGCAGCTTGAGGGAACCAAGCATAAAGAACCCGGCAAGATTACCTGCCATGCCCCGAATCCGTTTCGCTGAGTCCTTGCGGAATAGAAGTATCACTAAACCAATGGCTCCTGCATACAAAACGGAGTAAATAATCACATGAATGCCAAAAGCAAGTCCCGTCCATGCGCCAATCGCACCAAACAATTTCACATCTCCTGCCCCTACTGCGCCAATCGCATACATCAGAAACAAAATACCAAAACCTGCTCCAAATCCAGCGGCTGAGAACAAGAAACCATCCCAACCACCCCATATGATATGGGCCAGTACGCCTGCAACAGTCACGGGTAAAGTCAATCGATTTGGAATTTTCATGAAACGAATATCTGTAACAAAAGCTGCAATAATGTATAGGCCACAGGCAATGTAGAACCACTCCACCTCCATCATCCCCTTCCTTATTTCCTGGAGGCCACGTTAAACGTAGTCTCCGTCTTGGCACCGTCTCCTGTCTCGACAACAAAACTCCATGTTCCTTCTGTTGTCCGAGTACCAACAAACCAGGTCCATTCGATCATTCCATTCTCATCCGCGGTGGCCCAGCCGATGTGCTTCGCGGAACTTTCACCTGACTTGTAAAATATCGTTAAATTGGCTGTTGCTCCTGGTTCCACCTTCACCTTGATCGTTGCATTGTTGCCTATGTAAGCTGGTTCAGGCTTCGATAGTATCGTTGCTGAACCCGCAGTATCCCCATCTCCTGCGCTGCCATCTGCCCCTTCTCCGGTATCTCCAATCCATACCCGTTCTGCCGCAGCAGCCTGAATCCGAAGCGGTTTACTGAGAAAGGGGACTTTAACCGGCAATTCATAACTCAGTTCAAGTCGGAAATATGGATTTGTTTTGTTTTTGAGATCAGGTATGGAAATCCCATTCACATGAACCCGTTCCATATCCAGCAGAGTTGGCTCGATAAATGGTTGAAGCAGCGGTTTTACCGTGGGATCAAGTACGGTTTCCAAGACGGATGTCTTGATCTCCTGTAGTGGTTGTTCACCACTGGCCGCCGCTGAACGTACCCAATCACTTAATGGCTCGGGCAGAGAAGAAGCATAACCTTCTGCCCACTCTGTCAGAGACAACTCCGGTATCTTCCACCCTCCTCCAGAGCCTTCACCACCTGCAGAATCCGAAGGTGTGAATGCAAGGGAGACGGGATATATTTTCGTTGATAACTGCTTCACCGCTTCCCCTGCTGTGCTCTGTAGCGCTGTGGAGATTAGAGTCATTTGCACAATGAAGATGAGAAACATGATAAAGAACAGAAAAACAGGTAACACCAGTGAGGCTTCCAGAACCATGCTGCCCTGTTCTTTTTTCGGAGGACATATCTGCTTATTCAGAGACTTCAAACGTTGCAATCTGATTATCCTGGTTAACCGAATCTGTAATTGTGCACTTTCTTTTTCATATTGTTGCTGCTTATCCATAATCCCTCCACCGAAACGATCCTGATCACTCAATAGGAATAATCCGCCTTCCGCTCAATGAAAATTCGCCCATCTTCAACCTGGTCTGCACTCCCCATAACTGCACCTATGCTTCTAACTACCCCTGGCAAAAACCACAGCTTGATGCTGCTGCGCATGTTACCCGAAGCGTATGTCTGTTTCTCATCTGGGTTCACACCCGTATTCAATCGAATTAACGCCAGCATGCGGGACATTTTGCGTTCATTGTTGCTGTGCATCAAGAGGAACAATCGAAGATGATCCCTGTACGTTAATTTGACTTTGATATACTTGGACAATTCCACACTGCCCTCTTTTGCTAGTTTCACCATATCGGCAATGGCGTTTGTAATTCCGTATAAAATGGCAGCCGATAACACCAAAAGTGGATTCCCCAACTTACTGTGTTCAATTAACCCTTCTGCGGTTCGAATAGCGAGGCGCATCCCGAAGATTTCCGCATATGCCGCAGCGATGTTACCCGATGGATTATGAAACCCGTAAACGATATACTCCAGTTCCTGATTTTCCAGTTTGAAGACATCACCCGCATCTCCACCACCTTCAGTCCAGGTAAATAGTTGACCAAAATCCATGGAGTTGAAATAGGCTAGAGCGTATTCATTCTGGAACAATTCGTCGCCAAGACTATCCAGCAGACCTGACATCCCGCCAAACAAACTGTCCATTCCCTTCATGGCATCGCCACCAGAGTCATAGGGATCACCAGCAATCTCTGCCTTTTTGGATTCCTCACGACTAGCCTCATTAAAAGCAATATTAGCGTTGTAATACTCCTCCAGCTGTTTGAAAGCGTCCATGGAACCAGCACTTCCATTCTGAATCTGCGACAAGATTCGTTTAACTTCCTTTAATTTCCCTTTGGATTCCTTATCATTCGCTTTGCGCTCAGCATCCGACCCACGACCACTCTCCAGCTGCTGCTTACTTTGCAGGATGAGATTAGCAGGACCGCTACGCACATAGGTGTCCATATATCGTTCTGTAACCTGACTTGCCTGTCTGACTGCCGGTTTAATCGGAACACCACTCATACCCGTGACGCTACGAAGCTGTGTATTCAATTCCATGTTGTCTCTTCTGACGTTAGAGAAGTCCGAATTCTGGGAAACAACTCGTGCCTTCAACTGATCGAATAGGCTATCTGCCCTCACAAGCTCCGAAGCAAGAGATCGTGTACTTTTGGCTTCAGTGCCTGATCCTGTAGATGCAGGACTCGTTCCAGGCAGATTCGAGTTGCCCACGTTGTCGTAACTGGCATTCTGCGAACGGTTCTCCCCCTCCGTGATCACACGTTTCATTTCCTCATTAATCTTGCGTGCTTCTTCGATCTTGGACTGTGCTTCCTCCAGCTTCGTTTGATGGGCCTGTAACGCCGGTTGTATGACCATGCTGATGCCTGTCACCACATTACCAACACCAGTCCGATAACGAGCCAGTTCCAATATGTATTGTTGCTCTCTGAACGGCAATCCCTCATCCGCCTGTTTTTTGTTAAGATAATCTGCATAACGTGCCGCTGCCTCGGCAGCTGTCTCTGGTGTTTCTTCCAACATTTCTTCATAGATGGCCTGTGAAGGCGGGTCCATGATTAACTTCGGAAGATTCTTCAGCTTCTCCGCGGATTCCGTCTGATTGGCAATGGCTTCATCCAACAATTCTTCACGTTTGTCATACAACTTCTGCAATTTTTTCAACAAGTCTACCGTGTGCGAGGCTTCCTTCATCTCGTCTGACATCGGTTTGAACCGATTGATCACTTCAAGGGTAAAGTCAACCGGAGCCCGATACTTCATTTCCTCCTGAATCTGCCGATTAAATATATCGTATCTGCCCAGTTCACGCTCCATGCTCAGCTTAGTTGTATCCCACTGGATATCCAGAATGGGGAATCCATCTTTCACAGATGAAGGCTTCACGCTATCATTCAGCACTTTAGCCATAATCGCATCCCCACTACTGTCGCCATTCCCGAATAAACCATACTCCCTCAGTGAGGTGTCATAGGCTGACATGACGGATCTCATCGCAGCATGAGTCATTCGTTCAGTCTGCACCTTGAATGCCGCTATACGAGCATAATCAATAAATATAGCGACAAACATATAAACTCCGGCCAAGATTAATATTAAAAAAAGGGTTACGGCCCCCAACTCATCGTCTTTTTTTCTAAACAGCTCCGCCCTCCTCCTTTTCTCACTTTTTGCTTTTGCCAAAATGCTGCACAACCTGTCCTGCTTCCGCGGCAGTACTCGCGGCTTCTCCGCCTTTGCCTTTAAACTTGGCTGCGTAATAACGGACCAGATCTACCGTTCGAATGAATTCCACCGGTTCAACAACCGCGGATGATCCTTGGGTCAGCACACGGTTACCTGAATCGAACAGAAAAGAAGGAAGAGGCAAAGAGATTACTTGTTCCAGCTTGGTCGTTACTTTCCGCTGAATCAGAGAATTCTGATACTCAATTGTTCCTTTCATGGCTGAGGGCATCTGTTGAACTGCATGTGCTAATTTCTGTTCCGAGAGACTTCCGCCTTCCCCAGCAGGTACAGATACGCTAACCTGATTGTCCGCTCCCGCCCAGCCAAACAGCGCTCCAAGCATACGATCATCCGTCAGTCTCCAGTACAGACTGTCATGTTCTCCAGCAACATATTCACCCGTCTTCGCCTGTTTGTGACTGTTGTCCCAGCTGTAGGCTGCACGTTCGGAAGCTGCATAGGCATGTTGATTCAGGAATGTCTTTTGATACATGTACATGGTAAAGAAGAGCAACAACACAAGAATAAACAGCACGACAGGGAAGATCAGGGAGGCTTCAACGGTGAAGCTCCCCTCTTCCTTCTTCAGCCTGTTAACCCGGGAAAAATTCATTACTTTTTGTATCCACTTTGCTAAGAAGAGACTTGATTAGTGCCGTTATTTGGTCTTTAAAAATCAAAGCAATAATGATAATAACCCCGATGATCAGAATCAGCTCCAACGTACCAAGTCCGTCCTCTTCCTTCCAAAATGCGTTTACCTTGTTTTTGAACATTTCCATCATCCCAATTCCTCCTACATATTCATCATCATAAAAGCAGGTGCACCGATCATGACCACAATCGTAAAAAAGATCAGTACCATCGGAAACACCAGTTTGGAAGAAGCCTGTTCTCCCTTCGCCCGACTGACAGCTTTGCGTTTCTCCCACAACACATGTGACAGATCCCGCAGCGCCAATACAAAGTCACCTCCCCCACGCCGGAAATTCAGCAGCACCGTTGTTGTAAAAATCGTCACTTCCTGTACACCGCAGCGGCGACTGAACTGTTCAAATGATTGTTGAAACGAGTACCCATTATTCCAATCTCCCACGGTCTTTCTAAGTTCGTTGTACAGCGGATGATCTCGTTCCCCCTGGCTTGTGACACAGTGAACGATGGCACGCTGAACTGTCTCCCCGGCGCCTACTAATAGAACAATTCGGTTCAATAGCTCGGGCAGCTCCATAAGGATGTCCTGATCTCTCCGCTGGACCTTGGTATTGAGGTCTTTATAGAGTGCAAAAGGTAAAGCTATTCCTAACGCTAGTCCACCCACCATACCCCCGATGCCCATATCTCCAACAAGTGTTAACAGACAACCTGCCAGTAACATAAGCCACGTGTAGGTTAACATTTCAGCGCAATAGAGCATCGTTTTCTCCCCACTGTGCTGTATGCCATACATTTTCTGAATGGCATGTTGCATCCGAAACATGAGCACAGGCAATCTGCGTCCAATCTCGAACTTGTCCAATATAAACAGGAAGGGACCATGCAATTTCTTCAGTCGTAATCCTTCCATATCCAGCTTGCGCAGATGCCGGTAGGTCTGTCCCCGGGTTCGATCCAGCGCCAGCCATCCCGCTCCGAGCATCCCTGCGACTATAACGGGAAGCAGCATCGTTTCAGCTCCTTATACTTTGATATCCATAATGCGATTAATCCACAGATAACAGCAGGCGAGTACTGCCAAGGCACCGCTAGAGATGAGGTAACCCATCCCGCTATATAACGGCTCCATAAAGTCCTTGGCGGTCAGATTGAGGAATATCAAAAAAATAAATGGAGCGGCAAACATCACCTTCGATTCGAACTTTTTCTGTGATACCGCGACCATAATATCCTGCTGAATATCCAGTTTCTCACCAATCACCGCAGAGGTACGGCGCACAACCTCAACCAGATCACCGCCAGTTCGTTTGCACGTAATGAACACATCTGCAAAATTCGTAATATCCTCAATCTGCGCCCGATCCGAGAAATCCTGTAGTGCTTCTTCAATCGGTTGTCCATACTCCATCCGTGTCCGCAATATCGTGAACTCACGAATCAGATCGGTATCCGCTTCCGGGTTCAACATTCGCAGATCCTCCACGGATTCCTTGAATCCATTTTCCACCGATTTTCCTGCGGCAAGTGCCGAAGATAATGCATATAATGCTTGCTTAAAATGTAAACTGAGTGTCATTCTTTTTCGTTCCAGCAGCACTTTAGTCCAATGTTTTGGTACCCATATGCAACCCGCAGACAGGATAGCTCCAGCCAACCAGTGATGGTAGAACAGAATTCCGATGCCAAAAAAAAGCAGACCACTAATCAACATACAAACCATTCGTTGTCTCCGGGAAAGCGTATATACGGTGTAATCCGTCAACATCTGTCTGGCTTCACCCAACAGTAATCACCTTCCAATGACTTTAATTCACGTTGTTATCTGATGAATCCGATTCAACTCTATATTGTTCTATGTATTCATCCAGCCATCCCCCGAGCCCAGCCATTTGAATTTTATCCACCTGATTCAACTTTCCAACCTGTACTAACCCGCCAATAATTTTGCCTTCACGCTCTTCTTGTTCCTGGAAACGAAACAGTGGATTCAACAAAACCTCACCATTCTGCATGCCAATCACTTCACTAATTTCTGTCACCCGCCGTGAGCGGTCCCTTAGCCGGGATAAATGTACAAATATATCGATCGCCGAACTAATCTGCTGCCTTACAACCGCAATGGGGAGATCCGCGCCACTGAGTACCATCGTTTCCAGTCTGCTAATCATGTCCGAGATGGTATTGGCATGCCCAGTTGATAAGCTCCCATCATGGCCTGTGTTCATGGCCTGTAACATATCCAGCGCTTCTGCGCCCCTTACCTCACCAATTACAATCCGGTTCGGACGCATCCGTAAGGAAGACTTGATCAGATCCCGAATGGATATCTGCCCTTTGCCTTCGGTGTTAGCATTCCGCGTTTCCAGTGATACCAGATTCGGTACCGTAACAATCTGTAACTCAGCCGAATCCTCAATGGTAATAATCCGCTCATCGGCAGGGATAAACTGTGATAGTGCGTTCAGAAAGGTCGTTTTTCCCGATCCGGTCCCGCCTCCAATGAAGATGTTGTATTTACTCCGTACCAACTGCTGCAATAATTCTGCCGCTTCTTCATGCAAGGCACCTTTTTCAATCAGATCAGACATCTTCATCGGTTCACTGGGGAATTTACGAATCGTCATCGTGGGGCCTTTCAAGGCAATAGGAGGCAACACGATATTGACCCGTGAACCATCCTTTAAACGGGCATCTACGATTGGTGAAGACTCATTCACAATCCGGTTTACCCCGGACACAATCATCTGAATAATATCCTCGAGCCGTTCCCTTGACTCAAATTCAAGGGTGATCTGGCTGACTTCACCTTCCTGTTCCACAAAAATCTCCTTGTGACTATTGATCATAATCTCCGTAATATCGGGATGATCCACGAGCGGCTGCAAAATATCCAATCCACGAAAGGAGTCAAACAATCGCTGCACCAGCGTATGACGCTCTCCTGAGGTCAGATCATCCAGCTTCGGGTCAGTGAGAACTTTGCGTTCTATCCCCTGCCACAGTTCATCATCTCCTGCGGAAGAGGTTAGATCGAGCCCAGCCCTGACTTCCCTGCGCATCATCTGAAACTGTTCTTCACGCTCCAATATTCTATTGGATGAATCCATCATAGTGCCCACCGATCCTGCTTCTGAATTCGTCCCGTCTGCTTCAATTCTTCTTCACCATCTTGTACCAGCATGGCACATAATCTCTTCACTTCACGTTGGAAGATCGGTGAACTAAGCATGACTTCCTCCTGACTGAGTTGTTTCCAAGAAGGGATAAAGGGCAACACTGCATCCAGATGCAGATCAGGACGTGGGAGTGCATTGACGACATTGTCCCGATATTTGTTAACCACAAAGCGTGAACGCTCCAGCATACTTTCGTACAAATCTGGCTTCGTTCGTTCAGCATGCTGCAACCATTGTCCCCATCGATGCATGGCAGATATATCATCCTCAACCAACCAGACAAATGCATCTGCTGTATCCAGCACCCCTTCACTGCGCCCATCCCAACCGGAATCCCCATCCAGGATCAGCATGTCATATTGTCCGCAATCGGTTAAATAACGAAGCAGATTCGACGTATTCTCACGAGTCATTTGCAACAATTCTTTCCGATTCGATAATGGCCAGAACACATCGGATTTCAATGCTTCATGCCGGACCACATATCCATCTACGCCCTTCGATAGCGCCTGTAACTGCTTGCCGGATTCCTTTCTGCCCACCTTCAGATCGTATAACAGGCGTGACAATCCCGTCTCCGCATCCGGGTGGCGCTGCCCACTTCTAGTTAGTCCCTTTTCCAGAAACGGGAGCGCACTGTCCAGCGTCTCCAGATTCAGATAGAGAACAGCATAACCTGCAAGTCCCAGTTGCTTCGCCATATGCAGGGCTACTGCCGTTTTGCCACTTCCACCCGAAGCGGATATTACACCGATGGAGAGAGTCTCTTGCCCTGGATGGTGTATCTTCTTGCGGCGTGGCTGCCGACAAGCATGCATCACAGCATCCAGCAAAGCAGGCAAGGGTTGGTATTTCATCAGCCGCTTGGCCTCTTCCACCTCTTCCATCCCTTCACTAAGCATCAGCCAAGGTACACCTGATCCTTCTCCCCCGTTATTGAGCCAGTCATTCAGAAACTCCGGTTCCGCAATAACCAGATCCGGTAATTCACGACCTTCCTGCTGATTCATATGATCCTTGAACGAATCCCCTTGGGAGAATGCCGTGAAACGCACATGGAAACCAGACGAATCTCCCTGTACATAATCAAGCCAGGCGCTAATGTAATCTCTATCCTTTGAAACCAGAACAACCTTCAGTACAATCAATTTTTCCTTCCCTCCCTGTCAAAAAGCACAAAAAAGCACCGCCCAATAACCGCATGAATATGCAGTATATGGACGGTGCTTCCGTCACGTGCTATGAATGTATGGATAATATAGCATACAATTTCTGGTGGAGCAAGGGATTTATTCTAACCCTGCACCCTTAGGATTGATATGGTGAATCGAACTCAATAATGTTACGGTCGGGATCAAGTACAAAAATCTGTGCGAATCCCGCTACACTATTAGGTCTCGCTTCGTACTCAATTCCCTGCTGCTCCAACCAAGCTATAGTCCCTGAATAACTGGTCACCCAGATCGCAAAGTGGCCGTCTGTTGTATCAATCCCAGCCTCGCGTAACGTGTGACCCTCGGGGTGCTGTAACAGATGAAGCTGCTGGCTACCGATGGCATACCATGTACCTGTGGAGCGGAAAGGCGGACGTTCAATCTCCTGCATTCCCAGTAACCCCGAATAGAACTTTTTCGCGATTTCCAGATCACGTACAGCCAGACTAACATGGTGGATGTGTGCATATTCGATCATCTTTGATCTCCCCTCTCTACTTCAATATGACTATACTATAACACCTTGGACCCTGAACATATTCTCCTCTAAAAAGAAAAACACCCCTGTTTGAATCCGGTAAACCTCTCGGTTCACACAGATCTAGTTCAGAGGTGCCTGTAAACGGTACACAATGATGTGCGTTCATCGCTTTAAATGATCTTCAGCATTTCATTTGGCAATTGTGCTAGCCAACTTATTTAGCGCTATCCAATGCTTCTTGTGGTATCTTGATCTCTTCCACTTGATCATGGTTGGAGAACGTACTGTTCATCTTCATGTCCATCGTCATTTTCTGTCCATTCTGTTCCATCTCCATGACCATGGTTACATCCGTACTTGCCGGCAAATACGTTTCTTTGTTGATCATGTATTTCATCTTCATGCTGGTAATATTCATCTGATCAAGCATAGCTTGCATCTGGGCATCCGAGCCGTTTTGCTCCATCACGGCTTTGGCCAGTTCTTTTACATTATCACCGGATACGTCAGCGTTAATCACATAATTGTCGCCTTCTTCGGTTACTTCAGTATCTTCTTCGATCTTTTTGAATTGCTCCAATTCACCTTCTGGATTCATGCTTGCTTTCATCTGCTCAATCAATGCAGCAGTTTGAGCTTCAGGAATCGCAACCCATTGCTCCCCAACTTGGGAGTAGATTTTATCCGAAGTGATATACTGCTTCACATTCTGAGCTTCCTGTCCCGACATTTCCATATTCATTTCTTGATAGATCATCATTGGATCTTTGATAATATCCATCTTGAGCGATGTTTTGACCTGTTGATCCTGGGACTGTTCACCAGCATCCAGTTTCAGATTCTGATCAATGTTTGCTTCAGTTGTGAAGCTTTTCATTTCTTTCGTTGCTGCATTGGTTTTGGTAATCAATTCGTCTAAGGTAGGGATCTTTGTTTCCTGCTCCGCAGGTGTATTGCCCTCGTTGGATGTTTCGTTGTTAGTTGCTGGCGGCGTTGCCGTATTATCTGTGTCGTTACCACATGCTGCCAAGCTCACTGCTAATAATGCCCCGATAAATAATGTAGTCCACTTCTTCAAGTTATTGTCCTCCCAAAATAGATATGATCTGTAGTCATTACCCAATTATTTCCGTTATTAATCATAAAAATCGATCTTTGATCTCCGGTGTTGGCAACATGCATGCTTCATCCTTGCCAAACCAGCGATAACGGTTGCGAGCAACCCAGTTATAGACGGCATTACGAATAAATTTTGGTATTACAATAAACACATATAATAATGGATAAGGAAACTTCAGACCTTTAGCCAATCGCAGTGCGGCGGTTGAGCGTGTATAGTATTTTCCATTTTCAATCAGAACAAAAGTGTCCATACTGTCTGTCGACAGCTTGCCCTTCACTAGCAGTTCCTTGGCTACATCTGATTGGAGCGAAGCAAAATGATATTTCCCTTCCGGGTCACGCTTGATAATCCATTTGGTTAAGCCCTGGCAGAAGTGACAGACGCCATCCACCAGTACGATGGGATGTCCCTGATGCACATCTGTTTGATTTGCTGTCATATTGACTGCCTCCTATTGTTGCGGTTAGAGTAACTTACCCAATCTGAGCCTTCTTGTTCACTAATTCTAAATTTATTTCTTCTAGAGGTAGTTCAAAAAGTCCGCTTTTGAACACGCATTGTTAGGAAATAAAAGAAAAAGAGCGCAGGCACTGTGCCCACGCTCGTATCTGTCCGGCAATTACTCAGCAATTGCCTTTTCCATCCATTGGTCATCGATCATTTGTTGATGCAGGTCACTTGCCCACTGGTCCATACATTTGCAAATGAAATCTTTGCGACATACTGGACAAGGCGTTTTCTGCAGACGGCTGATATTGGTCATCTTCCATTCCGGAGAACGGGTGTAGAATACACGGCATTTTGTACCGTCTACCAAATTCATTTTGAATTCATACAATCCGTCTTCCTTGTTACCATAAGCTAATTCTAAATCTGCAATACGCGGTCTATAAGACATGGATATCACCTGTTTAATTCAAATTTGGTTCATGCAATGACACTACTCAGTACTAAGTTATATTAAAGAAAATTCAGTTCAATGTCAACTCGCGCATGTCTACCCGCCAAACAGAATATCCAGAATCGTCCCTACCTGTCCTTGTTTTTTACCTTTCAAAACATCCGGATCAAATACTTCAACATAGCCGCAGGAAGCACAAGCCACAAACAGGTAGTGGTTATGTTGTATATCGAACATCTTGCTCAGGCCTGCTCCTGACATGGAAACTTCCTTAATGTTACAATCCGTGCCCCTGCATTTTGTACATACAAATCGGCGCTCAATCATCTCTTCAATACTCATCTTCGTTCCCCCTTTATGGAATGTGTAGCATGAAGTGGGAGTGCAATTATGTAAAAAGTACGCGATCTGGCATCTGATCTCCTGCATCCTGTCCTAATATTATAATCAACACAAAACCCTGCCGATTGCCAGCAGGGCTTTGTAGTCGAACATCAGGTATCTGGGATACCCTGCTCTATATGTTCCCCTTTACTTGCCGGGAGTCAAATCTTAGACTACGTTTAAAACAACATCAATGTTGCCACGTGTCGCTTTGGAATATGGACAGAAATCATGTGCCTTGCGGGCCAGATCTTCTGCTTGACTGTGATCCACACCAGGCATACTCACGTCCAAGCGAACAGATAATTGGAAACCGTCATCCGCAGGGTCTTTACCAATGGATACGTTACTTGTAACGACCACATTCTCCAATTTCACACCTGCTTTACGTGCTACATTGGCAAGGGCACTTTCATAACATGCTCCATATCCAGCGGCGAAGAGCTGTTCAGGGTTGGTACCTTCACCACCGGGACCTCCGAGCTCTTTGGGCATTTTCAGATCATGTTTGAGCACGCCATCCGAAGAAGCCACAGAACCTGTACGTCCACCTTTAACTGTCGCTACTGCTGTATATAAAGCTTCCATTAAGAATCTCTCCCTTATCCATATAGTTTTAAATGCCTTCAATTGAATTTAAACTTCTGGCTCAATTTGAAACGCATTTTATATCTTTATCAGCTTTTACATCTTTATTATTTTCATGCATCCTATCTCCATGTCTGTATTTTTTCTGAGGTTGGGTAATATAAAAAAAGGGCATTTCAAATTAGAACATAAATTTTGTGTTAATACATAAAAGTTGCACTAGACAAAAATTATTGAAGGAGTACAATGTAACAATAAACATAAAAATTTAGATATATCTTGAGCGGTTCGTCCCGCATCACTATTCCAAAGAGTCAGGTGATAAACGTATGAGTAAAGAAAATCCATTCAACGCTCCTTCAAGAGAATCATTGTCTACTGCAGGCATGGCCCCTTCACTCGGAGAAGCACATAGTTCCATGAAAATACCGCAGAATGCGGCATGGTGGAAGAAATTCCTCGCTTTTGTAGGGCCAGGTTACCTCGTTGCCGTAGGTTACATGGACCCCGGCAACTGGGCAACAGATATCGCAGGCGGATCGCAGTTCGGGTACACCTTGTTATCCGTCATCCTGCTCTCGAATTTGATGGCCGTTGTGCTTCAATCGTTGGCTGGAAAGCTTGGAATTGTCACTGGACGGGATCTGGCCCAAGCCTGCCGCGAACGCTTCAGCATGCCTGTTGTCGTCATGTTATGGATTCTGTGTGAACTGGCCATTGCAGCTACCGATCTGGCTGAGGTCATAGGTTCTGCCATCGCGTTAAAGCTGTTATTTAACATCCCCATGTTGTACGGCGTTATCATCACCGCAGTCGATGTACTCCTGATTCTTGTACTGCAAAACAAAGGCTTCCGCGCATTGGAAACACTCGTCATTGTGCTGATGGCCACCATTGCCCTCTGCTTCGGAATTGACCTGTTCCTGGCAAAACCGGATATGGGCGGTGTTCTCCATGGTTTTGTGCCCAATGTCGAGATTCTGCAAAACCCTGCTATGCTCTATATTGCCATTGGTATTATAGGAGCAACCGTGATGCCGCATAATCTGTATCTGCATTCTTCCATTGTGCAGACGCGTCAGATCGAACAGACACCACAGGGTAAAAAAGAAGCTATTCGTTACTCGACCATGGACTCTACAATCGCGCTGACACTCGCCTTGTTCATCAATGCGGCCATCCTGATTGTATCAGCTGCTGTATTCCATAGTGCCGGCATGACGCAGGTTGCCGAGATCTCAGATGCCTACCACTTGCTCACACCCCTATTAGGGACTACAATCGCAAGTATCCTGTTCGGTGTGGCGCTGTTAGCATCAGGCCAGAATTCTACCCTTACAGGTACACTCGCTGGGCAGATTGTTATGGAAGGTTTCCTCAACATTCGGATTCCGGCTTGGCTGCGCAGACTGGTCACACGTCTGATCGCTATCATCCCGGCAGTAATTGTCACAGCAATCGCAGGAGAACACGGCACAGAAGAACTGCTCATTTTGAGTCAGGTTGTGCTGTCTCTTCAATTACCTTTTGCAGTAATCCCTCTGGTGATGTTCACGAGTGATAAAAAAAGCATGGGTGCATTCGCCAACAAAATGTGGCTCAAAATCATCTCATGGGTCATTACAGCGATTATCGTTGTGCTGAATGTATATCTGATCATTCAGACGATCCGGTTATTCTGATCTCGTTCTGATCGACTAAATACTAAAAAGGCTGATCAACTCCGGTATTCAATACCAAGTTGATCAGCCTGTATTGTTGCAGTACAGCAACGTGTTTCTTTTTGCAGTAAAACTCCAAGCTCTAACAAATAATCATCTAATCCTGATCCGGCACAAGTAAAGGCAGGAGTTCATCCAATGAATCCACAGTCCAATCCGCGCGTTCATCATCCGATCGGTCTGGCTGGAATCTTCCATAACCCTGCATAATTCGAATCGTATGCATGCCCAGCTTCCGGGCAGGAATGATATCGTTATCAATCCGATCCCCGACCATGACGGCTTCCTCTGGCGCACAACCTGCCTGTTTCAAGGCTACAGCGTATAACTCTGGATCTGGCTTGGATACCCCTTCTTCAGCCGAGCAGGCCAGAACATCAACATACTTCCGCAGTCCGTAACTCTCCAGTCTTTCTTCCGTTCCAGGACTTTGATTGGCAATAATGCCAATGCGATAATACCGCGACAACTGCTGAAGAACGGAATCCGCTGAAGGAAAAGGACGTTCAAGATCTTTTTGGAACTTCAGCTTGTCCTGAATCTGTTTCTGATGTCCCTCGTCTTCAATGAATGTGCGAATCGCCACTCTCATAGGCCATTGCTCATATTTCTGGTAACAGTTCGCGAACAGTTCGCGTACCGCCTCAATCTTCACCGGATACCCCAAAGCACAGGCTTCGCGAACGAACTGTCCGATAATATCATCAACCGGCTCCCATTCATCCACCAGCGTATCTCCAACATCAAAAAACAACCACTTTAATCCACTCACATCCGGCACGCCAATTCCTCCTTGTAAGCATAAAAAAGAAGACTCACCATCATGCATGAGTCTCCTCAAATTTCCGTTTATCGATACTTTCAATTATAACAGGCACCTTACACCTGAGCAATCACAAGCTATGGCATTAACCATTGAGGAGAAAGCCGACCTCTCCGTTAAGCGAATATACAATCCGGTCTGCACCCATTCCCCGATAGATTCCCTTCGGATGGCTTTGCTCCGTAATGACGCACAGGGATTTCGATGTCCATGATCTACAGATCTGTAAATAACGACAGGTCAGGTTCAGGCTGTTCTCGAAAATAAACACGTTGCCCACACTGCCCTGCGGCAAAAACCATTTTTGAGCTGCAGCCGTATTCATGCGAATGACATGCTCTACTCCGATTCTACGGAGTCTGCGCTCTTCCCCTGCACTGTTGGTTAGAACGGCAAACGGCATTTTTTTGTACATCAGCAATTTGATAAATTTGCGTCCTGCTTCATTAGGAGCAGTCACTAAGATCATCTCAGTATCCATCATTCGTTCCTCCCTTGGCGTGAAAAGACAACAAAAAAGAAGCGTGGGGGACCAAGGCCTCCCGAACGCTTCTTAAAGAACCCATGGCGAAAACGCCATGAATCAGCGTACGGCTTGTTGCCTCTCCCTTTAACGCTTACGAGGTTAGCTGACGGATTCGGGCGCGAGAGTCGCCCTATTTCCGGCTGTCACCGGAAAATTCACCCCATGAATGCCTACTGTCCAAGACAGCGCATTCCGTTGGTTCCCCCGTTTCCCACTCATGAATGAATGGAAACTCAGCGATTAAAACATCGTTCGTATATCTTAAGTTAAGATCGAGCGATATTATCGTTTGTTTCGTTTTTCAAGTACAATTTAGTTTAAATTGAAATTACGTTATGAATCATACACCCGTGCCATGGCGGTGTAAAGTCCGGACAGATCACCGAATCGGCAGATTTTCGCCATTATTCATATATAATAACGCTTACAATATGGTTATACTCTATCCACCTCTTCAAGGCTATCTAATTCTCACTCTGGCGAAAATCACTTCGCAATTCATTCACGCAATCTGCACAACTTGCCTGTTTTGATTCTTTTAACACCATATAAGTTTTGCATTAATTAATTGTAACCAATATAATAAGAGGTATCAGATGATATCATGGAGGCGATTGAGATGACAGTCTACGATTACAAAGTGAATACCCTTCGCGGTCAAGAAGTTGAAATGTCCGACTACCGTGATAAAGTGTTACTGATTGTGAATACGGCAAGCTCATGCGGACTTACTCCTCAATTCAAAGGTCTGCAAGAACTGCAAGACAAGTTCCAGGATGCGCCATTTGAAGTCCTTGGTTTTCCAAGCAACCAGTTTGCACAGGAAAAAGGATCTTCCGACGATATCGCCGAGTTCTGTCAGATGAATTATGGCGTAAGCTTCCCGATGTTTGAGAAAATTGATGTGAACGGCTCAAGCGCTCACCCTCTCTTCCAGCACCTTAGCAAAGAAGCACCCGGCCTGCTCGGCTCCAAAGCAATCAAATGGAATTTTACCAAGTTCCTCGTGGATCAGAACGGACAGGTAGTTAAACGTTATGCTCCCAAAACAACACCTGACAAAATTGAAGAAGATATCAAGAACTTGCTGCAAAAATAATACATGGGCCGCCATAGCTGGAAGGGAAGGTACAATCGTCCCCCGGTAATGGATGGCCTTTTTTTCTCAAACCTTGATGTCAGACTGTTCAAAAAAGCAAAAAAGAAGCTTTCCATTAATGGAAAGCTTCTTTTTAATCGTTCATATGATGCGGTCGAGAGGACTCGAACCTCCACGGGCATACGCCCACTACCCCCTCAAGATAGCGTGTCTGCCATTCCACCACGACCGCATGTCGTAAATAATCGGCAACAGAATTGATTATACCGGGTTCAGAACTAAAAGTAAAGTGTTTTTTAAACCTTCTTTTTGGGTAGGCATTTTCCTCAAAAAACGCATATTCTCGTCATGTTTATCCATGAACTGCATATCATTAGATTCGATCCCCTCTTTTTTCGGCTAGAGCCAATTTTGTTGATTCATTATATATAGTCCTCCCTGCGACTCATAACTTACATTATACGTAACATAAAATAACACATATAATTGAATTTAGATTTAATACATTAAAATCCACCAATTCTATTGACAAAATGCGGACATTTATGGGATGATAACTATCATATAATTCGGATTTTCAAACATAAAGCAAACAAAAAGGAATATAAATGTCACTTAATATGACATTTAACGAACACAGGAGGCGAATGATTGTGAACCGTGGGAATAAGCTGCTCGATTATGTCAAACTGCTTGATTCCTCTATTCAGGTTGGAGGGTTTACCCATTCCTTCGGCATGGATATCCATATCAGGGAGGGTACCATTCGTAATGCTGAAGATCTCGAATCATTCATGCGTTGTCAGTTGCATCCCAGCATTGTTCGTCTTGAAGGCATGGCCATCAAAGGCATCTATACCGCAGCAGATCACAAGGATACATGGCGGATAGCTCTGATTGACAAACTGGTCCATGTTCAGCGAACTCCTGGAGATCTCAGAGAACAAGCTGCCGCCATGGGAAAACGATTGATCAGACTGGCACGCGCTCTGCACCCCTGGATTGATTTCAGCCAGCTCGAACAGATCTTCGCCAAATACGATTCGGTTGGCTGCCTCTCCACTGTTCACGCCTGGATTAACCACCACCTCGACATCCCGGTCGAGGAAGCGGTCCTTGGTTACCTGCATTCAGCCATGAATGCCTGCATAACCGAAGCCTCCAAAGTCATTCCCCTGAACAACGATACAACCAAAGATCTGATGGTCCGCCTGGCCACGGATCTTGAGAATGAATGGAATACCGTCAGCGCCTCCGCTGCGGATGGACTGGCACAGCCAACCTCGATGTCCATGAAATCATTTTTCCCCAGTTTCCATATGCTTGGAGCTGGACTTCATGCCTATAGGGCCTAGTTCTCTTCCTCATCAAACCTCCCCCTTCATTCAGACAAACTAAAAAACACGCGGCAACCTCCTTGCCGTCGTGTTTTTTGTCATTTTATTTGTTTATTTAACGTATTTACGCCATTAAACATCACAAAATACACTTTTTTCCGTCTTTTTTAATTGTTAGATGACGCATTTACGTATATAATGAAATATACAGCTCGCATTTCTATATATTCTACATGAAGAAAGGGCGACTGAATACTACATTCTAACCAGGGGTGAACCCTTTTGAACAAGAACAAGAAAAAACCAGTTACTCCGTTCGGATGGGCTATCAAACGACGGCTAACCGAACTACAAGTGGACCAGAAGACATTTTGTGAACAGCACGGCATTCCACCCTACCGTCTATCCAATCTCATTCACGGCACACGCAAAGCAACCCGATTCAGGCACATGGTCGCTGATATTTTGGATATTCCAGATGAACTGAGATAAGATTTCTGTCAAAGGAGGGTCCCATCCATGAGACATGTTACATCCGATCTGGAAAGGCTGTCGTTCCAGTCCATACGTCACCAGCTCATCATCGTTGATCACAATTGGATCATCCACAGTTGTAACCGTGCCTGGCAACAGGGACTCGGCCAACCATCACCTAACCCGGATGCGAATATTAATCATAAACACTACCTGCATCTGACGGAAGCCTGGGCAATACGAAGCAAGAACGCAAACATGGCACTTGTCGCACAGAATTTGAAAGAACGCGGAATACCCTTTAATCGAAATCATACATATGACATCTGCGTGTATACTGCATACAACGAAGAGAGGTGGTTTCGCGTGGATCTCACCCCTCTATCTCATACGAATTCAATTCTGGATACCGATCTCGCTTTGATTGCACACATGGATATTACCGAACAGAGGAAGACAGAACACCAATTAAAGAAGGCATTGTCTGAAGTGCGCACATTGCGTGGACTGTTGCCTATTTGCGCCGTCTGCAAACAAATCAAGGACGAAGAGGAACATTGGACCTCCGTTGAGAGTTATCTGGAGAAGCACACCCACGCCGAATTCACCCATGACATCTGCCCGGAATGCATCCGGCGATTATATCCGAAATACTCGAATATCCTGGACAAGCGTTCCTGAACCTCTCTACTCAACACGCTAAATACAACTACACGGACAGATGATGTTCAAACTGTGACATATCCAGTTCTTGCGGTGTCCCATGCAGGGTGATGGTTCCTTTGTCCATGATATAGATATAATCTGCGGCACTCTTTACAAAATCAATACTCTGCTCCACCAGCAGAACAGAGAGGTCTCCCTTTGCCTTGAGCTGCAAAATAACCTGCCGAATGTCCTCCACGATAGAAGGCTGGATGCCTTCTGTCGGCTCATCAAGTAGTAACAACCCCGGACGTGAAGCCAACGCCCGGGCGAATGCCAATTGTTGCTGCTGTCCACCACTCAGATCCCCGCCCTGCCGTCCATACATCGTAGCAAGCACTGGAAACATCGCCAGCACATCCTCTGGGAACTTTTTTACACCCGGCGCACTTGTCTCCAGGCCAAGCAACAGGTTTTCTTTCACCGTAAGCTGCGGGAAAATCTCCCGCCCCTGCGGTACATAACCAATCCCTGCTCTCGCCCGCTTGGCTGTGTCCAAGGTGGATAACTCCTGATGTTGCCACTGAATACTGCCTTTACGTGTTTTGAGCAGCCCCATTAATGTTTTCATCAACGTGGTTTTACCTACACCGTTACGGCCCATCAGACACACCACCTGTCCAGGCTGTACGTCCAGATTCACACCACGAAGCACATTGCTCTCCCCATAGCCGGATTCAATTCGTTGCAGCGACAGCATGGTCATCCCTCCTTTTGCCCAGATACACTTCTGCCACTTTCGGGTCTGCCTGTACCTCCGCCATCGTACCTTCCTTCAGCAGTTTCCCTTCATGCATTACCGTTACCTTGGCTGCGAACTCTCGCACAAACTCCATATCATGCTCCACCACCACAACCGAGCGTTCACGCGCAATCTCTTGCAGGAGTCGCCCTGTCTTGTGCGTTTCTTCATCCGTCATGCCCGCGGCTGGTTCGTCCAGTAACAACACACGTGGCTCCTGTAGAAGCAACATGCCGATCTCCAGCCACTGCTTCTCCCCATGCGATAACGCTCCTGCACGAGTCTCAACGCGATCTTGCAGACCAATCTGGAGGGTAATACGCTCCATGGCAGCACTCATTTTCCCATATCGACGAATACCGATGGCTTGCAAAGGGGAACGGCGAGTCTCCGCTGCCAGCGTCAGATTCTCCTGAACCGTCAGACCCGCGAAGATTGATGGCGCCTGGAATTTGCGTCCTACACCTTTGCGAACAATCTGGTGTTCCCTCAGTCTCGTCAAGTCCGCGCCATCCGCCATCTTCACCGAGCCGGACAACGGTTTGGTTTTACCACAGATCACATCCAGCATCGTCGTTTTTCCTGCACCATTCGGTCCAATCAGAAAATGCAGATCATGCTCAAGCAGCTTCAGATTCATGCCTTTGACAGCAATGAACCCGCCAAAGGCTACCGTAATATCCTCAGCTACCAGGACCGCCGAATCCTTAGTAGACTTCAGGTTTTTCCCGAGTGACTTGGACATGCGCTCTCTCTCCTCTCCGCTTCAGCAAACGAACGACATGACGATACACACCTACAATACCGTTTGGCATGAACAAAACTACCGTAACAAATAGCCCACCAATGACAAACAGCCAGCCTTCGGGGTAAGCCTCGCTTATACCTGTTTTGGCTGCATTCAGCACCACCGCTCCGATGACCGCTCCAATAAGCGTACCGCGACCACCCAACGCGACCCACAGGACCATCTCAATAGAGGGTACAATCCCCATCATGGATGGTGAGATAATACCGACTTGAAGAACAAACAACATGCCCGCGATGCCTGCAAGCGCACCGGAAAAAGCAAAAGCCAGCGTTTTATATCCTGCCGGATCATATCCGAGGAATCGCACCCGATTCTCTCCATCACGTGCAGCTTCGAGCACTTGGCCGAACCGACTGTTCACCATTCGACGACAGAGCACATAAGCGATCACCAGAACAGCAAGGGTTATATAGTAGAGAGCAATGGTGGTTCCTGCCGAATGAAGTGTAAAACCAAAGATTGAATTATATCCGGTAATACCATTCGTCCCACCCATCCATTCCTGCTTACCAACAAATAATGTCACCGTAATGAGAACCAAGGCTTGTGTAAGAATAGTAAAATATACACCAGTGATCCGGTTACGGAACGTAAACCATCCCAGGGCAAAAGCAAGCAATGCCGGAAGGGCTATCCCCAACAATAGCGCCACCGGGAAAGAACGAAACGGTTCCCAGAACCACGGCAGACCGCTGAGACCGCTCCACCCCATGAAGTCAGGAAGCGTTGATCCACTGGCCTGGAGCTTCAGATACATTGCCATCGCGTAACCACCCAGCCCAAAGAACACGCCGTGCCCTAAACTCAGCACACCCCCATATCCCCAGATCAGATCGAGACCAATGGCCAGGATCGCCAGCGCCAAAAACTTGGCTAACAGACTCAGACGAAACTCCGTGGAGATCAGTGGAGCAAGACACATCATGATGAGCACAACCGCCCAGATGATCCTCATTTTCAGACTGCCAGTCTTGAGTAATGCCGACATGAACTAACCCCCTTCTTCACGTTAATCGAGACTCCGTGTACGCATTGCGACCAAGCCACGTGGTTTCCATTGCAGAAAAGCAACGATACACACAAATACCAGCACCTTGCCAATGGAGGCAGAGGTATACGTTTCGAACAGCGTGTTGAACATACCAATTCCCAGTGCACCACACACAGTTCCAACCAATTTCCCTACGCCACCCAGAACAACGACCATGAATGCATCCACAATATAATACGTGCCAAGGGAAGGGCCAATTGGACCAATGAGCGTTAATGCACAACCAGCAATTC
>Ga0209437_100419_pt1 | contig 38515 bp, 39 predicted proteins | sample AraplaL_Cvi_mTSA_FD_184266 | JGI IMG/M metagenome (GOLD analysis project Ga0209437, IMG submission 184266) | Arabidopsis root microbial communities from the University of North Carolina, USA - plate scrape CL_Cvi_mTSA (SPAdes) (version 2) | ecosystem: Host-associated > Plants > Roots > Endosphere...
CCCGCCGATGATGCTGATGACGGCCGAGAAATTGCCGCCCGCCTTGCGTGCCGGCATCGCACCGATCGGCGGCGACGTGAAGACCCTGATCGGCGTGCGCCCCGAGCATTTCCATATCGTCGCGCCGTCCTCGACCGAATTGTTCGGCACCGTCACCGGCGTCGAGTTTCAGGGCGCCGAATCCTACATCTATCTCGACCTGCCGGGCGGCGACGACATCATCGTGCGCAGTCCGGAAAAGAGCCGGCTCAAGCTCGGCGACCGCGTCGGCCTCGGCTGGAACCCCGCCGACGCACACGTGTTCGCCGTCGACGACGGCCGTCGCCTGCAGCCGCCGGTCCGGCCCGGCATCGATACCGATGATCGCGTCGCGCCGAGATTGGCTGCGCTGCTTTGACCGCTTTCAACGCATCAGGACTCACCCACGCTTTTCACCTGTACTTTCAATACGACTACCCTCAAAAAGGAACAGCAATGCTGAGCAAACTCATCAAAAAAACAGCACTGGCGGCACTTTTCGCCAGCGCACTGACAGCATCGTCGATGGCCTGTGCCGCGACCGAACTGACCATGTACTATCCGATCGCCGTCGGCGGCCCGCTGACCGACGTGATCGACGGCATGATCAACGACTTCCAGAAGGCCAATCCTGACATCAAGGTCAAGGCGGTCTACTCCGGCAACTACGACGAGACCCGCGTGCGCGCGCTGTCAGCAATCAAGGGCGGCCAGCCTGCGCAGTTGTCGGTGCTGGGTGCGCTCGACACGTATGACCTGATCGACCAGAACCTGATCGAGCCCTTCGACAAAGTCGCCACCAGCGCCGAAGACAAGGCCTGGCTGCAAAGCTTCTATCCCGGCCTGATGGCCAACGGCACCATCGGCGGCCACGTCTGGGGCATTCCGTTCCAGCGCTCGACCATCGTCATGTTCTACAACAAGGACATGTTCCGCGCCGCCGGCCTGAATCCGGATGCGCCGCCAAAGACCTGGAAGGAAATGCTGGCCGCCGCCACCAAGCTGACCGGCAAGGACAAGTTCGGCCTGATGATTCCGTCGACCGGTTATCCGTACTGGATGTTCCAGGCGTTCGCGATCCAGAACGGCGTCTCGTTGATGAACAAGGAAGGCACCCAGGTCTACTTCAATACCCCGGCCGCCGTCGAAGCACTGGAATTCTGGCATTTGCTGGCCGCCACGCACAAGGTCAGCCCGGCCGGCGCGATTGAATGGGGCACGCTGCGCCAGGCCTTCGTGCAAGGCCAGACTGCCATGATGTGGCACACCACCGGCAACCTGACTGCAGTGAAGAAGGAAGCCAAGTTCGACTTCGGCGTCGCCATGCTGCCGGCCAACAAGCAACCGGGTTCGCCAGTCGGCGGCGGCAACTTCTACCTGTTCAAGGGTTCGTCCCCTGCCCAGCAAGCTGCTTCGGTCACCTTCGTGCGTTGGATGACGGCGCCGGAACGTGCTGCGCAATGGTCCATCGCAACCGGTTATGTCGGCACCAGCCCGGCGTCGTACAACACGCCTGCCCTGCGCGACTACGCCAAGACCTTCCCGCAAGCACTGGTGGCGCGCGATCAATTGGCAGTAGCGATCCCGGAGTTTTCGACCGAGCAGACCGCCCGCGTGCGTGAAGCGCTGTCGAACGCCGTGCAAGCCGCCCTGACCGGCACCAAGACCTCGAAGCAAGCGCTGGATGAAGCGCAAGCAACTGCCGAACGTCTGCTGAAGCCCTACCGTTAATCCGCGTTCTTCTGTAAAAACTGTACCGCTGTCGTCCCTGTCTCCGGGGACGACAGCAACAAGACCGATCACCGGACAAGATCCTGATGAACCAAGCAACACACCTGGCGCCGGCGCATCTTCTGCCGCCTGCCGAACGCCGCCTGCACAACCTGTTCGGCTGGGGCCTGCTGACGCCGTCGCTGATCCTGCTGACGCTGTTTGCTTTCTATCCGATGCTGGCGACGCTGTGGAGCAGCTTCCATTCGCGCAGCACCGCGCGCCGCCCCAGCGTCTTCAACGGCATCGACAATTACCGCGACCTGCTCAGCGACCCGACCTTCTGGCAAGTCGCCGGCAATAACCTGCTGTATGCGGGCGTAACCGTGCCGATCTCGATTGCGTTGGCGCTGGGCATGGCGCTGTGGGCCAATGCCCGCATCGGCGGCCGTGGCCTGGTGCGCACGGCCTTCTTCACGCCGACCATGTTGCCGATGATTGCTGCGGCCAACCTGTGGCTGTTCTTCTATACGCCCGGCCTCGGCCTGCTCGATCACATCACTGCATTATTTGGCATGGGCCCGACCAACTGGCTGGGCCAGCCCGGCACCGCGCTGTGGTCGGTGATGGCGGTGACGATCTGGAAGGAGTCCGGCTTCTTCATGATTTTTTACCTGGCCGCACTGCAGGCGATCCCGCCCGACCTGCGCGAAGCCGCGCGCATCGAAGGCGCCGGCCGCTGGGCCTATACGCGCCGCGTCGTACTGCCGCTGCTGATGCCGACGACGCTGTTCGTGCTGATCAATGCGCTGATCAATTCGGTGCGCCTGATCGACCATCTGTTCATCCTGACCAAGGGCGGTCCGGACAACGCCTCCAAGCTGATCCTGTACTGGATCTGGGAAATGGCCTTTGCCTATCTCGACCAGGCCGGCGCCGCCGTAATGACCGTGCTGGTGCTTGCCGCGCTGGGATTGATCGCTGCGCTGCAATTCATGTTCTTTGACCGCCGCATCCACTACCGATGAACACTCTCGCCATTTCCTCGCCGGCCGCATCTGCTTCTGCTCCTCCTGCGGCCACATACGACCGATTCTGGAACATCGTCGACACCCTCGGCGCCTGGCTGCTGGCGCTGCTGTGGATTGCGCCGCTGCTGTTCGCGCTGTGGGCCGCTTTCCATACCTCCCACGCCGCGCTGGCGTTCGACTGGCGCGCGCCGCTGGTGCTGCAGAATTTCCGCGACGCCTGGCAGTCGGCGCCGTGGCTGCGTTATTTCCTCAACACCTTCGTGCTGGTCAGCCTGATCCTGATCGGACAGTTCACGCTGTGCACGCTGGCCGGTTTTGCGTTCGCGCGCTTCCAGTTCAGCGGCAAGAACATCGTGTTCGTGCTGGTGCTGCTGCAATTGTTCGTGTTGCCGGAAATCCTGATCGTGGAGAACTATTCAATGGTCACCCGCCTCGGCCTGTTCGACACGCCGTTCGGTATGGCGGTGCCTTACATGGCCAGCGCCTTCGGCATCTTCCTGTTGCGCCAGGCTTTCATGCAGATTCCGCGCGAGCTGGAAGAAGCCGCGCGCATTGAGGGCTGCGGCTGGTTCGGCGTGCTGTGGCGCGTGTATGTGCCGGCGGCGAAGCCGGTCTACCTGGCCTATGCGCTGGTGTCGGTGGCGACGCACTGGAACAATTTCCTGTGGCCGCTGATCGTGACCAACTCGCCGGCGACGCGGCCGCTGACGGTCGGGCTGTCGCTGTTCGGCGCGCCGGAAAGCGGCGTCAACATCTCCATCATCAGCGCCGCCACGCTGGTGGCGATTGCGCCGCTGATGGTCGGCTTCCTGGGATTCCAGCGCCAGTTCATCCAGGCTTTCCTGCGCGCCGGCATCCGCTAACTCTCTCTCAACACCAACAACACATCTGATGAAAGTCATACAAATCACCGACATCCACCTGGTGCCGGATGGGAACCTCTTGTTCGGCGAAGATTCGGTCACGCGTTTTCGCACCTGCATCGCCCATGTCAATGAACACCACCCCGACGCCGACCTGTGCGTCATCACCGGCGACCTCACGCATGATGGCGACGAAGCCTCGTATCGCATCCTGGCCGATTGCCTGAAGGAGTTGAAGCTGCCAGTGCGTCTGCTGCTCGGCAACCACGACGAACGTCCGGTGTTCCGCAGCATCTTCCCGGACATGCCGGTCGACGAGCACGGCTTCATCCAGGGCGTGCATGATGCAGGCGATACGCGCCTGGTGTTCCTCGACACCAAGGAAGTCGGCACCCATGAAGGCCGTCTCTGCGCCGACCGTCTGGCCTGGCTGGATCGCACGCTGGCAGAAGCCGGCGAACGCTCGGTCTACCTGTTCTCGCATCATCCGCCGTTCGAGCTGGACCTGCCGTCGATGGACTGGATCCGCCTGCGCGAGGAAGCTGATTTGCGCGCGCTGGTGAAGCAGCATGGCAACGTGCGCTACATGTTTTCCGGCCACGTGCATCGCCCCTCGGGCGGCACCTGGTACGGCACGCCGTTCGCCACCGTGCCCGGCACCAACCACCAGCATGCGCTCGACTTCGCGCTGACCGGCCCGGCCACGACCTCGATGGAGCCGCCCGCCTACGCCGTGCTGAGCCTGCGCGATGCGGGCGTGGTGGTGCACTATCATGCGTTCATGGACAAGTCGCAGCAGTTTCCGTATTACGGCTGAGACAACGTCCACGCAATAAAAAACGGGGAGGCACAATGTGCACTCCCCGTTTTTTCAATCCGATTTCTTGTCTGCTGCTCAGCTGCCCTTGCGCGTCTTGTACACCGGCACGAACAAGTCCGACCAGACCGCAGGCTTGGTCTTGATGGTGCCAGCCTTGTCCATGAACACCACGTACTGCATGATGTCTTCCGGCGTGGTGGTGAATTGCGTGTCCGGATCGGCCAGCATCTTCTCGACTTCATCCTGCGTCAGCTTCATCTTCGATACGCGCAGGAACGTCTCGGCCGCGCCCTTGCGGTTCTTGGCGATGTAGGCGTTGGCTTCTTCCTGGGCTTCCATGAAGGCTTGTGTCAGCTTGGGATTCTTTTCGGTGAACTGCTTGAGCGCGAACACCACGTCAATCGTGATGTGGCCCAGCACTTCCGACGAATTGAGCACGCGGTGGATCTTCGGATCCTTGACTTCCTGATACGAGAACGGCGGCGACGTGAAGTGACCGGTGATCTCGGTCTTGCCGGACAACAGCGAACCCAGCGCTTCCGGATGGCTCAGGCTGACGGTCAGCGGATCAAGCTTGGCGTAGTTCTCGATGCCGAAAGTCTTGGCCACGGCCATCTGCAACAGCACCGCCGACAGCGAGGTCTTGATGCCCGGGATGGCGATCTTGTCCTTGGAGGTGAAGTCCTTGAGCGACTTGACGTTCGGGTTATTGGTGTTGAGCCACAGCGGCGAAGTGCTCAGCGCACCCAGGCCGATCACTTCCGAACGCGGGATGCCGCGCGCCTTCGACCACAGCGTGATGAAGCCCGGCGCGCCGGTGCCGGCGATGTCCAGGTTGCCGGCCAGCATGGCGTCGTTGATGACGTTGCCGCCGTCGAGCAGCACCCAGTTGGTCTTGACGTCACCCAGACCTGCGGCCTTGGCGTGCTTCTCGATCAGGCCCTGGTCGCGGATCACCATCAGCGGCAGGTACAGCAGGCCATAGCCGTGCGACAGGCGCACCACCGGCGCCTCGGCGCGGGCGGGAAGGCTCGCGGCCAGCATGGTCAGGCCCAGGGTCACGTTTACGACTGCGGCCGTCATCAGTTTGGAAAAGTTTCTGCGTTTCATTCTGTCTCCTTGGAAGGTGTCGATTTATATCGTTTTTTTGGAATTAGTGTTGCATGCCCCAGCGGCGGATGGTGCGTTTTTCGATTTTTGCGAAAATCATGTTCTCGACAAACAAGCCGATGATGATCACGAAGAACAGGCCCGAGAACACGTTGGCCGTTTCCAACTGATTGCGGTTTTCAAAGATGTACCAGCCCAGTCCGCCGGTGCCGGACGATACGCCGAACACCAGTTCAGCCGCGATCAGCGTACGCCAGGCGAACGCCCAGCCGATCTTGAGTCCGGTCAAAATGCTAGGAAAAGCGGCCGGGATCAGGATGTAACGCACCAGCGCAAAACGCCGCAGTCCGTAGTTCTGCCCGACCATGCGCATGGTGGCGGACACCGAGCGGAAACCAGCGTGGGTATTCAAAGCCACCGCCCACAGGACCGAATGCACCAGCACGAAAATGATGCTGCCGGTGCCCAGGCCGAACCAGATCAGCGCCAACGGCAGCAAGGCGATCGCCGGCAGCGGGTTGAACATGGAGGTCAGTGTTTCGAGGAAATCGTTGCCGATACGCGAGCTGATCGCCACCGTGGTCAGCAGGCCGGCCAGCAGGATGCCGAGGCTGTAGCCGATCAGCAGCGTCTGCAGGGACACGGCGGCGCGTTGCAGCAGCACACCGCTGCTGATGCCGCTCATGAAGGCGTGCAGAGTTTCGCTGAAGCTGGGGAATAACAATGAATTGTCCAGCCAGCGGCCATAGATTTCCCACACCAGCGCCAGCACCAGCAGGATCGCGGTCTTGCGGATCCAGCTGATGCGGTAGATGGCTTCAAAGGCCGACAGCGGGCGCTGGACTTCGGCGACGGCGTTGCGGTTCGGCTCGACGACGATCTCCGGCCGCACGAAGAGTGTGCTGTTCTTGGTCATAACGGTGTCTCTCTTTCTTTGTATTTATTAATGCGCGAACAGCATGTCGTTGATGCGCTGCTCCAGCTGCGCCTGGCTGGCGGTGCCCATTTCTTCCGGCGGGATGCTGTTGAGTTCAGCCCGGACCTGGCCCGGATGCGGCGACAGCAACAGGATGCGGGTGCCGATGCGGATCGCTTCTTCGATCGAGTGGGTGACGAACAGCACCGTGAAATTGGTGTCGTCCCACAGGCGCAGCAACTCGTCCTGCATCTTGCGGCGCGTCAGCGCGTCGAGCGCGGCAAACGGTTCATCCATCAGCAGCACGTCCGGCTCCATCGCCATGCCGCGCGCAATCGAGACGCGCTGCTTCATGCCGCCCGAGAGCGTGTGCGGATAGCTGTCGATGAACTTGGCGAGGCCGACCTTCTCGATGTAGTAGGCGGCGCGATCCGACGCTTCCTTGCCTTGCAGGCGTCCGCTGGCGTGCAGCGCGAACTCGACATTCTGGCGCACGGTCTTCCACGGCAGCAGCTGGTCGAACTCCTGGAACACCATCATGCGGTCCGGGCCGGGCTGGGTGACTTCACGGCCCTTGAGGCGGATCTTGCCGCTGGTCGGCTGAAGGTAGCCGCCGATAGCCTTGAGCAGAGTCGACTTGCCGCAACCGGATGGGCCCAGCAGGATGTAGCGGTCGGACGGATGGACGTTGAAGCTGACTTGCTGCGTTGCGGTAACGAGCGAATCGGAGGTCTTGTATTGCAGAGTGACGTTGTCGATTTCCAGCAAAGGCTTGGACGGATCGACAGGCGCGAGGGCTTGATCAGTTTTCACAGCTATCTCCTGAAGGTGCTTTTATAAGTTCTTGGAAGGATGCTAATCTCGCAAGCTGTAACGAAACTGACATACACACGGGTATCGGCTGCGATATCTTGCCGATATCGATATACACTCGCGCCATTAAAACGGACTTCATCATGCGCATACTCCTGGTCGAAGACACGGCCGACGTCGCCGAAGCGATCGTCGCCCACTTGTCGCGCATCGGCCACACCGTGGACTGGCAAAGCAAGGGCAACGACGCTGCCCGGCTGGTCACCGATCCCTACGACCTGATCATCCTTGACGTGATGCTGCCGCAGCAGGACGGTTTTTCGCTGCTCACGCGCGTGCGCGAAAAAGGCCTGTCCACGCCGGTGCTGATGCTGACCGCCTGCGCCGAAATCGAAGAACGCGTGCGTGCGCTCGATCTCGGCGCCGACGACTACCTGATCAAGCCTTTCGACTTCCGCGAGCTGGAAGCACGCATCCGCGTCTTGCTGCGCCGCAGCGGCGGTGAGGCCACCAATTTCCTCAACTGCGCCAACCTGAGCATCGACCGCAAGAGCCGCACCGCGGTACTGGACGGCCGGCCGCTGGAACTGACGCGGCGCGAAGTCACCCTGCTGGAAATCATCGCCGCACGCCCGGGCCGGATTTTCGGCAAGGACGAACTGATCGATCGCCTGTTCAGCGTCGACGACACGCCCAACGCCAACACCGTCGAACAGTACATCGGCCGCCTGCGCAAGAAGCTGGCCGGTGCCGGATTCGAAATCCGCACGCTACGCGGGCTCGGCTATCAGCTGGTGCTGCTGCCAGCCGGTGCGGTCCACCATCCATGATCGTCGCCGGCCGCTCGCTCTACACGCGCCTGGTGATGCGCGTGGGCATTGTGCTCACGATCAGCTCGGCGGTGCTGCTGATCGCCATCTGGATTTCCACCCAGCTGGCGGCCAACGAAGCCTACGACCGCATCCTCTCCGGCAGCGCCTTGCAGATCGCCGAAAACACCTGGTACCAGAACGGCGCCGTCAACGTCGACGTACCGCTGGCGGCGTTCTCGATGCTGACCGCGGGCGACCAGGTGTTCTATGTGGTGATCGATCCTGACGGCCGCACTGTCGCCGGCGATCCCGATTTCAAGCCGGAGATTCCCTGGAACAAGCTGGAAGACGGTCCGCTGCTACAGGATGGCGCCTATCTCGACACGCCCGTGCGCATGGCGATCATCGGCCGCCGCATGCCGGTGGCGGGCGAACATCCGTGGGCCGTGATCGTGCTGGCGCAGACCAACAACGCGCGCATGTCCTTTGCCAAAAGCGTCGGTACGCGCGCCCTGCTGGTGATCCTGGCGATGGGTGTGCTGACGCTGATTGCCGCCATGTTCACGCTCTACCAGGCGCTGTCACCGCTCAAGAAAATCGAAGCGGCGATCCGCGAGCGCGACCTCAACGACCTGTCGCCGCTGTCGATCACGGTGCCGGTCGAGACGCATGCGCTGGTCAGTTCGATCAACGCCTTCATGCAGCGGCTGGCGGTGCATCGCGCCACCATGCGCCGCGTGATCGGCGACGCGGCACATCAGTTGCGCACGCCGGTGACGGCGCTGATTTCGCAAATGGAATTACTTTCGGCGCAACACGATGAAGAAGGCCGCCGCCATCATCTCGATCGCCTGCGCACCCGCACCCGCCATCTCGGTGCACTGGTCAATCAACTGATCAACCATGCCATGGTGCAGCACCGCAGCGACACCGCCGCGCTGGAAAGCATCGACCTGGCCCAGCTGGTGCGCCAGGAAATGGCCGACATGCTGTCGCACCAGGAGCGCCTGCTCGACCTCGCCATGGAAGCGCCCGAGCAGCCCTGCCTGATCATGGGCGACGCCATCAGCCTGCGCGAAGCGATCAAGAACGTACTCGGCAACGCCCTGCAATATGGCGCAGCGAGCTTCCTGCACGTACAACTGGAACGCAAGGAAACACAGATCGAGCTGCGCATCGTCGACGATGGCCCCGGTATTCCGGAAGCTGACTGGGAACGCATCCGCAAGCCCTTCTCCCCGCGCAGCGGCGAACGCATGGGCGCCAGCCTGGGACTGTCGATTGTCGAGGAAGTCATGCGCGCGCATGGCGGCCAGTTGCGCTTCGGCTATAGCGGCGCTGGCAGCTTCATGGTGGTGCTGAGTTTTCCGGCGCAGCCGGACGAAGCTGCATAAAATACGAAGCAAATTCAGACAGAAAGAAAAACAATATGAAAACATCACCATCGATGCCAGCCAGAATGCCGGCAGGTTCGCTAAAATATCTGCTGCTGTCCGCGCTCATTCCCTTGAGCTTTGCCCTCAATTCAGACGCGCAAGCGCAAACATCAGGAACCACCATGCAGCAAAAAAGCCAACAAGCAAATGCCGCCCTCTTTGCACCCGGCGGCACCCTGCGCGCCTCGATCAATCTCGGCAACCCGGTGCTGGCCAGCCTGGATGCGCAAACCGGCAAGCCGGTCGGCGTCTCGGTGGACCTGGCGACCGAATTGGCGCGACGTCTCGGCGTGCCCTTGCAACTGGTGGCGGTCAAGTCGGCCGGCGCTTCGGTGGAAAATATTGAACAGGACAAGGCCGACATCGGCTTTTTCGCGGTCGACCCCAAGCGCGCGCAGGAAATCAGTTTCACCGGTCCCTATGTCCTGATCGAAGGCTATTACGCCGTGCGCGCCGACTCGCCAATCACCGCCAACGACCAGGTGGACCGCCCCGGCATTACCGTCGCGGTCGGCAACGGCAGCGCCTACGACCTGTTCCTCACGCGCGAACTCAAGCAAGCGACGATCGTGCGTATACCGACTTCCCCGGCGGTGGTGCAAGGCTTCCTTGACCTGAACCTGAGCGTTGCCGCGGGCGTCAAGCAGCAGCTCGAACATGACGCGGCGAAAGCCGGCGGCTTGCGTATCCTCGACCAGCGCTTCATGGTGATCCGCCAGGCCATGGGCGTGCCGAAAGCGCGCGGTGAAGCGGCCGCGACCTATCTCGCCGAGTTCGTGGAAGACGTCAAAGCCTCCGGCTTCGTCGCCGCTTCGCTGACGAAGCACCGGATCGAAGGCGCGCTGGTGGCAAAACGCGGCGATTGATTTTCCTGCCCCTGGAGTGCAAATGATTTTTCGACAACTCTTCGATCCTGCGTCGTGTACCTATACTTACCTGTTGAGCGATCAGGGTGAGGCTTTGCTGATTGATCCGGTATACGAACAGGCGCCGCGTGATCTGGCTTTGCTCGATGAACTGGGCCTCAAACTCCTCGCGACGCTCGATACGCACGTCCATGCCGACCACGTGACCGGAGCATGGTGGCTGCACGAGCGCTGCGGCAGCCGGATAGCATCGGCATCCATCGCAGGTGCGATGTTCAATGACATGCCGCTCAGTCATGGCGATCGTATCCGCTTCGGACGCCGCTATCTGGAGGTGCGCGCCACACCCGGCCATACCAACGGTTGCCTGACTTACGTGTTGGACGATCAGCACATGGCGTTCACCGGCGATAGCTTGTTGATTCGCGGTTGCGGCCGTACCGATTTCCAGCAAGGCAGTCCCCTGCAACTGTTTCAATCTGTACACGAACAGATCCTGACATTGCCGGATGACTGCCTGCTCTACCCGGCCCATGACTACCGCGGCATCACGGTCACCAGCGTGGGCGAAGAACGTCGCTTCAATCCTCGTCTTGGCGGCGACGCGGATGCGCACGACTTCATCGGTTACATGAACAACCTCAACCTGCCTCATCCCAAACTGATGGCACTGGCCGTTCCCGCCAATCTTCGCAGCGGCAAACCTGAGGATGATCGGCTGCCGGCCGAAGTACAGTCATGGGCGCCGCTGACGCAGAGATTCAGCGGAATCTGGGAAATCGAGCCGATCACGTTGCAGGAATATGCCGATGCGGTGCAAATCGTCGATGTGCGCGAGGCGGCCGAATTTACCGACAGTCTTGGACATATACATGGTGCTCGGCTGCTGCCCTTATCCCAGCTGACCGACCGGCTGCAAGAACTTGACCGGCAACGCCCCGTAGTCACGGTCTGCCGTTCCGGGGCGCGATCAGCCCAGGCCTGCGCTTTGCTGAACAAATCCGGATTCGCTCAGGTAGCCAATCTTGCAGGCGGCATGCTGCGCTGGAGAAGCGAAGGGATGCCTGCTGAGTGCGACGAAGAGAATCTATGACCGCAACGCAACCGGTCTGACCGCTGGTGTCTGCGGGCTGGTATCGCGGACTGGCGGTGCTGTTCTCGTACTGTGTGGCGCTGGGAATGCATGCTCATGCAAAGACCGCCATGGAGACGCCCTTTGGCGCGCTGCGCATTCCTTTTGAATGCAAGCGGCCTCCCGGTCGCTGATCCCTCCTTTCTTCCTACGTCCTACCGGTCATTTTCCCCGCGCGCAATCAAGGTTTCCTGACATACAAACAAAAACCGCGTTGCTATAGTTGCCCAATCACAAGTCCGTCCTGGGCGTCATCATCGCTCGGGCAGGCGATTGCTTTGCCGACCGACGCCGTCTGACAAGGCACTTAGCAAGACTTCATGACTGCCGAATACGCATTGATCGCTATCCAACAACACCTATACGAGCGAATGAGGAGGGACGGGCATATGGCTGCAGCAGCATTGAACAGGGAAGTCCAGTATCTGGGCGCGAAGGATTTTTTCCTGGCGCGACAGCCGGTGTTGAATATCCGGCAAGAATTGATCGGCTACGAACTGCTGTTCCGCAGCAGCGCGGTCAACCACGCCACCGTCACCGACGATGCTGCGGCAACCGCCTCCGTAATCGAGCACGCTGCGGAACTGGGCTTGCACAACGTGATCGGATCGCTGATCGCCTTCATCAATGTCGACGCCGCCCTCCTGCTGAGCGATGCCATCTTCGTCCTGCCCAAAGAGCTCGTAGTCCTGGAGATACTCGAAACCGTGGAACTGACGCTGCCGCTGATGCAGCGCATCGAGGCGCTGTCCGAAGCCGGCTATGTGTTCGCCATCGACGACATGGTGCAGGAATCGGATCGCACCGACCTGCTCATGCGCGTGGCCGGCATCGTCAAGGTGGACGTGTTGCATATGCCCGATGAGGAGCTTGCGGCACTCAGCCGCAGCCTGCGGCAAAAAGGCAAGAAACTGCTCGCCGAAAAAGTCGAATCTGCGGAGAAGTTCAACCTCTGCAGCGAGCATGGCTTCGACTATTACCAGGGCTATTATTTTGCCAGGCCGGACGTGCTGCGCGGTAAAAAACTGAACGCCTCCAGCATCCTGATCATGCAGATACTGGCGCTGGTCATCAAGGGCGCCAACAACTACGAGATCGTGCGCTTCATCAAGAAGGACATCGCGCTCAGCCTGATGCTGCTGCGCCTGGTGAATACGCCGATGTACGGTTTCCGCCGGCACATCGCTTCGCTGGGCCAGGCGCTGCTGGTGCTGGGCGACCGCCAGTTGAAGCGCTGGTTGCAGATCTTGCTGTACGCGAATCCGGACAACGACCGCAATGCATCTTCGCCACTGATGATCCTGGCCGCCACGCGCGGCAAACTGTGCGAACTGCTGGCGCAAAAGGTTCAGCCGCGCCGCTCCAGCCGCTCGGATACGGCGTTCATGGTCGGCGTACTGTCGCTGACCGACGCCCTGCTGAACCAGGACATCGCCGACATTCTCGCCCAGATCGGCGTCTCCATCGAGGTGCGCGAAGCGCTGCTGGCGCGTTCGGGATTCTATGGCGGACTGCTGCAACTGGCCGAATCGAGCGAGAGACCCGAGCTGCTGAGTGCAGCCCGGCGCAACGAATTGCTGAACGAATTCCAGCTTTCCACCGACGAGTTTTACGCCGTGCAGAAAGAAGCGTTCGAATGGGGCGACAGCATTTCCGAGAACATGGGCACGGTTGCGCGCAGCGCGCAACCGGTGGAGGACCTCTGTTCATTGTCGGAATGACATGACGGTATTTTTTCAAACAGTACGAAAGCGCCGTGCTCTGCGGTATGCTGGCGCCACAACCAAAACAGGTGTGGCGCCGAGACCGCCGGTTCTCTTTTGAAAACAAAGCAAGACGAAAACAAAAACGATCCTGACACGAGACATGAACAGCCTGAGTTGCACATCGGCAGACGACGATTGCCTTAAGAAGAACGACCTCTACCGCGCACTGGTGGATGCGTTCACGGACGGCATCGTCATGCAGCATGCGGACGGCTCGGTATTCGATTGCAATGGCGTGGCCGAAAGCATCCTCGAATGCAGCAAGCAAGAGATGTGCGATGTCGCCACCCTGCTCCACGTCCGCAAGGCCATGCGAAGCGACGGTACTTCGTTCGCCGAGAAGGATTACCCGATGGTTGTCGCACAGGCAACGCAGCAACCAGTCAGTAACGTGATGATGGGCATGACCAGGCTGGACGGACGATTCTGCTGGCTGGAAGTCAGCGCCAGTCCGATCATGGTCAATCGCGGCGCCGACTGCATCGGCGTGGTCACCTTCCTGCGTGAAATCACCGAGCGCAAGGAAGCCGAGGAAGCGCTGGAGAAGCGTCACCACGAACTCGAAAAAGGCATCTTCAAACGCACCGCCCAACTGGAGTTCACGCTGGGACAGCTCAAGCTTGCCGTCAGCGCGTCCAATACCGGACTTTGGAATTGGAACCTGCGCACCGACCAGTTCTACTTCTCGCCCGAATGGAAGCGGCAGATTGGTTATGCCGACCACGAAATCGATGATGACATGGAAGAATGGACCGCGCGGCTGCACGCCGACGACGTCGAGCGAGCCGTCACGCTGACGCGCGCCTACCTGGCCTCGCCGCAGGAGTCGCTGGAAATCGAATACCGCATGCGCCATCGCGACGGCACCTTCCGCTGGATGTTGTCGCGCTCCATGGCCATGCTCGACGAAAACGGCAAGGCTATCCTGCTGCAGGGATCGCACGTCGACATCACCGAACGCAAGCAATCGGAAGAAAACCTGCTGGCACTGACACGCGAACTGCGCGACGTCTCGCGCGAGCTGGCGCGGGTGGAAGAAGCCGAGCGGCGGCGCTTCGCCCAGGAGCTGCACGACACCATCGGCTCAGCCCTGGCCGCATTGAGCATCAACATGACCATCATGAGCGGGGAAATCTCCGGCGCAAATGACCACCCTTCAGCCGGCATGGCGGCACGTCTGAAGGATTCCATCGTGCTGCTGGACGACACCACCGACGCCGTGCGCCGGCTGATGGCCGAACTGCGGCCGCCGGTGCTGGACGACTACGGCCTGGAAGCAGCGCTGCGCTGGCAGTGCGAGTTGTTTGCCGAACGTTCCGGCTTCCAGTTCACCGTGGATGTCTACGGCATCGCCGACCGGCTGGAGCCGGAACTGGAAATTTCGCTATTCCGCATCGCCCAGGGCGCCATCACCAATATCGCCAAACACGCGCGCGCCACCAATGTCGAGGTGATGCTCAACATCCTGCCGACCTCGGTCACGATGACGATCATGGACGACGGCGTCGGCTTCGTCCTCAACAAGCAGCGCGACCATAAGCTGAAACCGACCTGGGGCCTGGTGTCCATGCGCGAACGCGCCCAGGCCCTCGGTGGTCACCTGAAGATCATCTCCGAGCCCGGCAAGGGCACGTGCATCGAAGTGGTGGTGGAACTGTGACGGCGCCGATCCGCATCTACATCGCCGACGACCACACCATCGTGCGCGACGGGCTGGCCGTAATGCTGCAGGTGCACAGCGACATCACCGTGGTCGGTTCCGGCAACGACGGACGCCAGGCCGTCAAGGAAATCGAGCAGCTGCATCCCGACATCGTCATCATGGACATCGCCATGCCGAACCTGAACGGCATCGAGGCGGCGCTCCTGCTGCGCGACGTGGCGCCTGCCGTCAAGACCATCATGCTGTCCATGTACGCCACCAAGGAACACATCTTCCGTGCGCTGCAAGCCGGTGCGCGCGGTTACCTGCTGAAGAATTCAGCCGGCTCCGAACTGGTCAACGCCATCCGCATCGTGCAAAGCGGCCAACGCTACCTGAGTCAGAAGATCGCCGACACCGTGGTCGACGACTACCTGCTGGAAAGCCGCGCAGCCGGGCCGCTCGACGCCTTGAGCACGCGTGAACGCGAAGTGCTGCAACTGGTGGCGGAGGGCCATTCCAGCGCGCAGGTGGCAGCTATGCTGTCGCTCTCGCCCAAATCGATCGAAACCTACCGCAGCCGGCTTATGCAAAAGATCGGCGTCAGCGACCTGCCCAGCCTGGTCAAATTCTCCATCCATCACGGCCTGATTTCGCTGGAATAAATGTAGGACAATGCCGCCGTCCGATATCAGCATATCCCACAGCATTTGTACTGGTCTCCCGACATATTTTCTTTCCAGACGGTACTACTATCATGGCAGTCCGCGCCGTTCAGCCTCATCACCGCGCGCGACGCCGGCCCAGGCGCTCCACCCGATTCGAAAGCATAAAAACGCCGGCACCTGACCGATATTCATGCCGACGGATGGAAAAATGCGATCTTTCTTTAGCCTGCTGCTGGTGCTGCTCTGCCTGTCCGGGTGCGAACGTACCCCGCTGGAGAAGCTCGTCTACGAGCACGCGCGAGAGCAAGCCAAACTGAATGCCGCCAGTTTCGAACGCAACAAGGACGCGCGCGAACGCCAGCAACTGGCACTGCGTCGGCAGTTCGGTTCGGACGAGGACGGCAGCGACTGACACTCCGCCCGCTTCGGCATCCGCGCGCAAAACGCGTTACAGTTCCGCACCGGCCACGACATTACATTGCGTGGCCCGACTCCGGCCCCCGGATACCGAGGAAATCACATGAACGTCTTTATCACCGGCGCGACCGGTTACGTCGGCGGCTCCATATCCGTCCACCTGATCAAGGCCGGCCACAGCGTGCGCGGCCTGGTGCGCGACATGCGCAAGGCCGATGCGTTGATGCGGCTCGGCATCGAACCGGTCCAGGGCGACCTGGACGACAAGGCGGTGCTGGTGCGTGAAGCGCGCGCCGCCGGCGCCGTCATCAATTGCGCCAGCAGCGACCACCGCGAAGCCATCGAAGCGCTGCTCGAAGGCCTGGCCGGTAGCGGCAAACCCCTGCTCCACACCAGCGGTTCCAGCGTGATCGGCGACGCCGTCGGCGGCAACGCACTGAACCCGACCGTCTTTGATGAAGACACGCCGCTGGTGGTCGATGAAGGCAAACGCGCCCGCTACGAACTCGACCAACGCATCCTGTCGACCGAGGGCGTGCGCGGCGTGGTTATCTGCAATACGCTGATCTACGGCAAGGGCCTTGGCCTGCAACCGCACAGCGTGCAGATTCCGGTGCTGGTGGACAAGGCGCTGGCCAGCGGCGTGGTGCGCATCGTCGGTCGCGGCGTCAATCGCTGGTCGACCGTACACATTGAGGATTCCTGCGCGCTGTATCTGCTGGCACTGGAGCGCGCGCCGGCCGGCGCCTTCTATTTCGCGGAAAACGGCGAATCGTCCTTCGCCGACATCGCCGCCGCGCTCAGCAAGCGCCTGGGCATTGCGACCATCGAAAACCTCAGCGAAGAACAAGCCATCGCCATCTGGGGCGTCGCCCGCGCCCGTTATTCGCTCGGCTCCAACAGCCGGGTGCACGCCGTGCGGGCGCGCAAGGAACTGGGCTGGCAGCCGCAGCATGCGTCGGCCACCGTCTGGATCGAGAATGAGATGGACAAGCCAGCCTGACCAGCGTGACCATTCCGGCGCTTGCCGGAACGGTCCCACGTCCTTGCGTCAGGGTCAGGTCTTGTAGAACCGCTTGGCGCGCTCGGCCGCCCGATCGATGGCTTGCTGCACGGTCTTCGATCCGCTCGCCGCTTCCGCCACCATATCGACCAGCACGTAATCCGCCAGACAGGCCGCCGAGGCCTGCCCCAGCGGACCCGCATGACCGTGGTCCAGCATCAGCGAGGCGGCGTCGCGATACGGCGTGGCCTTGGGGTCGGCGGTCCAGACCGGGTTCTTTTCATAGGCTTTGAGCGGCTGGCTGACGTAGCCGATGGCCGCCTTCATCCACGGATTGAACTGGTCCGGCTCCATCATGAATTGCAGGAAAGCCTTGGCCGCATTGGGGTACTTGGTGTGCTTGAAGGCCATCATCTGGGTCAGCTGCATCAGCTCGGTCGGTTTGCCCGAGACGCCGATCGGATAATGGGCGTGCTGGGTGTCTTTGGCCAGCTCCAGCAGCTTGGGGTCGGTCGAGTTCTTGGCGGCGTAGTAGATCGAGATGCCGTTGTTGGTCAGGCTGACCTGGCCGTCAAGATAGGCCTTGTTGTTGGACGGGTCCTGCCAGGAAAGCGTGCCCTGCACCATAGTCTGGTACAGCTGCTTGCCGTATTCGAGCGCGGCACGGGTTTCGGGTGAGTTGATGACGACGCTGCCGTGCTCGTCGACCAGCTTGCCACCGTGCGCCCACAGCAGCCAGTGCGCATAATTGTTGGCATCGCCGACCGCCTTGCCGTGGGCGAAACCGATCGGCGTGTTCTTCGCCTTGAGCGCCTGCGCCATCTTGAGGAAGCCGGGCAAGTCCTTCGGCACCGCCTCGAAACCGGCCGCCTTGAGCTGGCTGTCGCGGTACGCCAGACAGATGCCGATCACGCCCAGCGGGATGGCGATCCACTTGCCGTTGCTCTTGCCGTATTTCTGGAACACGTCGTACCAGCCGCCGTAACGGCTGCCGAGCGAGTTGGCCAGATCAGTGACGTCGAGCAGCTTGGTCGGATACTGGTGCGGGTCGTCGAACCAGCCCAACACGATGTCGGGACCGCTGCCGACGTTGGCCGCCACCGCCGCCTTGGGCCGCACGTCCTCGAAGCCTTCGCTGTCGGTGCGCACCGGGACGCCGGTCAGTTCGGTGAATTTCTTGACGTTCTCGTTCCACAAATCCTCGTCGCCCTGAACGAAGCGCTTCCAGCGCAAGACGCGCAGGGTCGCGCCTTTTTCTATCGGGTAATCGATGCCGCCGGGTGCGGTGGGCGCGGCGAACGCCGCGCCTCCCACGGTCGAGGCGGCGGCAGCCGATGCTGCACTGGCGATCAGAAATTCGCGTCTGCTTAACTTCGTCATGTCTCCTGCTCCTTCTGTTAGAACGGATGGATCCGCGTGTGCGCGGTTATATGTATTGACGGTAATGCAAGGCAGTAGAGGATGTGGTGGGTGGAAATCTCCTTCAGTAAATACGTTTTAACAACGACAAACGCCGGCCATGAAAATGGCCGGCATGAACATCTCCATCAATGCGACGGAGAACAAATCAGTCGAACATGTCCGGACTGGTCTGCACGAGCTGGTCATAAATCGGCTGGAAATGCAGCCAGCCGATGAACGAGTTACCGACGTTTTCGCGACTGTAGCGGGCGCGCTCAGGCGAGACCATGGTCGGCTTGATGCCGGTGGCTTCGACCATGAGCTGGACCTGGCAGCAGCGCTCCAGCGCGATGAACCAGAATGCCGCGTCTTCGATGCTGTGGCGGCTGGCGGTGAACAGGCCGTGGTTCTGATGGATCGCGGCCTTGTTCTTGCCGAAGGCGGCTGCGACCGACTTGCCGGCTTCCGCCTTGACCGCCACCGCACCGGCTTCGGCGGTGATCACCACATGGTCTTCAAAGAACACCGCCGCGTCCTGGGTGATCGGATCGAGCTGGCGTCCCAATGCCGCCCAGGCGGTGCCGTAGACGGTATGTGCGTGGCACATGGCGACGATGTCCTGGTGCATCTCATGGACGGCAGCGTGCAGCACGAAGCCGGCACGGTTCAGCGCATACGTGCCCTGCACCACCTGGCCCTTGTGATTGGCGAGGATCAGGTTGGACAGCTTGACCTGGGAAAAATGGACCGCCATCGGATTGGTCCAGTAGAGATCCGGGAATTCCGGATCGCGCACCGTCAGGTGGCCGGCGAAACCGTAGTCCAGTCCGTGCAAGGCGAAGGCGCGGCAGGCGGCGACCAGGCGCTCCTTGCGGTGCTGGCGTTCTTCGGCGTGGGTGGCGAATGTCGGCACCTCGGGAAATTTCAGGCCCTGCTGCTCGGGCTGGTACACCGAAACGCGTTTGTCGTTGGCTTCAAGCGCGCTGAAACTGGATGGCGTGGACGCGGTACGGTCTGCAACTTCGTTCATGGCTGGTCTCCGGGTTGGATGATTTCTTATGATTTTTTCTATGAGGGAATCATCCCAAGAAGCCCGGCGCTTTGACAAATGACGAGTATTCACAATATGATGAATCTGATTCACCTCACTGATTCACCTCGTGCATCGTCATCAGGGCCGCAATGCGAAAACTCCCCAGTTTCTTTTCCCTGCGCGCCTTTGAAGCCGCCGCCCGTTTGCAGAGTTTTGCCCTGGCGAGCGAAGAGCTGCACCTGTCGCCGTCGGCCATCAGCCACCAGGTGCGCGGCCTCGAAACCTATTTCGGCAAACCCATGTTCACCCGCTCGTTCCGCCGCGTCGAACTGACGGCGGAAGGACGACGTCTGCTGGACCAGTTGTCGGTCGCCTTCGACCTGATGGAAGCGGCCTGCGAAGAACTCGGTCCCGCGCGCCGCAGCGATGCGCTGGCGGTGCATTGCTCGCCCAGCTTCGCGACCAAATGGCTGGGACCGCGACTGCCGCGCTTCATGCAGCAATATCCCGACATCAACATCAGCATGTCGTCCGGCGCCGAGCCGGTGGACCTGCTGCGCCATGAAGAACTCGACCTCGCCATCGCCTACGGCAGCGCGCCGCAACGCGCCGGCATCGTCAGCGAAGCAATCGGTTCGGACACCATCGTGCCGCTGTGCGCGCCCGCGCTGCTGTGCGACAAACCCATATCTGCGTTGACGCTAGCCGATATCGCTGGCATGACGCTGATCCAGTCGACCTTGAATCCGGTGCGCTGGAGTGACTGGTTTGCGCTGAACGGCATGAAGCTGCCGCCGGGACGCCCGATGCCGTCCTTCGACCGCGCCTCACTGGCGCTGGCCGCGGCGGTCAACAGTGTCGGAATTGCGCTGGAAAGCACGCGCCTGGCGGAGCAGGAAATCGCCAACGGCGAACTGGTGCGGCTCGATGGGGGAGAATTGAAATCGGTCCTGCGCGAAACCCATTTCCTGAGTTATCGCGAGGGCGAGAAGAATAGCAAGAAGATCATGCGCTTTCGCGATTGGCTCTTCTTGCAGGCGGGATTAAATCAAGCGTAAACAATCGACTGCGATCGATTCCTCACAAATCACTTCCACTCCAGGATGGCGCTTTTGCGGTCCAGCCAATGCACTTTCACTTTGGCGGCGTTGACCTTGCGGCCGGCGCAGGCGCTGGCCGCAAGCGCGAATGGCGTGTCGTAGTAGCGACCGTCGTTGGACGAGCGCATGCGCGTCTGCGGCGCGTTCTGCGCCAGCCATTCACCGGCATTGGTGCGCATGTAGATCATGCAGGCGCTGCCGCTGGTGTCGGCCACTTCGCACTTGCAGGTATTGGCGCTGGTCGTGACAACAGGCTGCTCCGGTTCGGGACGTTCGTAACCGAGCGGATACGGCAGGCGCGGCTGCGGCTGTGCCCACGCCAGGCTTGCAGCGCCCAGCGTCAGCGAGATGAAAAGTGAAATTGCTTTCATGGCATGCCTTTCTAGCAACAAAATTAGCCACCAACAGCTTAGATAAAAGATTAACTATCGGCGGCAATCAATTGTTTACATTGACTATTTAGCCTTCAATACCCACAGCGAGGTCACTTCCTTCACACGTGCGGCATGCAACGGATCTTCAGCATCGCTGGCGCGCGGATGGCGCGGCTTGATGTCTTGCTTCAATGCGACGCGCAGCCCCGCCTTGTCGAACATCGCCTGCAATTCGTCGCGCGAGCGCAAGCCCAGGTGCTCGGCGAAATCGGACAGGATCAACCAGCCCTCGCCGTTCGGCGTCAGATGCGCCGCGAGACCATCGAGGAAGCCGCGCAGCATGCGGCTGTCCGGATCGTAGACGGCGTGCTCGATCGGCGAGCTCGGCTTGGCCGGCACCCATGGAGGATTGCAGACAATCAGCGGCGCCTGCCCCGGCGGGAACAGATCGGCGTTGAGCAGTTCGACCTGCTTGTCGACGCCGAGGCGTTGCAGGTTTTCCGCCGCGCATTCCAGCGCGCGTGCGCTCTGGTCGGTGGCGACGATATGCTTGACGCCGCGCTTTGCCAGCAGTGCCGCCAGCACGCCGGTGCCGGTGCCGATGTCGAACGCCAGTTGGACGGACGGCAAGTTGGCGCGTCCGATGAGGTCGATGTATTCGCCGCGCACCGGCGAGAACACGCCGTAATACGGATGGATGCTGCCACCCAGTGCAGGAACCGGTACCCCCTTCTTGCGCCACTCATGCGCGCCGATCAGGCCGAGCACTTCGCGCAGCGATGCCACGCTGGCTTCCTTCCCTGCGCCGTAGACTTCGTAGACTTCTTCACAAGCTTGGGAGACGTCGGGCGCACGGCGCAGAGGGATGGAGTAATCGGCTTCCAGCGGCACCAGCAGCATCCCGAGGATGCGCGCGCGTTGCGCCTGCGCCTGGCGATGCTGGTGGAATCTCTGGGTGATGGTGATCGAAGATGCAGGTGTGGACGCAGCCTCTTTCTTGTCTTTCTTATCTTTCTTGTCAGCGGTCTTGATCGACTTGCGCTCGGCCTGCTTGTCGATCCGACGCGCCAGCGCTTGCAGCAGTTGACGCGCGTTCTGAAAGTCACCGCGCCAGAGCAAGCCCGTACCTTCGCAAACCAGTTTGTAGGCGACGTCGGCAGGGATACGGTCGTCGGCGACGATGACCTTTTTCGGCGGCGGATTGCCGGCTTCGGAGCGCCAGCGGGCGGAACGATTTTCCTCTGCTTCGGTCCAGCTTATAAGAGGGAAATCAGGGGAATCGTTCATTGCGGGGCTTTCTTGAGATGACGCCAAAGCTGGCGCCTGAGTTCATGACGGAATGGCATGCCGCAGTGTAACAAATGTGGAGACTGCGATTCGTCCAGCACGAAGTCCCGACATCTCTTATCATGGATCATTGAATATTCAACAACGCGCAACTTGTCAAAGTTACAAGTTGCGCGTAATTACCGATCAATCACTGCCCGGAGCCGACATGTCAGATCCCATTCTGCGTCAAGACGATGCCAACCACGTGCGCCTCAAGCACATCCTGGCCGAACTGGAACAGGCGCTGCAGGACATCCCTGCGGACTCGCCGCAGGCGGCCCTCGTGAGAAAAGACTTCGCACTGCTCAAGAGCCATCTCGAGAGCCCAGAGGTCGAAGCGGCAGTCCTGCGCGAACACATCGGCAAGACCCGCAATTCGGCACAGGACCTGATGGATTCCGTGGAAGGCGCGATCCTCAAGGACAGTCCCTACGTCGCCGAGCTCGGCCGCATCCTCGGCATGATCTGAACCAAAGGACACACGCATGTACGCAAAGATCCTCGTTCCTGTCGACGGCAGCAACACTGCCAACCAGGCCCTGGACGAAGCCATCAAACTGGCTAAAACGCTCGGCAGCTCCATCGAAGTGCTGCATGTGATCGACAACAGTCATCTGCTCTACGACACCGGCATCAGCGCGGCGGCCGATGTGCATGGCACCGTGCTTGACGCCGGCAAGAGCATCCTCGAAGAAGCCAAATCGCGCGTGACCTCGGCCGGCCTGCGCGGCGAAACCCGCATGATCGAAGACCCGGTTGCGCTGGGCGACATTCCCGGCACCATTCTCAAGGCGGCCAAAGACAGCAAGGCCGAACTGGTCGTCATCGGTTCGCACGGCCGCACCGGCTTCCGTAAACTGGTGCTGGGCAGCGTGGCCGAAAAGGTCATGCATCAATGTCCGCTGCCGGTGTGGATCATCCGCGGCAAGGAAGCCTGACAACGGTTGGCAGCACAATGAAAAACGCCCTGTTCACCAGGGCGTTTTTTCTTTGCGGCGTTCGTTTTGCAAGCGCTTATTTCTCCGGCAGCGGAATCCACTCCACCTCACCCGGGATGGCGCCGAAGACTTCACGGTCCTGCGCCCGCCATGCCAGCTTGGCGCTCTCGATCAACTCCTTGCTGCTGGCCACGAAATTCCACCAGACGAAGCGCGGACCGTCGATGGGTTCACCGCCCAGCACCATGAACAAGGTGTCGCTCTGCGCCGTCAGCAGCACCTCAACGCCCGGCTCCAGGATCGCCAGCACGCCCGCTTCCAGCGCTTCGCCGTCCAGCGTCGCCGCGCCGGTGACCACATATACCGCACGCTCACTGTAATCGGCCGGCAAGTTCAGCGTGCCGCCCGCCTTGATGCGACCGCAGATATACAGCGTCGGGCTGGAGGTCTTCACCGGCGACTCATGACTGTAAGCCTTGCCGGCCAGCAGATGCAGATCGGCGCCGCCGACGTCGATGCGCGGCATGTCGTCTTCCGCATAGTGATGGAAGCTGGCCTCGCCCTGCTCCTGGTCCTTCGGCAAGGCCACCCACATTTGCAAACCATGCACCGGCACCTTATCGTTGCGAATGTCGTCCGGCACGCGTTCGGAGTGCACGATGCCGCGCCCCGCCGCCATCCAGTTGACCGCACCCGGCGTAATGCGCTGCACGACGCCGAGACTGTCGCGATGCATCATGGCGCCGGAGAACAGATACGTCACCGTGGCCAGGCCGATGTGCGGGTGCGGACGCACGTCACCTTCGGTGGTGCCGCTGTCGAATTCGACCGGGCCCATGTGATCGAAGAACACGAACGGGCCGACCGTGCGGGCGGCGGCCGCCGGCAACAGGCGGCGCACCGGGAAACCGATGTCGCGCACCAGGCCGTGGATCAGATGACGAATGCTGCTCATGTGGCGTTCCTTGTCAAAAGTGAGTATTCAAAACTTGCCGGCGCGGAAATCGTCGATGGCCTGCTCGACTTCTTCGCGGGTATTCATGACGAACGGTCCCCATTGCGCGATCGGCTCATTGAGCGGATGGCCGGCGATCAGCAGGAAGCGGCTGTCCTTGCTTGCCTGGATCTCCACGCCTTCGGCACCGGCGGCGTTGCTCAGGATCGCCATGCGCCCGGATCCCGCCACGCGCTGGTCTTGTCCGATCAGCAATTCGCCTTCGTACACATACAAGAAGGCATTATGCGTCGCCGGAATCGGCAAGGCGAGGCGTTTGTCGGCCTGCACGTGCAGATCCAGATACAGCGGCGCCGTAGTCGGACGCTCGACCGCGCCCTTGACGCCGAATGCCTCGCCGGCCAGCACGCGCACCTGCACGCCATCCTGCGGCGTCACTTCGGGAATCTGCGCCGATGGAATGTCGCTGTAGCCCGGCGTGGTCATCTTGTCGCGTCCGGCCAGGTTGACCCACAGCTGGAAACCGCTCATGAGACCATCTTCCTGCTCCGGCAATTCCGAATGCACGAGACCGCGACCGGCGGTCATCCATTGCATGCCGCCCGGTTCCAAGAGGCCTTCGTTGCCGGCGTTGTCGCGGTGGCGCATGCGCCCTTGCAGCATGTAGGTCACGGTTTCAAAGCCGCGATGCGGATGGTCGGGGAAGCCGGCCAGGTAATCGTCGGGTTTGTCCGAATGGAAAGCGTCCAGCATCAGGAAAGGATCCAGGCGGCGTTGCAGATCATGCGTCAGCACACGGGTAAGGCTGACACCGGCGCCATCCTGGGTCGGGATGCCGTTGACCAGCCGTTCCAGCTGGCGGGTAAAGGTGGTGCTCATGGTGTTTCTCCTGTGGGGTATGGAGATGAGGGCAGCAGATATGCCGCCGTCACCTTGTTACCAGATTGTTGCTATTGCAGTTTTATCAACGATGCAGCTACGTCAGCTCATTCGTCGGCAGGCTTCACCGACCAGACGATCAGCAGGCCGCCAATGAGGGACACGTTCTTCAGGAAATGCGTCAGCTGGCCTTGCATGGCGGCAGCGTCGACAGCCCAGAAACGGTGTGCGGCCAGCGTCGCGCCGACGGTGAAGACGGCGATCAGCAAGGCGGCAGGACGGGCAAAGCGGCTGCCTGTCAGCAACAGCAGGCCGGCGCCGACTTCCACCAGAATGGTGACGATCACGGCAACGGTCGGCACGGGAATGCCCAGGCTGCCCATGTAACCGACCGTGCCGGAAAAGCCGATGATCTTGAAGATGCCGGAAATGACGAACAGCGATGCCAGCAGGACGCGGCCGACGGTAAATGCAGATTTGGAAATGATCATGATGAAACTCCCTCGAATGAATAAATGAATGATGTGGATATTGGATTTGTGAATCTGATCTGTACTGAGCACTGATGTTTCAGAAAGCACGATCAGAATAATGCGAATAATCGCAACAAGAAATTGATTATTTTTCTATAATCAATATCTAATAATTAGATAATGTTGCCGATATGAACATAGAACGCTTTTCCCTCGACCAGCTGCGCGTGTTCGTCCAGGTGGCCGACAGCGGCAGTTTCCTCGCGGCTGCGCGCGTCCTGGCCCGGGCGCAGTCGGCGGTCAGCTACGCCATCGGCACGCTGGAAAGCCAGCTCAATGTCGCGCTGTTCGACCGCAGCGGTTACCGCCCGCAACTGACCGACGCCGGCGAAGCGCTGCTGCGCGATGCGCGCCAGGTGCTGGACCAGGTCGATTCGCTGCAGGTGCGCGCCAGCGCGTTTTCGCAGGGACAGGAATTGGAGGTGGCGCTGGCGGTGGATGTGTTCTTCCCCACCGATTGCCTGGTCGACCTGCTACGCCGTTTCCGCGACGCCTTCCCGGCGGTGACGGTGCGACTGGAAGTCGAAGCCCTGGGCGCGGTGGCCGAGCGCGTGATTGATGGCCGCGCCATGCTCGGCATCCTCGGCACGCTGCCGACCACGCCGCCCAATCTGCTGCGCGTGACCTTGCCGAGCGTGATGGTGGTCGGCGTGGTGTCGCCGCAGCATCCGCTGGCGGCGGTCAAGGGAAGGATTCCGGACAAGCTGCTGGCGCAGCAGACGCAACTGGTGCTGAGCGACCGCAGCGAACTGACCGCGCGCCAGGACTTCTCGGTCCATTCGCGACTGTCGTGGCGCATGAGCGACCTCGGCACCAAGCACGCGCTGCTGCGTGCGGCGATGGGCTGGGGCTACATGCCGGAACACGTCGTCAAGGACGACCTGAAGTCAGGCAAGCTGGTGCGCATCCTGACCTCGCAGCATTCGCCCGAAGGCATGGCCTTGCCGATCCAGTGCGTGTACCGGCCCGACTATCGCGCCGGTCCGGCTTTGTCGTGGTGGCTGGATTCGCTGGCAGGGTTGAAGACGTTGGATGGGATCAGCGTCATCTGAGATCGCCGAATGCGTTGCCTAGTGCGCTGAAAACCGGCTGCGATATTGCGCCGGGCTCACGCCGAGCTGGCGCTGGAATACGCGCCGCAGGTTCTGCTCTTCGCCGTGGCCGGTTTCGGTGGCGATGCTCTTGAGCGGCAGATCGGTTTCTTCCAGCGCGCGGCAAGCCGCTTCCAGGCGCATGGCTTCGACCGTCTTGGCGGGCGTGCGGCCCTGCTCGGCGACATAAGTGCGGGCAAAGGTGCGCGGGCTCATGTTGACGCGACTGGCCAGGTTTTCCACGCGCAGGTCATGCTTCAGATTGGAAGCGATCCAGGCGTGCAGCTCGGCGAAACGGGCGTTTTCCGAGGACTGCGACACCAGCGGCACGCTGAACTGCGACTGCCCGCCCGGCCGCTTGATGAACATCACCAGCTGCCGCGCCGTCGCGATTGCCACCTTGTGGCCGTAATCCTGTTCCACCAGCGCCAGGGCCAGGTCAATGCCGGCCGTCACGCCGGCCGAGGTCCAGATGTCGCCCTGGCGGATGAAGATCGGTTCCGGATCGACTTCAATCGCCGGGAATTGCTGCTGCAGCCGCAGCGCCCAGTCCCAATGCGTAGTCACGCGCTTGCCGTCCAGTAGCCCGGTGGCCGCCAGCAGGAAGGCGCCGGTGCAGACTGAGCACACCCGCCGCGCCCTCCCCGCATGCTGCCCGATCCAGGCCACCAGCGCCGGATCGGCGTCGAAGCGTTCGCCCACGCTGCCGCCCGGTGCGATGATGGTGTCGATATCCAGCCGGTCGAGCGCATCCAGCGCTTCGGTCTCCACGCTCAGCCCGGCCCCGGTCATCAGGGCGCCGCCGTGCGACGACAGTACGCGCACTTCATACAGGGGACGCGGATCGCTCACGCCTGCCGATGCCGCCACCCGGCCCGCGCTCACGAAAGTTTGCAGGGGGCCGCTGAGGTCGATCAGGTTCATGCCCGGATAGGCCAGCAAGGCGATGCGCAAGGGATTGCGGGGCTTCATGGATGGTTTTGTCCTCTTGTTGGTTCAGCTTGCCGATGCAGCATTGGCGGCACTCCTGGCGCCGGCCGCATTCGCCAGCATCCACCACACGCTAACGACGGCGCAGATCAGCAGCAGCGGCAGGATCGCCAGGTTGAGCGCCGACCAGCCGTAGTGCTCCAGCAAGGGCCCGGCGGCCAGCGTCGCCAGCGCGGTAGCAGCATAGCGTAAAAATTCCGACAATCCCTGCGTCCGCGCCCGTTCGCTGGGCCGGTACGACTGCGCCAGCAAGGTGGTGCCGCCGACGAACATGAAATTCCAGCCCACGCCCAGGCACAGCAAGGCCACATAGAATGCCGGCAAGCTGGTCGACGCCATCGCGACCAGCGCACACGCCAGGTTGAGCGCCACGCCTGCCAGCACGATCGGGCCGAGCCCGAAGCGCTTGATCAGCGCGCCGGCGAAAAAAGACGGCGCATACATGCCGACCAGATGCCACTGAATGATGTTGGCGCCGTCATCGATGCCGTGATGGCAGGCGACCGCTGCCAGCGGCGCCGCCGTCATGATGAACATCATCACCATCGAGCCGACCACGTTGTTGGCGAGCGCAGCGATGAACACCGGCTGGCGCGCGATTTCGGCAGTCGATCGCGCAGGCGCATCCGGCTCTGCTGCGGCCTGCACGGCTGCGCCGACCGCTTCGGTATCGCGATAAAAGGCAAGCAGCACGATCATCGACAGCAGGCTCAGCAACGCCACCATCAGGTAAGCGCCCGAGAACAAGGCGGTCGGGAACAGGTCCTTGCTCCAGGACGCCAACGCCGGCCCCAGTACGGCGGCAATTACACCGCCGGTCAGCACGGTCGAGATGGCCCGGCTCTTGAACTCGACGCCCACCGCGTCGGCTGCCGCCAGCCGGTAATACTGGGCGAAAGCCTGGAACACGCCGACCCCGGCGGTGCCGATACAGAAGCTCCAGAAATGCCCGTGGAACACGGACCATACCGAAATCGCGCCGCCGATTGCACCGGCCAGCGCACCCAGCGCAAAGCTCAGGCGTCGTCCCAGCCGCTGGATCAGGAACGCGGCGAACCAGGTCACCACTGCCCCGGCCACCGTGATCAACGCAAACGGCAGCGTCGCCAGCGACTTGTCCGGCGCCAGTTGGTAGCCGGTCAGCGCGGTCAGCGTCAGGTCGATCGAAATGGCGCAGGTGAATAGCCCCTGGCATATAGCCAGGATGCGGGCGTTGCGATACCCTGAGCCATAAGAGTCAGATAAGGAAGCCCGGCTAAGATCGTTTTGTCGATGCAATTTTGGCAAGCTCACGGATTTCCTTCAGATCAATGGCGATGGTCAAATTGTCGAATCCGTGCGCAAAGCGGTCAATGACACAAAACATTCAATTCCTGCCATCGCTGCCCACTTTCGGGAGACGCCATGCTGATGAACGCCAATGAATCTTCCCTGCTGATCATCGACGTGCAGGAAAAACTGATGCCCGCCATCCATGACGGCGCGACCGTGCTGGCGCAGAATATTCGCCTGGCGACCATCGCCAGCCTGCTCGGGTTGCCCGTGATCGCCACCGAACAGACGCCGGACAAGCTCGGCCCCAACCATCCCGACATCAAGCGACTGTGTGACCGCACGCTGGCCAAGACGCATTTCGACGCCTGCGTTGACGGTCTGCCCACCGCGTTCCTGCCGGCCTGCAAGGAAGTCGTCATCAGCGGTTGCGAAGCCCATGTCTGCATGCTGCAGACTGCCATGACGCTGCTGCAGAACGGCTACCGCGTGTGGGTCGTGACCGACGCCACCGGTTCGCGCAAGACCGCCGACCGCGATGCCGCCTTCACGCGGCTGGCGCAGGCCGGCGCCCATCTGGTGACGCTGGAAATGGTGGCCTTCGAATGGATGCGCGACAGCTGTCATCCGCTGTTTCGGGAAGTATTAAAGCTAATCAAGTAAACTCCCTGCATTACACTTACGTCGGCAACGATCAGCACCGTCGCCGCCCCATAAAAAAAGGACCAGCTTCGCCTATGTCTCTGCCCGCCAACGCTGCCGATTCTTCCGCTCCCGCACCAGTCTTGCAGGTGCTCAAAGCCGGTTGCGCATCCTGCAGCCTGCACCAGCTTTGCCTGCCCATGGGACTCGACGAAGCCGACATGCAGCGCCTCGACCAGATCATCGGCCGCCGTCGCCGCATCAAGCGCGACCAGAGCCTGTACCGCATGGGCGACTCGTTCGACATGCTGTACGCGATCCGGCTTGGTCATTTCAAGACTTACCAGGTCAACAGCAACGGTTCGCAGCAGATCACCGGCTTCCAGATGGCAGGCGAATTGCTGGGCATGGACGCCATCGGCACCGGCCGGCACCAGTGCGAAGCGGTCGCCCTGGAAGACAGCGAGGTCTGCGAAATCCCGTTCAGCCAGCTGGAAGAACTGTTCCACGACATGCCGGTGTTGCTGCGGCAGTTCCATCGCATCATGAGCAAGGAAATTTCGCGCGAGCAAGGCGTCATGCTTGCGCTCAACAGCATGAGTGCACAGCAGAAGCTGGCCGCCTTCCTGGTCAACCTGTCGTCGCGCTACGCCGCACGCGGCTACTCGGCCAGCCGTTTCCAGCTGCGCATGACGCGTGAAGAAATCGGCAACTACCTCGGCCTGGCGGTTGAGAGCGTCAGCCGCCTGCTATCCACTCTGAAGAAGAACGGCGTGGTCGACGTCAACCATCGCGATCTGGAACTGCTCGATCTGCCGGCGCTGCGCTCGATCGCGCTGGGTACGGATCCCTGCTCCTGATGCGCTGAGCGAATCAACCACTGTCATCCGCATGGCGCAACACACTCCACCCGTTTCCTTCCTGCGTGCACGACTGGCGCGCGACCATCATCTCGGTCTGCCGCTGACCACCGGCATCCTGGCCGTGCTGAGCGGCTGCGCGCTGTTCACTCTGGTCGCCGCACATGCGCTGTCGCCGGGCGCGCTGGTGGATCTCGACCAGCACATCGCCGACTGGCTGCATGCGCGCGCCACCGCCGGACTTACGCAAGCGGTGCTGGTGTACACCCATCTGCACGGCACCATCGGCGTGCTGGCGATGAGCGCGGTGCTGGCATTTTTCCTGATGCGGCAACGCCCGCGGGCCGGCGCCTGGCTGCTGACGCTGGCGGTCACGGTGCCGGGCGGGATGTTGTTCAACTATTGGCTGAAATTTCAGTTCCAGCGCATGCGCCCGCGCTTCGACAACCCCATCCTGATGCTGGACAGCTACAGTTTCCCGAGCGGCCACACCGTCGGCGCGACCTTGTTCTACTGCGTACTGGCGGCATGGCTGGCGAGCCTGCCGGGCAATCACGCGCGGCGTCCGGCAATTGTTGCCATTGCAATAACACTGACGGTTCTCACCGCACTGAGCCGGCTTTACCTCGGAGCCCATTTCTTCAGCGACGTGCTGGCGGCGATGCTGGAAGGACTGGCCTGGTTCGCCTTGTGGGCGACGATTATTTTTACGGTACAGCGGCACCAATTGGCGAGAAAGTCTTCAAACTGATTTTGACGACCACTTTCTGCCAATGACAATAAGACCAGCAACAGAATCCGCATCAGCAGTCGAATTGCCTCGCAGCTCCTCCTCTCCCGCACTCCAGGTCGCCGTCATCATCAACGCCCACGCCGGCGGCGGCCATGCCGAGGAACTGGCGCAACGCGTCACCGAGGGTTTCCGCCGGCATCAGGTCGAGGCGCGCGTCACACTGGCTGCGGATGGCACGGCCCTCATCGACGCCGCACGCGCCGCGCTCGAGGATGGCGCCGACATCATCGTGGCCGGCGGCGGCGACGGCAGCGTCAATGCCGTGGCGTCGGTGGTCAGCGGCAGCCAGGCCGCATTCGGCGTGCTGCCGCTGGGTACGCTCAACCATTTCGCCAAGGACCTCGGCATTCCCCTGGCGCTTGACGACGCAATCCGCAACATCGTCGAAGGCCGCCGTCTCGCCATCGACACCGGTGAGGTCAACGGGGTCCTTTTCATCAACAATTCCAGCCTGGGTTTGTATCCGGACATCGTGCGCGACCGCGAAAAGCAGCAAAACCGCCTCGGTCGCGGCAAATGGCTGGCGTTCTGCTGGGCCGCCATGGGAGCGTTGCGGCGCTATCCCTTCCTCGACGTGCGCATGGACATCAAGGACGATGACGACAACGCGGAAAGCCACCGACGCCGCACGCCCTTCGTCTTCATCGGCAACAACGAATACCTGATGGATGGTTTCAACATCGGCAAGCGCAACAGCCTCTCGGACGGCAAACTGAGCCTCTACGTCTGCCACCGCACCGGGCGGCTCGGGCTGGTCCGGCTGGCGCTGCACGCATTGTTCGGCCGTCTGCAACAAGCGCGCGACTTCGACATGCTGAGCGCAGCGGAGATCGAAATCGACACCCGCCACCATCACGGTCAGCATCGCCTCAAGCGCCTGCGCGTCGCCACGGACGGCGAAGTAACCATCATGCAGACGCCATTGCTATATCGCATAAAGCCGGCGTCGCTGACGGTGATCGTACCGGCCGTCGCCGACGCAGACGTTCAGGAAACCCGCGCGCTCACAGAACAGGAGGCATGACATGCGCACCATCGTCCATCTCTCCGACCTGCATTTCGGCCGCATCGACGAAGCGCTGATCGCGCCGATCATTGCGCAGATACATGAACTCGCGCCGGACCTGATCGTGGTCTCCGGCGACCTGACCCAACGCGCACGCTCCGAGCAGTTCCGGGAAGCGCGCCAGTTCCTTGACGCCCTGCCGCAGCCGCAAATCGTCGTGCCCGGCAATCACGACATCCCGCTGTTCAACGTCGCGGCGCGCTTCTTCAGTCCGCTGACCAAGTATCGCCGCCATATCACGGAGCAACTGCAACCGATCTTCATTGATGAAGAAATCGCCGTCATCGGCATCAACACCGCACGCTCGCTGACCATCAAGGACGGCCGCGTCAACGATCGCCAGATCGAGATTGCAAGACGCGAGCTGGCCGCCGTCGAGGATCACGTCGTCAAGATCATTGTGACGCATCATCCTTTCGACCTGCCGCCCGGACCGCAACATCACGACCTGGTCGGCAAGGCGCTGCCGGCCATGCGTGCATTCGCCATCTGCGGCGCCGACGTCCTGCTTGCGGGCCATGTACACACCAGCTCGGCGGCCAGCAGCGCCGCGCGCTACGACATCCAGGGATATTCGGCGCTGGTGGTGCAGGCGGGAACAGCCACGTCGACCCGCAGTCGCGGCGAGACGAACTCCTTCAACGTGTTGCGCGTGAGTGCGCAGCACATCGTTGTGGAGCGGATGCATTGGGAAGCCGATGAAGGGAAATTCTCCCAGACGGGAAAACACGCATTCGAACAGCGCGGCAACGAATGGTTTGCCATGTCATGAAAACGATGCTCGCAACGATGACCACAACGAAAAAGGCTCTGCCTTGAAAGAGGCAGAGCCGCAGCAGTATCCGTACCGACTTGAGACTTGCGGACCTTTCGAATTTGCTTTGCTGACTTACCTCTTCGAGCCGGCATTACCCTTCAGGTCCGGATTATTCACGGGAATGCTTTTGTCGTCGCCGTCACCGCCGGATGATTTACCCATCGCGCCGGCTTCGGAAGCGCGTTTTTCCTTGCGCTCCACCGCCTTCGTCGCGCGCGATTTTCCCTTGGCGTTTTCGGTGACCTGATTGGTGGCATTGTTGGCCGGTCCCGTCTTATCGTCGCCATCGCCGCCGCCGGCATTGACCGCATGTGCCTGGATGCCGGCAGTCATTGCGCCGACCACGAACAACAGGGCAAGTTGCTTCTTCATAGACATCTCCTTGGAAGTAGTCGCCGTGACAGTGTGCCCGGCGTGTATCCATGGTAGAAGTTCACGTGCTGAAATGAAGTCGGTGCACGCCGCGAGCTCGCGTCAGCGAAACCATCGCAGCGCTGTCAGGCATTACCGAACAAGAAACGATCTTTCTTAGCGCTGCGGTGGATTGTCGATGAAATCGGCGACCCGATCCAGGGTCGGCGCCAGATGGCGGAACGGCCGCGACAGACTCAGCACCAGCGTCGCGTGCGAGGTATTGTCGAAGTACAGTTCCTGCACCGGCACGCCGCGTTCACGCAGCAAGCGCGCAAGACCACCGGTATTGCGCCCCGCCTCGACCAGCTTGTCCTTGTGCGACGCGACCAGCAAGGCCGGCAGGCGGCTTTCGCCGACGTGGTGCACCGGCTGCGAATCAGGCGGCGAGTCGGGAAACCAGAACACCGGTTTCACGTCGGGATTTTCAATCGGCAGGAAATCATAAGGACCGGCCAGCCCGATCCAGCCGCGCAACTGCTGCGGTAATGCACCCGCCTCTTTCAGCCAGCGCGGGTCGAGCGCCACCATGGCGGCATTATAAGCACCGGCGCTGTGTCCCATCACGAATACCCGCTTGATGTCGCCGCCATAGCCTTCCGCGTGCTGCAGCGTCCATGCCACTGCGGACGCACTGTCGCGCACGAACTCCGGATAACGCACTTCAGGATAGACGCGGTAATCGGCTATCACCACGATATAGCCGCGCGAACTGAGCGCTTCGCCGACAAACGCATAGTCCTTGCGACTGCCGCTGTTCCAGCTGCCGCCGTAGAAGAACACAACCACCGGTAACCCGGCCACGACCGAGGCATCTGGTGAAGTTTTTTGCGGAACGTAGATGTCGAGCTGCTGGCGCGGATTGGCGCCGTAGGGAATATCGGAGGTCTTCTGGTAAGCGGATCCGGGCGTGACTGCGTTGAGCGCCTTCAGCGGCGAGCACGCGACCAGGCCGCCGCCCGCCAGCACAACTACGCCGACCACGATCAACAGCTTACCGAATAAGCTCATACGATGCCCTTGTTCCAATGAATGTCGAAGATAGACACGAGAGCCTCGGCATCGTTCGGCCTCAGCCGCTTTTCAACGTCGTCACCAGGGCATCCAGCAAGGGTTGCGCGGCATCGGCAATCCGCTCCAGGCTCTCTTCGCGCAACTGGTTCAGGTCGACCGCCGCCGCGCCGTGCAGGCCGGCCCACTCCAGCAGTGTCGCAAACGCCTGCGGCGTATCGAACATGCCGTGCAGATAGCTGCCGAGGATCTGGTCGTCCGCCGAACGAGCGCCTTCCGGACGACCATCGATCCGGAACGCCGGACGCTGGAATGCGGCGCCGGCGGACACGCCCATGTGGATTTCATAGCCGCTGACGGTAGCAGGTCCGGCGCCGAATTCACAATGTCCCGATACCTGCAGCAATTGTTTCTGCTGCGTCAGTTCGGTCACCATGTCGAGCAATCCCAGCCCTTCCATGCTGCCGGGCGCGCCCTCGACGCCATGCGGATCATCAACGCTGAGCCCGAGCATCTGGAAGCCGCCGCAGATGCCGATCACCTTGCCGCCGTAGCGCAGGTGCTTGCGAATGGCGTCCGGCCAGCCTTGCTGCCGGAGCCAGGCGAGATCATTGCGCGTGTTCTTGCTGCCGGGCAGGATGATCAGGTCGGCCGGCGGAATCGACCTGCCCGGTCCGATGAACTGCAGGTCGACGTCCGGATGCGCACGCAAGGCATCGAAATCGGTGTGATTGCTGATGCGCGGCAGCACCGGCACGACGACGCGGAATGTTCCTTTGGCGCTTTGGCTTGACGCTACCGCGTCCTCGGCGTCGAGATGCAGGCCGTGCAGATACGGCAGCACCGCCAACACCGGTTTGCCGGTGCGTTGCTCGAGCCAGTCCAGCCCCGGTTGCAGCAGGCTGATGTCGCCACGAAAACGGTTGATGACGAAGCCGACCACGCGCGCCTGCTCACTCTCTGAAAGGCACGCCAGTGTGCCGGTCAGATGGGCGAACACGCCGCCACGGTCGATGTCGGCCACCAGCACGACCGGACAATCGACCGCTTCGGCGAAACCCATGTTGGCGATGTCGCGCGCGCGCAGGTTGATTTCCGCGGGACTGCCGGCGCCTTCCACCAGCACCACTTCGTATTGCGTGCGCAGGCGCTGATAGGACTCCAGCACGGCTTCCATCGCGCTGGTCTTGTAGCGGTGATAGTCGCGCGCATTCATGTCGGCGCGCACCTTGCCATGCACGATCACTTGCGCGCCGGTGTCGCTGGATGGTTTCAGCAGCACCGGGTTCATGTCGGTGTGCGGCGCGATGCCGGCAGCCTGCGCCTGCAATGCCTGGGCCCGGCCGATCTCGCCGCCATCGCTGGTCACGGCGCTGTTGAGCGCCATGTTCTGCGGCTTGAACGGCGCAACTTTAACGCCCTGGCGATACAGCAAGCGGCACAGCGCCGCCACCACCGTACTCTTGCCGGCGTCGGAGGTCGTGCCCTGCACCATCAGGGTATGGAAAGGAAAACTCATGCCGCGCGTTCCGTCTGTTCACGCCACGCCTGCAGCGCCTGTTCCAAACGCTGCCAGCCTGTTTCGTCGGGCGGTAGGCCGAGGCGGATGCCACCCGCACCGCGCGTAAAGAGCCGCACCCAGATACCCTGGCGCGCCATGCAATCATGAAAGGCGGCTGCGTTCTGCTCCGGCCACCACTGGTACATGGCGCTCCCGTGGGAGTCGATGCCGTGCACAGCCAGCAAGCGTTGCAGGCGCTCGCCCGCAGCCAGGAGACGCGCACGCGTGTTCCCCTGCCAGACGACGTCGCGCAAGGCGGCGATGCCGATCTGCTGCGCCGGTCCGCTGACCGACCATGGTCCCATCCATTCGCGCAGGCCATTCAGGATATTGTCCTGCGCCGCGACGAATCCGAGTCGCACGCCGGCCAGTCCAAAGAACTTCCCGACCGAACGCAACACGATCAGCCCCGCCTGCGTGCCGGTGTGCGCCGCCACGCTCAGCTGCGGCGTGGTGTCGCCGAAGGCCTCATCGACCACCAGCCAGCCGCCGCGCGCCGCCAGTTGTTGCGCCCAGCCGAGCAGTACCTCGGGCGCAACGCGGGCGCCGGTAGGATTGTTCGGATTGCAGACCACCATCACATCGCACGTGGCGACTGCGTCAGGCAAGTCGGCATAAGCGACTTCACGCATACTGTGTCCGGCCTGTTGCCAGCGATGTGCATGTTCGGCATACGCCGGTGCGGCAACCACCACGCGCGCAACGCCATGCTCGCGCAGACGCAGTTGCGGCAACGCCTGGATTGCCGCCTGGGTGCCGGCCACCGGCAGCATTTGCGACGCACCGTAATAGGCGCAGGCGGCCGCAGCCAACTCATCGCTGGCCTCCGGTAAACGATGCCAGGCGTCGGCGCACAAGGCCGGAGCAGGATAGAAATCAGGATTGATGCCGGTCGACAGATCGAGCCAGTCGGCGCGGGCGATGCCGTAACGGATCACCGCGTCGTTGAGGTTGCCGCCGTGTTCAAGCATGGGCGACTCCGAAGGACAACAGCGTGGACAGCAACATGGCCACCGCCAGCATCACCGTCAGCCACAGCATGGCGGTGCGCGACACCAGCGTCCAGGCCCGGGCAATGTCGCCGGCGACGGCATCACGGCCGATGCCGAGCGGCGGTCGTTGCTCGACTTCGCCGTCATACACCGCCGCACCGCCCAGCGCCAGCCCGAGCGCACCCGCGCCCGACGACATCACCGGCCCCGCGTTCGGACTGCTCCATGCCGGCGCCTGTTCGCGCCAGCACGTGCGCGCCTGACGCCAATTTCCGAGTACAGCATACGACAGCGCCGTCAGGCGCGCGGGAATCCAGTTGAGCGCATCATCGATGCGCGCCGCCGCGCAGCCGAAGGCCAGGAAGCGCGGCGTGCGATAGCCCCACATGGCGTCGAGCGTATTGGCCAGGCGGAACAGCAAGGCGCCGGGGCCGCCGGCAACCGCAAACCAGAACAGGGTGCCGAAGACGGCGTCGTTGCCGTTTTCCAGCAGCGACTCGACGGCGGCCTTGGCCAGGTCGGTTTCCTGCGACTGCGTGGTGTCGCGGCTGACGATACGACCGGTCAATGTGCGCGCTGCCGCCAGGTCACCGCCTTTGAGCGCCGCCGCAATCGGCATGACGTGGTCGCGCAGGCTGCGCAGGCCGATGCAGAAATACAGCAGCAACACATGCCAGGCCGCAGCCAGCCACAGCGATTGACGCGCCAGTAAGACTGTCGCAGCGCAAGCCAGCGCGACCGGCGGCAGCACCGCCAGCAACCATGCCAGCACACCGCGCGCATGACTGCCGGGCCGCCGGTTCAGCTGCCGCTCAATGCACTGCACATAGCGACCGAAACCGACCAGCGGATGCCAGCGCGGCGTCTCGCCCAGCAGCCAGTCGAGCGCCACGCCGGCCGCCATCAGCAGCGCCAGCAAAGTCATGTCGAAGGCGTTGAAACCAGTCAGCATGCGCGTCCCTTCAACTCCAGCGGCAAGCCGGCGGCGACGAATTGCACGCGCTCGCAGATCGCCGCGACGGCCTGGTTCAGGCGCCCTGCTTCATCCACGAACCAGCGCGAAATAGCGCCCTGCGGCACGATTCCCATGCCGACTTCATTGGACACCAGCACCACATCGCCCTGTGCTTGCGACAAGGCTTGCAGAAAACGTGCGCGCTCTTCCGCAAAACGCGCGGGCGCTTCGATACGACCGACTTCGGGATATTCCTTGTTTTCGCTGAACAGCAGATTCGACAGCCATACGGTGAGGCAATCCACCAGCACGACGTTATCCGGACGGCTGACGCGCGCGATGGCATCGCCCAGCGCGAGTTGTTCTTCGACGGTTTCCCATTCAGCGTAGTGCGTGCTGCGCTGTTGCCGGTGCAAGGCGATGCGTGCCGCCATTTCATCGTCGCCGACGGCGGCCGTGGCGATATAGATCACCGGCTTGCCGGCGGCT
>Ga0209437_100421_pt1 | contig 38460 bp, 29 predicted proteins | sample AraplaL_Cvi_mTSA_FD_184266 | JGI IMG/M metagenome (GOLD analysis project Ga0209437, IMG submission 184266) | Arabidopsis root microbial communities from the University of North Carolina, USA - plate scrape CL_Cvi_mTSA (SPAdes) (version 2) | ecosystem: Host-associated > Plants > Roots > Endosphere...
TTTGGACCGAGCAATTCGTAACATCTTCGGTGTGCGGATGCGACTTGGACAACTGGATCAGTCAGGACGTAACCCGTATGCCTCCATACCCGAGTCTGTACTATGTGCACCAGAACATGCCAAACTTAGTTATCGTGCCGCTGCCGAAGCCATTGTTTTACTCCAAAATGATGGATTGCTTCCCTTGAAGCCAGAAACATTACAGAAGATCAGTGTCATCGGACCACTTGCCGATGTAGTCTATACCGATTGGTACAGTGGCACACTGCCTTATCGTGTATCTGTCCTCGATGGACTGCGTAATCGATTACCCCAAACAGACGTAACGTATACAGACGGGAATGACCGTATTCAGTTGAAGACAGCAGACGGACAGGTTATTTCCTTGGGAGCGGAAGGTACGCTCGTCGCTGTACCGGAGGACAGTACACCTGCAGCCGCCGAGTTTGTACATCAGGATTGGGGCTCGGGAAGTCATACTCTGAGAAGTGTGAACATTCATCGATACGTTAGTTTAACCGAGCAAGGCATCTATCAGGCAAATGCACCAGAGATTGGTGGCTGGTTCGTGAAGGAAGTTGTCCAATTCGAAACCCACTCGGACGGGAGCAACATCTTGCGGACGTGGAACGGTATTCCCGTTGGAATGAGCGAACATCAGGGACGGTCTGTTTTATCGTCAGTGCCGCCACAGGCAGAACCAGCGAGCAGTACAACTCCGGATGATATTGGTGATTCTGGGCGCCCAAATCAATCACCAAGCAACATACAGAAGGCTACTGCTTTCGAGATCGACATCGTGACACGCGGAATAGAACAAGCCGAAGAAGCTGCACGTAGCAGTCAGGCTTCGGTCGTTGTTGTTGGCAATAGCCCGTACATCAACGGCAAAGAAGAAGTTGACCGCCCAAGTCTGCTGCTTCCGCCAAATCAGGTCGAGCTTGTCAAAGCCGTGTGTGAAGCTAATCCCAATACGGTGGTTGTCATTTTGGGAAGTTATCCATTTGCCTTACAGGAGTTGAAAGGGATTGCCCGGGCAATCGTATATATGACACATGCAGGTCAGGAATTGGGTAATGCGCTTGCGGATGTGCTGTTAGGTCATTATGCCCCGGCAGGCAGATTGAACATGACATGGTATGAAGATGAATCCCAGCTTCCTGACATCATGGATTATGACATTATTCAGAATGGCATGACCTATATGTATCACCAAGGACCGGTCCAATATGCATTTGGTCATGGCCTGACCTATTCGGAATTCGAATACGAGGCGATTCGTGTAAGTCGTAGTACTCCGGTGGAAAGCACCAACACAGATCATTTGAAGATTGAAGTGGAGATACACAATACAGGTGAACGTGATAGTGATGAAGTCGTTCAAATCTATGGATCTTCATATACCTCGCGAGTGAAACGTGCTCAGAAGCAACTGCTTGCTTTCCGTCGTATCCATGTGAAAGCAGGGACGCGTGTTACGATTCATTTCGAGGTTCCTGTTCAGAAGCTGGCGCTATGGGATGTTACCCGAGATCGATACTGCCTGGAGACAGCGACCTGGGCCATCCTGGCAGGGCGTTCTTCCTCAGACATACGCCAGTCGGCTGATATTGAGATTGAAGGTGAGACGATTCCTGATCGTCCTTTGCATTTGTTTACCTTTGCCGAGAATTACGATGCTTGTGTAGGTGTTCTATTGGATGAATGTCTGGAAGGACGTTCGGCAGTTCGGGCAATCACTCGGAAAGAACCCTTATATCGAGATGGTCAGTCATCCTGGATCGCTTTCAACCATAATGCTGTTCAGGAAGTGCAAGGATTTGAAGCCAGAGTGGCAGCTTATAGGGAAGAGGGCAGACTGGAGATTCGTTCTGGGGGACTGGAGGGCGAATTGCTCGGTGTGTGTGAAGTTTCTGGACCTGGAGGCAGTGTGAATGGGAAAGATATCAAGTGGACAACGGTCCAGTGTTCGCTTGAGGCGCCACATAAGGTGAATGAGCTGTATATTATTTTCAAAGGTGGAGCAGCTTTACGTCACTTTAGATTGGTGTAGTTGTAGAACATGAACCCAAGGAGCTGTCTAGCACAAATACGTGCAGACAGCTTATTTGTGTGAACAAGCGGTAACAACCAGCATGTCCTGAATAATCAACCTCCGAAACAAGCACAATAATGCTGTTGTGTGTAGAATCTGTAAAGGTGGTTGTGGTATGAACGATAAAAAGTGGGACCTCGTCGCACTTGCTTCCATCCCTTTAATTATGACCTTGGGTAACTCCATGCTTATACCGATCCTGCCACAGATTGAACGTGAGTTGAAGGTATCTGCATTTAAGGTCAGTATGCTCATTACAGTCTACGCTGTAGTTGCCATCCTGCTTATTCCTCTTGCAGGGTATTTGTCTGATCGTTTTGGCAGAAAAGCAATCATTATTCCCAGTCTCATCATTGCAGCCGTCGGGGGTGCTGTAGCTGGTGTGGCTGCATGGATACTGAACGGAAATATAGCCTACTGGACCATATTAGGTGGCAGGTTATTGCAGGGGGTTGGAGCAGCGGGGGCATTCCCGATTGTGATTCCTTTGGTTGGGGACATGTTCAATGATGAAGATCAGGTATCTAAAAGCCTGGGAATCATTGAAACTTCGAATACATTTGGCAAAGTGTTAAGTCCGATTCTGGGGGCAGCACTGGCAGTGTGGTTATGGTATCTACCCTTTATGGCTATTCCCGTTCTATGTGTTCTTTCGCTGATCCTGGTTATTTTCTTGGTGAGAACACCCAAGAAAAAAGAAAAACCGCCCACCTTTACAGAATTTGTGACTTCCATTAAGGACGTATTAAAAGAAAAAGGACGATGGTTGTACGCCTTGTTTGCGATCGGTGGAATATGTATGTTTATTCTTTTTGGTGTGCTGTATTATCTATCCGAGACATTGGAGAGCGAGTTCGCCATGAAAGGCATTGTAAAAGGTCTCGTGCTTGCCATCCCGTTAGCGGCACTGTGTCTTTTTTCCTTTTTCGCAGGAAAGTGGATCGGAAAGAGTAAGCCTCGCATGAAGTGGATCGGATTCACAGGACTTATTCTTGTAACCGTTTCGCTGGGTGTTATTGGAGTTTTCGATAATATTTACGTTGTCGTAGGTCTATTCACATTGGGAAGCGCGGGAATAGGGGCAACCTTACCATGTCTGGATGCTCTAATTACTGAGGGTGTGGACAAAAAGCAGCGAGGCACGATTACGGCTTTGTTCAGTAGCATGCGATTCATCGGTGTATCACTCGGCCCACCTGTTGTTTCTTTGCTCATTGGCAAACAACATTTTTTGCTTTTTGGTGTGCTTGCCGCTTCTGCAGCTGTAGGAGGACTACTTACATTGTTCGCAGTTAAACCGGATAAGGGAGACCAACCTACTTCAGGAAGCGGACAGAAACAGGACGAACGGCACATCGATCGAATTGAGACAAGTAGGGGTTATGCTCCCATAGGTCGCAAGAAAAGTCCATTTTAGATAGAAGGCGTTGTATGATACGTTCATTTCCAAGCTGTCTTAAGCTTATTTAACATTCAGATCTGTTCCAATAAAAACGCGTTTACGTCTAAGAAAGCGGATGAATTTGCTTTCTCGGTGTAAACGCGTTTCTGGTTTCTATGAGCAGAATGATTTTAACCAATCATTCGTGTTTGCTTATATTAGACTGGCTAGTTTCGGTGTTGCCGGTTCCAGATTCTGAATTCTTGGATTGATCTTGAGGTGGTTCCGTTGCAGTGATATGAGTATGAGCGAGCAGAGCATGAGGTTCAATGGAGAAGCTGCCGCTTCGTTTTCCCTGAATCAGATATATAAGCAAGAACAGAATCATAAACATCACGGAATAACGATACATATCGGTATAACTGGTCATGGCCGCAATGGCGCCGAGAAGAAGGGCACCAGTCGCAATCCCCAGATCCAGCGAGTTCAAAAACATACCGTTAGCCATACCCCGTTGAGTAGGAGATACAACTTGAATCATCCAGGTCTGCAGAGATGACTGCATGGAACCATAACCGATTCCATAGATAAAGGCAGCGATGAACAGGACAGACATGGAGGTTGCATACGAGAGCAGAATGAGGCCGACAGCAACGAATATTGCCCCTGGAATGAGCAGTGCCTTTGGACCTTTATTGTCATAGATCCGCCCTGCAAATGGTCTAACCAATAACACGGCGAGTGCATTGAACAAAAAGAACAGCGCAGGATTGGCCAGATTGGCTTCCTTACCATACAAAACGATGAATCCGACAAGCCCACCATAGGTGATGGATAATAGGCAATTCAGCACACTGGGCAGAATCAGCTTGCGGTTGAAAGGGGTCTTCTGTTTCGGGTTTGACCCTGAAGCACTTGTTGTAGCTTGTGGAATGAAATGTTCACTGTTATTGGTTCTGGCGGCTTTTTTGCGGGTCAGCGTGTAACTAAGTGGATAGATTACAGCGAGAACACCCGCAGTACATAACATCAGGGTTACAAATCCAGCACCCTGGAGCAGGGTCACACCTATGATTGGACCCATAGACATAGCCAGGCTAGTCGATAGCCCGAAGTAACCCATGCCTTCACCCATTCGTTTGACGGGCACAATGTCCGAGGCCATCGTTGGAAAAGCGGTGCTGCTCATACCAAACCCGATACCAAACAACATTCTTAGCAATAAAAGCACAGCTATGCCCGCAGCAAAATAATAGCCGAGCGTTGCCAGCAGGGCTACGGACAGACCGATATAGATCATGGCGTTACGAAGACCCTTTTCCAGTGCTTTCGCGGAATAGAGTCGTGCTGCAATGGCACTTAGTGCAAACAGACAGGTGAAGAGGCTGACCTCAAATGCATTAGCATGAAATCGCTCCTGAACGTAGGACGGAAGTGGAGAGACGATCATGTGCAGTTGCAAGAACAACAAAAAGTTGCACAGCATTAGCAGAATGAAATCGGTGGTCCATAGTCTAACTTGTGTAGATTGATCTTTCATGATGACGTATTCCCCCTGAGTTGTGATTCATTACAAGTTGCGATTAATGAGGGAAAGAGTATGTTTAAATGCTTCCATCTGGTCTTCGGATATACCTTCAGCAAGTTCTTTATTCATTTCTCTTTCGATCGGAACGAGGATATCGATTAACGCTTTGCCTTCCTTGGTGAGATATAACAGATAGGCTCTGCGATCCTGTTCGCTGGTCCGGCGTTCTACCCAGCCTTTTTTCTCAAGCAGATCAATGATCCGGGCTGTGGTGGGCTGGTCTTTAAATACACGTGCAGCCAATTCCTTCTGATTCACACCTTCACCTCGGTCAACATTAAAAAGGACAGAAAATTGTTCTGTCGTAATATCATAAGGTTTGAATCGCGTAGCAAGTAAAGCGACGGCTTTACGATGCGTGAAACCCAACATGAATCCGACAGATTGCTCCAGTGTGTAGTCCATGTGATTGCGAGACCTCGCTTTCCATCATAAATTGATCCAATCAATTACTTGTTATAACAAGTATATGTTAGACAAGTAATTTTGTCAAAATGAAAAAAGCAAATATCGGACATAGGTGTTCACTATGCAATGATCCAAAAATACTGGTAGAATGGAAATGAAACCGCTTCTATGGATGAAAGTTCAGAGTACTTTTGAAGTATGGAGAAAACCAATTCGCTCTAACCGATGTTGGAGAAGACCAAGGAGAGCTGTGTATGCTGAAGAATATTCCCGCAATAATTCCTCCAGAGTTGCTTAAAATCATGTCTGAAATGGGGCATGGGGACGAGTTGGTTCTGGCTGATGGCAATTTCCCGGCAGCGAGTCATGCCAAACGTCTTGTTCGCTGTGATGCACTGGGCGTCGTTGAGTTGTTGGACGCTATCTTGCAATTGTATCCCCTGGATACCTATGCCGAGCGTCCCGCCGCTGTCATGCAAGTTGTAAAGGGGGATCAGGTGATCCCCATCATATGGGAAGACTATCGCCGTTTAATAGAAGAACACGAAGGCATTACGGATGCTTTCGATCAAGAAGAGCGTTTTGATTTTTATGAACGTGCTTCGCGTGCTTATGCAATTGTTGCAACCGGAGAGCGCGCACAGTATGCTAACCTGATTCTGAAAAAGGGTGTCATTTTCCCTGATGCTGATCCTCTCCAGCAACAACAGAATGCTGAATTAAAGTGAATCTTTAGGAGGGCGACGGAGCACTTGATGCTTTGGTCGCCTTTTTATTCTTGCCGCTGCGCAGCCAGTATACCAGAACGTACAGAATCGGCATGGATTCAATGAGCACGGTGTACACTGGAACAGCGAAGGAACGAATAGCCAGTTCATAAGATGCAGGATCTCTGGCGTATTGAAGCACAATGGCAGTGGCAGTTCCCCCAATCAGATACACCACAGATTTTTGCTGTTTGACGCCACTCAGTTTGGAAAGACAGACAGATGCGACATATAACAGAAAAGAACTGCGAGTAAACATGGTGGTTGACCAGATCGCGATCAGCACAGGGTCCAGATTATCCAGGAAATCGCCGTAACGGGCAAAGCGCACCATCTCTAGTAAAGGATAGCGAAGCCCAGCGGCAACATAAGGGCCAAAATTCATCAGAGTGAACATCCAGAACACGACAATAAATATAACAACAGTGGTCCCGGCTAATAACATGCTTTTTAACATAGGGCGCTTGAAAGCAACCATGGGTGCAAGGAAGAGGAACATCATCCATTCGGAGAACCAGGGCATCGTGGACAGAGATCCGATCACCATTTCACCCCAATCGTGATGCGTTGTCATCGCAATCAATATCCCCGGATTACCACCACCCCCTACAGCTGGCATGAGCAAGGTAGACGTGAAGAGCTGCACCAGAAAAATACCTTCGGACATAAATACAATGGTAACGAGCCCTGAGCGCGCAGTTAGACAGATACATAGTAAAGTAAGGGTAGATGTAAGCCAAATCGGAGTCTGTGGTAAGTACATTGATTGCAGAAAGATAATGAAGTTTTCCACGTCAATCGATAACAAGTACAGACATAACAGGACAATCAAGCCGATATAAAAACGGTGTACCATTTTGCCCACGATTTCCTCCCCGTAGGAAATCCAGGGTTTTTCGGGGTAAAGGGAACCCAAACGGTATGTAAAGAAGAGGAAGATCAGACTGATCAGAAAACCGCCAATGATGGACAACCATCCCTGATAGCCACTCATTTTGAATAAGCGCTGCAATAGAAAGGCAACCGGTTCGGAGTACAGGTAAACAAACATGAAGCGGTAAGCCTGTCCGGCAGTCAGATGGTTCATGGTCAATCTCCTCTCTTATTTAATCATATGATTAGCCCAGCCGAAGAGCCATTGGATCACATCATTTGGATTGGGCCACTCAGACCAGCATACTGCAAGTGTATTCCATACGAGAAAAAGACCGAGCAGTAGGAAATAGGCTCTTCTGATCGTTTTCTTGCTTGCTTTTACGGACGGCCAATCCAGCAAGTACAACCCGGCAAATACCAAAACGGCTAACAACTATGTAACCTCCTTCGCCAAAGAAACTCCACTCATTGGTACATTAGAAACTTGACTCCGAACCGACAAATTGGATGTTGATTTTGGTGTTGACGGTAAACTGAAGATCATTCTTTACGTAGTCGATCCATGCCGGACGCAGCTTCTTCCAGATTTGGGGGTATCTCCATTCGAGTCGGTATCCGAGCATAAGAATATCAGCCCCTTCTTTTTTCGCTGTTTGCACGGCTTGAGTAAGGTGAGCATTCATTTTTTCATTGGCTACCTGTTCTATATCCGTAACACTAACTATGTCTTCAGCCTTCAAGACAGGGATTACGGAATTCAATTCGGCTTTGCCTGCGAGGTTGATTACGAAATGTGGTTCTCCATTTTGGAGCTTTACGTGAATGTCAGAGCGCATATTATAGAGTTTCATACTTGCCTTTTGTTTTTTGGTTTGTACGGAGATGGTCAGCGAATCCAGATTTTGTCCTGCCCAAGCAACAGCCCGTGCTTCATTAGTCGAGAGAGTTCCAACCATTCGCATCTGTCGGAAAATGGATCCGCCGACTTGACTCACCCATTTTTTGGATTCTCCCTCTTCGCTGAGCATTTTCGTTTTTTTGGCATCTAACATTGAGCAAGCAAAACCCTGATTCATTTTATTGGATGTAAAAATACTCAGCATCTGGGTCTTTAACAGATTCTCTTCGGTGGAGAATTCCCGCAGCACGTCACTTGGGATTTCTTCAAATACCGGTGTCAGATCAGAAACGTCCTTGGCTCTGCCATTAGCGACCATCACATAGCTGCTCAGGTGGAACAGGGGCTGGCGTGCAATCCATTCCATGGTATCTTCAATGCCCTCTCGTGCGTAGGCCTGGCCAAAGACAATGACTCGTGTATGCCCCCAGGAGATTTTACGTGTAAGGTCCGTCTGGATTCGCTCTATGGCATCGGCAATCGTTGGTGCAGTTGCCGAAACAGCTGCATAAGGATTCTTGCCTGTACCTGCACCTTCGGGAGAAAGACGATTGGGGAGTGGCATGTTAAGTGTGACTTCAATCTCTCCGGGGGTATCCGCTTTGTCCACGTACATCGCCGTAATAAAGGTGCGCTCGTTAATTTCGACTTTGGACCAGCATCCGCTACAGACCAGACAGCATGTAAGAATCATTCCAAGTTTCAGGAAGGTTCTGCGAAAGTTCATGGTGTATCCTGCCTCGTTTCATTATCCGTCGTGTAGGCTTTGGTTCGCTTTTTCATGAGGAACCAAGGTACACGGATAAAGGTATCTTTGAAATCACGCAGTACAAGGGGCGCAAAAGGCTGCATGTAGGGAACGCCAAAGGAGCGCATGCTGACCATGTACCAATAAATTAAATAGATAGAGATGACGACACCGAACAGACCCAATGTTCCCCCCATAAATAAGACAGGGAAGCGTAGTAGCCGGAATGCCAGTCCCAGCTCGAAATGCGGAATAATGAACGCTGCAATGCCAGTAATGGATACGACAATAACTAATGGAGCTGAGACGATGCCCGCCTGTACAGCTGCTTGTCCCACTACAATCCCGCCAATAATGGATACTGTCTGGCCGAGTGGTTTCGGAATACGGATTCCTGCTTCACGTAATCCTTCAAAGGTAATCTCCATAATGAGCGCTTCAATTAATGCCGGAAAAGGAATGTTCTCTCTTGCAGATGCAATGGTGATAAGCAGATTGGTTGGAATGATCTCGGGATGAAATGTGGTAACGGCGACATATAAGGAAGGCAGCAGGAAAGCGACAACTGCAAACAGCAAGCGGATGAGCCGGATGAATGTAGCGGAATGGAACCGCTGGTAATAGTCTTCGGAAGATTGCATTAATGAGAAGAATGTGACGGGAATGAGCAGGGAAAAGGGGGTCCCGTCCTGCATGATTCCAATACGTCCTTCTACCAGTGCCGCGGCAACAGTATCCGGTCTTTCGGTATATTGATATTGTGGAAAAGGAGAGAGTGGATGATCCTCCAGGAACTCGGACAGATAACTGACACCAAGACTGCTATCCATATCAATCTCACCCAGGCTGGTTAATACATTTTCAAGAATGTCCGGTTTACATAGTCCTTGGATATAAATCACAAAAACTTCGGTTTTAGTATATCTGCCGATGGTGAATTTAATGATTTTAAAGTCAGGATGTTTAATTTTGTGTCTTAGCAATGACATATTCACATTAATGTCTTCAATAAACGCTTCCTGAGGTCCAACAACGACCACTTCATTGGATGATTCCGGTACGGAGCGTTTTTGATAATTCTGGATTGAAAAAATGATCATGCCGGACATGCCTTCGACGTATAGTGCTGCATTACCGCATACAATATCATCTACCAATGTTTCAGCTGCATCTCTGTGCTGGTTTTCAAGAGAAAAAAAAGTTCCATTTACGACTTGCGTAATGAATTCGGGACCCACATCATTGCGTGCAGCCTCCTCGAGCAAAGGCTTTACAATAGTTTCACGCATGATCTGTGTATCAACAATGGATTGGATATAGAGCAGGGTACAATGAAGTGGCCCAATCTGAAGCGGCTGATAGATCATGTCTGCCACGCCGATCAGGCGTGATTGCACTTGTAGAAGAATGCTTTCTTTCATAACTTCCTTCCTCCTGACTCATTCATGGTTCGGACACGGTCGGATAATAGCGTGACTATAGTTTGCATAGCTTTGACTGAAATATACTTCAGTTGATGAATGTGCAGTCACACTATAGAAATCCATAGATACTACAAACTTTGATACAGATGATGAATGGGGAAAGGGAAGGGATTATTTTAAAATATAAAAGATCACAAATGATGAGACGATGGTCTCCATCCCAGAGGAGTTGAATGAAGTGCAGCAGCGAATCAGACAAGCGGGTCTTCCTGATTGCAATGAAGTGGGTCGATTGTTCAATGAGTACAGGATATTCTACAACCAAAATGCTGACATTGAGGCAACACGTCAGTATATTAAAGAACGAATGGAACGCCATGACTCGGTGATTTTGGTAGCAGAAACCGATCAAGGGACAGATGAAAGTAACGGTAAGCCAATCTCGAAGGGCCTGAATTGTACCGGGTTCGTTCAGTTGTATCCCAGTTTTAGTTCGGTATCGATGGGGCCAATCTGGGTGCTTAATGATCTATTTGTGCATCCTGATTATCGTCAGAAAGGCATTGCAAGGAAGCTGCTGCAAGCAGCCAAGCGATTGGCATCTGAGCGTGGAGTTCTTCGTATATCACTCTCCACTGAGTTAAATAACACGCAAGCGCAAGCTTTATATGAATCCGAAGGATATGCACGGGATACCAAGTTCATGTATTATGAACTTAATGTATAAGAGGTTGCTCAAAAAAGACGCAATATATAAATGAATGGCAGACCCGTAATAGGGAACGAGGGAGGGGAGTCGCAACATGATGCAGTGGATTGCCATGATCACGATGTTAATTGATCATATAGGGGCTGTCTTTTTTCCACATATTATAGAACTCAGGATTATAGGTCGTATCGCTTTTCCAATCTATGCTTTTGCAGTGTATATCGGTTATAAACATACACGAGATGTACAAAAATACATATGGCGTCTGTTCTGGATTGCGATGATATCACAGGTGCCGTTCATGGCTGCGTTTAATCATTATTCTCTGAACGTGGTATGGACGTTGTGGTCAGCCCTGTTGGTACTATTCGTTATCGATAAACTGCCATCCCGTCTACTGAGTATTCCAATTGTCATTGGAGCAGGTTGGTTCATGGAAATTAGTCAAATGGATTACGGGATGTACGGGTTGTTATTGGTTCTGTTATTCCGTTATTTCCAGGGTCCTGTACTTGTAGTGGCACATGTCTTGTTAAATGCACTATATCTTCTGCTGCATCATAGCTCTGTGCAAATGTATAGTGTGCTCGCAACCGTCGGCATTGCTATTGCTCAGTATTACCAAGCAGGATTCCGCATGAAGGGGCCGCGCTGGGTCTGGCGCTATTTCTATCCAGCTCATCTCGCCATCATTGCAATAATTCGCTGGATATAAAAGAATGATCAAATGATCCAAAAATGCCAATTGAAGGAGCCATCTTATCGTCAGTGCATGACGATAAGATGGCTTCTCTCTGTGTGACCTTATTTATTAATCAATACTGATTTACTGATGATAGATTGAACTTACTCCATTGCTGTAGAAGTGCCATTATGGCGCCGAATTGCGGCAGGGAAATATCCAATCTGAACAGCGTAGTCTAACATGGCGGAGATGAATCGATCATCTGTTTTCGCACATGAGATTCCGGCAGGTTCCACATAAGCCGTTGTGACAGGGCAAGCATAGACATAAGCTGAATCCTTGGCTCCGTCGCCTTCAAGCTGTGCAATAGCCAACTGAAGAGCTTCCGGCTCCTTGCTGATGCTGGCATCGAACAACCAACGGGTGTAATCCGCGAATGGAAGTGTCTCGACATTGTAACCAGCCCGATTTACAGAACGGATCAGCTCATCATAGCGGATTGGCTCCGGATTACAGATGTGGAATACACGACCGGCTGTATCCTGACGCAAGGCCAGATGAACAATGGCTTCACTTGCATAGTTGATCGGTGTAAAATCAACCATCCAGTCAGCCGCAGGAGCCTTGCCAAGCAATAACATCGCTTTGATCATGCGATAGAAGGCATTGCTATCAATATTGGACTGGAAGCGTCCAGTTTCGGAGTGGCAAGTAAGATTACCCGCACGATAGATGCTGACAGGTACACCTTCCTCTGCCGCAATCATAAGCACTTTCTCGGCTTCAAGCTTGCTGTCCGAATACAGGTTGTCCACATGCAAGTCAGCCGGGAACCGATCATATTGCAGGGAGGATTCCCATTGTCCGCTGAGTGCGAGATCTTCCGGAATACCCATCGTGGATACATGGTGGAACGAGGCCCCAGGTTTGCTGCGAATCAGATCCAGCAAGGCGACCGTTCCCTCCACGTTAGTTTTGGCGAACTGATCGGCATCGCCAAAATGACGTACGTCTGCAGCGCAGTGGATGACACGGTCAATTCGGTCCTGGACATAAGCTGTTTGTTCTGCTGAAAGACCGAGATTAGGTTGTTCGAGATCCCCTTCAATAATCTCCACGCGATAAGACAGTTGATCAGTCAGTTGTTTGCCGAAATATCCTTCCAGCACTTTAGTCAAACGTTCCATTGCAGTTATTCCATTGGATGGCCGACGAACCAGTGTATAGATTCGTGTACTGGAATTCAGAATTAACTGTTGCAGCACATGAGAACCCAGATAACCGGTCGCTCCGGTCAGTAACACATGCTCAGGTTCACGAATGAGTGGATACCCCAACTGGGATGCCAGTTCCACAGGGTGTTCGGATAATTGTGTGATCATGCCTTCCGTCACCGTCGATTGGGTAACTTCGGTTGCACTTTGAGACAGTACTTCCACGCAACGAGCGAGAGCGCGGACTGTTTTTTCAGCAAAGAAGTCGGCAATTTTCAGTTGCGGGTAATGTGGTTTCAGAATAACCAGTACATGAATGACCCGGAGTGAATCACCACCGATATTGAAGAAGCTGTCTTCGACACCGAAGTCATCGTGTTGAAGGATTTCTTTCCATGCGTCAAGGATAATAGATTCCGTCTCTGTCTCAGGCATGACCCGGTCAGGGCGATCTTCATGTCGTTCCACATGCGGCAGGGATACCATCGCTTTGCGATTGATTTTTCCAGTCGGTGCAATTGGCATTTCATCCAGCTGACAGATCCACTTCGGAACAAAATAAGAAGGAAGTTTCGCAGTCAGTGCTGCCTTGATGTCCGAAACAGAAAGGGTACTACCATCTTTCGATGTAAAATACCCAACCAGCATATTCTGTCCATCCGATTCTTTCTTTGGAATGACTGCAACGTTCTGGATCTGATCAAGCCGTGCAAAGTGATCTTCAATCTCTCCGATCTCAATGCGGTGACCACGAATTTTTAGCTGTGAGTCACTGCGACCAACATATTCCAGTAACCCGTTATCCAGCAATTTGGCAATATCGCCAGACTTGTAGATTTTCTCACCTATCGCAAACGGGTTCTCAATGAATGCTTGCTCTGTACGTTCTGGCTGATTCAGATAACCTTTGGCCAGTGCAGGGGTAGCGATATATACTTCACCAGGTACACCTACAGGACAGAGCTGTTGTTCTTCATTCACAATGTAGACTTTGTAGTTATGAATCGGTTTACCAATGGGGATGTTCACCACATGTTCTGGAACCTGTTCACTGATGCGGTGAGTGGCTGTGGCTACTGTACATTCGGTAGGTCCGTACACATTAACAATATCAATCTGGTTTCCAAATTTGCGCTGGAAGGCACGAACCTGTTCACCATAGAGCGCTTCTCCGGCTACAGTAATGATTCTGACTTTGGCCAGCTTGTGGAAGCCTTCATCGGATAAATAGGAAGCAAGCTGATTGAAGAAAATCGTAGGCAGAATCGTAATGATCGTTGTTCCTGTCCGTTCAATTGCACTTGCGAATTCTTCAACAGATACACGTTCTTCCGCAGACAGCAGATATAATTCTGCTCCATAGAACAAGGCGCCAATGGTATCCCACACGGATGCATCGAAGCTGTATGTAGCAAACTGGGTTAATACATCACCTGGTTGAATGTCACAATCACGCTGAACCACACTGCCAAGATTGGTTACGCCCCGGTGGGCAATCAGTGCACCTTTGGGCTTACCGGTCGACCCTGACGTGTAGATAATATACGCAAGATCATCTGGCTGAATATCCAGATTGGGGTTGCTTGCTGCAAATCCGGCTAGACGACCATCCACAGCGAGAATCTGACGGACAGTAGCTATACTGGAGAACAAGCTGGAAGCTTGTACAAAAGAAGCTTCCGTTGTCAGCACGAATGAGGACGCCGTATCTTCCACAATATAACTGTTACGTTCTTGTGGATGCTCAGGGTCGATCGGAACATATGCGCCTCCTGCCTTCAGAATACCAAGCAGGGAGATGATGGTCTCCAGACTTCGATCCATAAAGATACTGACGAATTCACCTTTCTGCAATCCATTGGATAACAGAACTCGTGCAACCTGATTAGCTCGTTCATTCAATTCTCTGTACGTATAACTTTTGGATGGCGATGTTATCGCCGGTGAATCCGGATATGCTGCTGCCGTTGCTTCGAACCAGCCATGAACCGTCTGATTCTCTGGTTCGAGAACGGAAGTATCATTCATTTCACGGTAAAGCAATCGATCTGAGGCGGAAAGAATATCTACCGTACCGATTGCTTTCTCACCGTCACGCACGAGGGCGAGTAGAAGAGTCTGATAATATTCTGCATATCTCAGCACGGTAGACTCTTTTAACAGTGAACTATCATAGAACAGATCGAGGATGAGCATGTTCCGATCATTTCGAACGTTCCAATTTAATATTTGAGGAGCTTGGGGCAACTGTACGCTATTCAGCATAAAAAACGTTTCAGGGTATCCACCGTTTTGCAACGTGTATTCAATCTTGAGCTGCTCTGAAACCTGATGACATAGTTGGTTGAAGGTCAATTTGCCCTGAATCTGTAAAGAAAGATAGGAAGCTGCCTGATCGGGGGCAAGTATACCTATGGCAAGTTCCTGTTCAGCTGACAATCGGAATAACAAGGCTGCATAAGCTGAGAGGAGTACCGGGTACACCATCTGTTCTCCAAACTTCTGTTTAAGATCACGACTCAGAGAAGCATGTAATGTGATTTGAGCAGACTGATAAGAGAATGATTGTTGACGTCGCCCAAAATCCAGTGGAATCTGCAGAACGGGCAAGCCAGATTCCATGGAATGGGTAGAAGATGGTTGGTTTTCAATCACTTCAGTTATTCCTCCTTGGTTCAAACCGAATGTTTGTGGATTTGAATTATTGTTTGCTTACATTGAAATGAGAGATCAGTTCTTGAAGTTCCTCAGACATGCTGTTAAGGCGTGTGGAGGAGTCTACCAGTGTAATCAAGGATGCTTTTTGCTCATCAACAGATGAGGAAATTTGTTCACTGCTGTTTGCTGTCTTACTTACGCTGGATGACAAGTCCTCTGCTGTAGCAGTCATTTCCTCTGTACCCGCAGAGATTTCTTCCGTCGCGCTTGATACTTCCTGAATCTGATTAGATACTTTTTTCGCTGCTTCTAAAATATCTTCGAACAGTTGCCCTGTTTGATCGGCTACGCTGAGCCCTGTATCTACTTCTGACGTACCTTGTTCCATAGCACGTACTGCTTGTTTGATTCCAGCTTGAATCTCCTGGATCAATACGCCAACCTGGCTGGTCGCTTGTTCAGACTGCTCGGCAAGTTTGCGTACTTCACCTGCAACAACTGCAAATCCTCTTCCTTCTTCACCAACACGTGCTGCTTCAATGGAGGCATTCAAGGCAAGCAAGTTTGTTTGGCTGGAGATTCCCGAGATGATATTGAGAATATCGCCGATTTCCTGTGAACGACTTTCCAGAACCTCAATGGCAGAAGCGGTATTCTTAACCGATTCAGTAATCAGATTCATCTGTTCGGATACCTGACGGACGACGCTGTTACCTTGTTGTGAACGACGTTCCATTTCATAGGCTTCATCCGCTACACTTGCGGAGCTGCTGGCAATCGTCTGAATTACGGTAGCCATCTCGGACATGGCACGTGCACTATCGCGGGTTGCCTGCTCCTGTGAACGAATGTTAGAAGTGATTTGAGTCACGTTGTTATTGATAGAATCTGCATTCTCACTGTTGCGTTCGGAAACTTCATATAGCTCTTTGGCAGATTGATTAACTTCTTGTGATGTGATTTGCACTTTAACGATAGTATCGTTGATTTTGCGAACCATGGTGTTGAACTTCTCGTTAACGAGTCCCAGATCGTCTTTGCCTGTCGGAATGTTGACATTCAAATTACCCCGACTGACGTCATCAATTCCTTTGATCAAGTGACGGATAGGGGAAAGTGTGTTTTTAACGACAAGGTATTGGATAATCAGGAATAATAGCAAGAAGGCTACAAGGATGATAATTCCATTTTTTAGCAAGGAGTTAAGTCCTGCGGGTACGGCTGATGCATCTGCATCAATGGCAAAATATGAGAAAATCTTACCGTTGCTGTCTTTGATTGGATATGCAATGGTTGTCCATGTTCCGAAATCATCGGAATAAAATGTGGTGAATGTTGGGCGATCCGTATTAAGCATTTCTTTCAGGGCGTTGGCTACAACGACCGGCTGCTCATACATGTCACCGATATTTACGTTCTCACTTTGAAAAGCCTCTCTTAGGTTGGTCGGCATCGCTACAAGGGAAGTTAATCGCTTGTTATCGCCACCGAGCTCAACACCGAAGATGTAGGCTTGTGCAATGTTAGGGTAATATTCTTGCATTTCATCGAAATACGCTCGTAATTTCGTTTGTGTTGCTCCATCATAGCTACCTTCTGTAATAGCAGCTTGTACCTCGGCGGGATTGATATCTTCAGCCCATTTTTTGGTGATTTGTTCCACCTGTCCATGCAGCTGATCAACAAGAACTGTTTTTTGAAAATAGTAACTGCTTGCGATAAGTGCTACCCCGATGATAATGATATTGGTAAATGAGAGTAACAAATTTTTGGAGAAAAACGACATGCTTTTCCAACTTAATGATTTCACTAAATTCCACTCCTGATCTTCTTTAAATTAAGAAACTTTAGGGTTGCTTTCGTACAGTGAACTAGATCATTCCGTGATCCCCTCCAAAGGAAATTTATGCGACCATGGTCTTGGTTTATCAGTCGCTTTCGTAGAGACTTATGTACCGTATGAACCATAGGTGTCTAATTATTAAAACACATCTATAATTAATATGTCGTATAAAATGTCGTTAAATTGAATAGTATTGTTAAATTTTTTTTAATATTTTACGTATTTATGGACATATCAGATGGTTTATAGGTATTTAGAACTGTTTATTTTAAAATTTCCCATTTTTTAGCTTCATTCTGTATTCTATAACATGGTGGGTAAAAAAACATCCTTCAACAACACAAAAATAGGATGGCAAAGATGCAACAGAAGGCACGGATATACATCGGAAGCGGTTTTATCTATAATAACTACATATGCATTTCTCAAATTATGAGCAGCGGGGGTTTATAGATGAATCTTAAACAGATAGCAGCAGAGCGGGCGGCAGAATATGTTGAAGATGGAATGAAGGTAGGATTGGGTACAGGTTCAACAGCTTATTATGCCATCTGCCGAATCGGTGAGCGGGTACGTGATGGATTGAACATTCAAGCGGTTGCCACTTCAGAGGCTTCGGACAAGCTTGCCCGTGAATGGGGGATTCCCATCATCCCATTTGACCAGATTGGACGTCTGGATCTGACCATTGATGGCGCTGATGAAGTAGATCCCGAATTTAACCTGATTAAAGGGGGGGGCGGGGCTCTTTTGCGTGAGAAAATCGTGGCGGCCAATAGTGACAAATTGATTATTGTTGCGGATGGCAGCAAAGCCGTGCAAAAGTTGGGTAAATTCCCGCTTCCAGTTGAGGTTGTTCCATTTGCTTCGGAGTGGACCTTCCAGGCGCTCGAAAAATTGGGTTGTCAACCACAGTGGCGGATGGATGGACAGCAACGTTATCTGACAGACAATGGAAACCTGATAGCAGATTGTCATATGGAAGCGATTGATCACGCTGCGAATCTTAATGTTCAATTGAACATGTTACCAGGTGTTGTGGATAACGGACTATTTGTTGATATGGCTAGCACAGTCATTCTTGCCAACGCGGACGGTAGTATCGAAGAGCTTCATCGTTCTTAATATGGAAGCGGGTGCGTTGCATTTCATGAAAGAACTACCAATCGTGGATGGTGAACTTGTTCTCCGATGTGTGGAGAAAAAGGATCTGAAAGAACTCTATGAATTGATCTACAGTGATGACGTACCTGAATGGAAGCAATGGGATGCACCCTATTACCCACTTAAACACGAAAGTTATGAAAGTTTTGAACAAGGTATGCTCAAACGGTTGGACGTTGATCCAGATGATTCCAAACCGGTATCGATCCGTATCATTGAATCCGACAGACAAATTGTGGGCACGATCAGCTATTATATAGAAGATGAGTTATCCATGTGGCTGGAAATGGGGATTGTAATATACAGATTTGCCCAGTGGGGACGCGGGGTTGGCACACGTTCACTTGTCATGTGGTCAAGTCATTTGTTCGAACATCTTCCTTTGGTTCGGGTTGGACTGACTACTTGGTCCGGTAATGAACGAATGATACGTGCGGCTGTAAAAGCCGGATTACAAGTGGAAGGGCGAATGCGGAAGTGTCGTATCGTTCGTGGGGAGTACTATGATTCAATTCGTATGGGGATGCTCCGTGAGGAGTGGGAGCAGAAGCTGGCCCCTCATACGAGCCGAAATGTAAACAACTGATGGAGGATTATTGAAATGCTGAACACGGAGGACAACCGGGAACTGTCTTTACAATTATTCGTGGTTCTTGTTCGAGCCTACAATTCTGTGACCTCACGTTCCAATCGGGACATTCAGAGTCACGGACTGAATACGACAGAATTTGGTGTGCTTGATTTGTTATATCATAAGGGACCACAGGCATTGCAAAAGATTGGTGAAAAGGTGCTAATGTCTAGTGGTAATATTACGTATGTTGTAGATAAGTTGCAAAATAAAAATCTGCTGTTTCGTCGACCATCCAAGGAAGATCGGCGTGTCATTTACGCTGAGTTAACCGATGAAGGAAGAGAATTGTTCACACAGATATTTCCTCAACACCATCAGGTCATCATTGATGCTTTGGAAGGACTTGATCCTGCCGAGAAAGTGGATGCGATTCGGATGTTGAAGAAGCTGGGACTGGCGGCAGAAGGGAAAACTGACTTGCGTTCATAACGCAGGTCAGTTTTTTTGTGGGACCCAAAAGTACAGGTATACTGGCTGACTTACTTGCAAGGCCCCCCATAATATAGGAAGATTGTTCTATACATGCATGGCGTTAAACACATGATCCTCAGGAATTCATGTATAATGGAACAGAACTTTTAAGAGCGGAATGGATGGATTGAATCAAGTAGAAGAACCTATCCCGATTGCAAGTTAGCTAACATCGATCTCATTCTGGATTATTCACGAATGATGATGGAGATGTGATGCGGGTAGAGGAGGGGTGCATCTATGAGTCATCAAGAAGCAGGAGAACGTTTACTCCAGGAATCGGGGAACTTAGCTGACAAAATAACGGAGAAACAGTATCTCAGACAGCCCGATTTACTTGAGCGATTTGGTGAGAACGGAAAAATGCGAACCAAACAGGATTCTCAGTATAGCTTGAACTATTTGGCAGAAAGTGCGCTCGTACAGAGTCCAGGCCTGTTTACTCATTATATAGCCTGGCTGAAAGTTCTACTTGAAGGGTATAAGGTATCGCAAGAAGACCTTGCGATTAATCTCAATCTGATCAGAGAGACATTGGAAGAAGAATTTGACCATCCGTCAAAGGCTCTTCTGCTCGATTATCTGGATATGGGAATATATAGAACAACACAATTGGAGTCACAGACGGGTTACATCAACGAATCCATGCCATATGGAGAGGCCGCGCAATCGTACTTGCAGTGTTTGCTTGAGAATAAACGGAAAGAAGCATTCGAAATCATTGAAACTCAGTTAGAAGCTGGGGTGACGATTCGTGATATTTATCGTTATATCTTTCAGCCTACCCAATATGAAGTTGGGCGATTGTGGCAATGCCATCGGATCAGTGTGGGACAAGAACATTTTTGTACGGCAGCGACCCAGTCATTCATTTCACGTCTCTATTCTCGCTGGATGATTCATACGGGTCAGAATAAAAGGCTAGTTGCCACCTGCGTGGGCAGTGAACAACATGAGATCGGGCTGCGTATGCTCACAGATGTGTTCGAGATGGAAGGCTGGGATACGCACTATCTGGGAGCCAATGTTCCTAATGGAAGTGTAGTAGAGGCTATAGAGAGGCATCAGGGGGATGTTGTTGCGATTTCAGTTACAATGACCTATCACCTTCATCTGGCCAAAGAATTGATTCATCTAATTCGTCATCATCCGGCAACGGCACATGTGAAGATTATGGTTGGGGGATATCCCTTTAATATTGATCAGGAGTTATGGAAAACGATAGGAGCCGACGGTTATGCTCCGGGAGCGGATGAGGCAGTTGCGGTTGCAGAACAATTATTGGCTCAGCCAGCTACATGGAATCATCTTGATATGGTTAGGGATTAGGAGAGGGATGATGTGATGTCTAATGAGAACGGAGAGATACAGAGGCTACGCAGAACGATTGAGCAGCTATCGGATCAGATGATCCGGAGCAAAGAGCAGGAAGAACGGACACTTGCGGAGTTCTCGGATATGAATAATGAACTGGTGACACTCCAGCGTCTGCTTGCGAAGAACAATAACAGTCTTGAAACTGCACGTCAGCAAGCAGTAGATGCAGGGGAATCCAAAAGCGCATTTATTGCAGGCATCAGTCATGATTTTCGTACGCCATTAAATGGCATATTGGGGATGGCAGAGATGCTTAAGCTGTCGCCCTTGTCTGAAGAACAGGAGAATTCCGTTTCTGTTATACAGGATGCTGCCAAACTGCTGCTTAAGCTGATTCAGGATCTTCTGGATCTGTCCAAACTTGAGGCAGGTCAGATGCGACTTGAACTGGGAGAAGTGGATCTGCAAGAGACGATAAACTCTATTGTTCGTTTGCTCGAGCCCCAAGTCAGAAAGAACGGAAATCTGTTATCGATAAACTATGACCCTAGCATCTCTACTCTTCTTGAAGGGGATTCAACGAGGATTACACAGATACTGATCAATCTAATTCAGAATGCGAACAAATTCACAACAGAAGGCTCTGTACGGATACGAGTCATCCTCATTAAGGATGATGAGAACAAACAAATTATTCGGTTTGAAGTTGAAGATACAGGGATTGGTATCTCTGAGGAAGATCAGACCCAATTATTTCAACCCTATATGCAGACAGAACGAGGACGCTCGAGAGAGTATGAGGGGACAGGGCTTGGATTATCCATCTGCAGGTCACTCGTTACACTAATGGAAGGTAAGATTGGTGTAGACAGTCAGGAGGGTGAAGGATCAACCTTTTGGTTCGAACTTACACTTGGCAAGAAACACGTTAACCAGTCTGCTGCTTCCACTCCAGAGTATCAGGTAGAGGATATGCGTGATGAAGCTACTTCTGTATCTGTATTGCTGGCGGATGATAATGTCATCAACCGGCAGCTTGTTATGCTGCAACTCAAAAAACTGGGAATAACCCAAGTGCATGCTGTAGTGAATGGGGAAGAGGCAGTTGCTGCTTTTCACAGTAAGAAATACAGTTTGATTCTCATGGACTATATGATGCCATTGATGGACGGTTTGGAAGCAACACGCAAAATCCGCTCGATAGAAATGGATGAAATGCGCCATACCACACCAATCATTGCAATGACAGGTAATGTCATGCAGGAAGAGAAAGACAAGTGTATAGAAGCGGGGATGAACGACTTTATTGGCAAACCCTTCACGCTGGAAATTCTGAGTAAGATGATACAGAAGTGGCAGCGATCCTCCGATGCGACAGAGGTACTGAATATGAGCATCGTGCATGAGATTGCGGAATTAAACACCGATGGCGATCGTACACTCCTCGGTATGCTGTTGGACATGTATCGTACCGAAACACCTGGCAAAATTGAGGTGCTGCGCAGAAATATTGTGTCCGGTGACCATATTGCTGCAACTGAAGTAGCTCATGACCTGAAATCAGGGAGTCTGAGTCTGGGAATTCGTTATTTATCAACTTTGTTTGCCCAGATAGAGCAATTCGCAAAGGAAGGTCAATCACGGAAAGCGGAACCTTTGCTGGATGCTTTGTTACCCGCCTATCAAGCAGCATGTGCATCACTGCAACGAGTAAGTAAAGATTGAAGATATCTTAATAAGGAAAGAGGGTAGGACCCCTTCATGTTATTCTACGTACTTGTAGCACTGGTACTGATCCTTCTTGCTCTTCTGTGGACAGGTTGACTTTATTTTTTCAAAACCGCCATCCGCCGTACGCCAAAAACGTTTTTGGTGGATAATCCGAATCTGATGCCTGAACCGGACAATGAAATCATCAGCAGTGCTTCTGACCTGAAGTGGCTGGATGTTCAGCCTACAGAAGAGATATCTCTTCAATCGCATGATGGATTAAAACTGCACGGTACATGGCTTAGTTCCAATAAGGGGTCAGATCAGACAGTGATTCTGGCACATGGTTATTCGGGGAAAGGTAGAGAAATGGCTGGTTTTGCCCGATTTTATGCTGAAAAACATGGGTATAACGTGTTAATGCCGGATGATCGGGGTCACGGCCGCAGCGAAGGTAACATCATCGGTTTTGGCTGGTTAGATCGTAAGGATTATGTCCAGTGGAGCAACTGGGTGCTTGAAAAAGTGGGTACAAAAGGGGAGATCTTATTGCACGGCATATCCATGGGAGGAGCAACCGTACTGATGACAGGTGGTGAAGCCCTGCCGACTCAGGTTAAAGCGATTGTGTCTGATTGTGCATATACATCCGTGGAAGAAGAACTGACGTTCCAGTTAAAGCAATTATACAAGCTTCCTGCATTTCCGTTTATACCTGTCACAAGTCTGATCTCCCGGTGGAAAGCAGGTTATTCCTTCAGAGAGGCTTCGGCTCTCAAGCAACTTGCCAAAGTTAACGTTCCCGTGCTGTTCATCCACGGTGAGGCGGATACGTTTGTACCGACCGAAATGGTGTACAGGTTGTATGAAGCTTGTCCAACCGAAAAGGAATTGCTGACTGTTCCCCGTGCGGGTCATGGCACAGCGTTTCAAGTGGATCGCACCGGATATGAGGCGGCACTTGAATCCTTTATGAAGAAGAATCTGCATCGTCCAGAATCTGTTGTCCATTGATTTCCACATTGAATTATGGGTATTGATTATTAGAAAGATGTGGAAGGAGGCGGATGATGGCGCGCACACAAAGGAAGTGCTCTTACTGCCATGAGGGAATGGCAGAAGATGAGTTTAAGTATTTCCATTGGAGGAATCATGTTATTTAACGATAGTTCATACAAGAGGGATACGGGTAAATTGCTCGTAACGGCTGGATTGGTTATCATGGTCTTTTTTTCAATCCTTTTATTCGCCGGTACAGGGACTTTGACGTTTAACTTCTAAACCTATGGGGGTGTCTTGATGGGAAATGAAAAATTTGAGTCTGCACGAAAAGCAGAGGCAGGTTATCATTCCAACTTCTATGAGAATAATGAATTATTCGCCTCTGGCACTTGGATGTCCAGGCCAATGCCTATGGTTATGGATATGCTGAAACGAATCCTTGCTCACAAGGAGGAACTGCGTGTCCTCGATCTGGGATGCGGAGTAGGAAGGCATACGATACCGATTGCACAGCGTCTTGCACAAACGAACAGTGAAGTCATCGGTGTGGATTTGCTGGACGAGGCTATAGATGGACTTCGCAAGTATGCGAAAGAATATCAGGTGGACCATCTCGTGCAAGCTGTAAAAGCAGACGTTGAGCATTATGCCATTGAGAAGGATCATTTTGACTTTATAGCTGCTTGTTCTTGTCTGGAACATGTATCGAATAAGCAAGCTTTCAAGGAAGCGCTAGAGCGGTTACAAGCAGGAACTCGAACAGGCGGCATTCATTGTATTACGATGAGTACCAATGTGGAGGAGAAAGAAATGAACTCAGGCCGTGAGGTCGAGCCGTTAATTGAACTGAACCTGCCCACAGCCGAGGCGATTGCTATACTCGAGAAGGCCTACAAAGACTGGAATATTCTGCTTCAGGAACATGTCACACAGACGATTGAAGAGGATAAATATGATGAACCGACACAATTTCGTTGTGAACTGCTACGTTTCGCTGTGCAAAAGCAATAAATTCTCTGCCGGGACCTTGTAAAAGCCCCGGCAATCTTATTGTTCGGTTGGGAGATGTGAGTCAAGGATGAATACATACGTAATGGGGATAGATGGAGGAGGGAGCCACACCCGTGTGGCTGTCGCCGATCAGAACGGAAGACTGTTATCCTATGTGCAAAAGGGAGGTTGCAGTCGTTATCACGATATCCATGCCGAGCAAAATGTGTTGGAAGGTATCGCTGAGGCCATAACACAGGCTGGACTCAAATCAGATCAGATCGCTGCCATTCAGGCAGGAATGGCGGGTCTGAATCGGCCTGAAGATACGCTTTGGGCCGAAGCACTAATTGCTCGAACCGGGATTATAGGCAAAATCAGTGCAGTAAACGACACACATATCGCGCATACAGCGGCCTTCGATGGTGAGCCAGGCATTGTGGCCATTGGAGGTACAGGCTCTCTGATTCTTGGCAGAACCGAACAGGGCGCTTGGCTACGCAACGATCAGTTCGGTCATTATGCGCCGACAGCAGCACGGTTTTTGGCTTACGATACGGTGCATTCCATCCTCGCGGGACGTTATGAGTTGCAGGATGAAGAATGGATTGAGCAGGTTTTAACGTATTGGCAGGTAAGCTCTGTTCGAGAGCTTGCAGCACTGGGAGTGTCTGGTTTTGCTGATAATCAGCAGGCTACTAATCGGAGATTTGGCCAAATGGCACCTCTGGTGACCGAAGCAGCTGTCCGGAATATTCCCCTAGCGGTTAGAGTATGTGACTCTGCTGCCGATACGGCTGTTGTCGGTATCCTCATGCTGGCATCCTGTTTCGATCAGCCAACAGTGTCCATGGCGATGACTGGAAGCTGTCTGAGTTCACCATATATGGTGAGGGCCGTTCAGAAAGGGCTGGATGCTGCTTACAGGCCCGATGGGAAAAGAATTCAGTACATAACCAGTGACTTGTTGGCAGTTGGGGGCGCACTGTTGGATGCGTATCATTTGGCGCAGATCAACGTATCGGATAACATCTCGACTGTGCTTCAATCGGAACTGAATCGTTTTACGACTTGAACTTTGAGAGGCTAACGACTACAATACGATAACGGAAACAAGCAAGGTATAGGAGGAATAAGGGTGTTAATTAATTTGAAATCACGCATAGAAGAGCCGGTAGTACAGGAGCTGTTATCTTACTCGGTCTTTCCTGATCCGGATCATCTGAAACGTGCGTTGAAACAATATGTAGAGAATGACGAACTGTATCTGGCCGGATACGAAGCAGAGGAGCAATTGATCGGTCTGATCGGTTATGAGCATACAGGCTCCAGCGAGATTACCATCCACCATATTGCCGTTCTACCGGAGAACCGCTTCAAAAATTATGGTCGGGGCATGATTTCACAACTGCTGGAGAAATACAATCCTGACACTTTGATTGCAGAGACGGATCTGGAGGCCCTGGAGTTTTACCGGAATACGGGATTCGTCGTATATAGTCTGGGCGAGCTGTATCCAGGAGTGGAGCGGTTCCGTTGTGTACTTGAAAAAGAAGAAGATACAGACGAAGAGTAACGCGCAGGTGTTCTCTACTGTCTGGCTAGGAAACAGAACTTAAATAAAGCAGGATGTTGGATTTAGCAATCAGCTGAGTCGGACGTCCTGCTTTTTTTGTCATCTTTAACATGATACCAGGAAAAAAGTATTGCTTTGACAGATTGTTTCATTATAGAATAGTTTCACAGAAGAATAGTTCGTTAAGTGAACTATATATCCAAAAAGGAGATTGCAGAATGAATACACCCGATGCTAAAAGTTTGGTCAACCGTTATTTGGATGCTTCTTTTCTGGTAAACAAGCGGTTTGATACGCGGATACGCGAACAAGTGGGGCAGACCATAACAACTGATCAGTTCTGTGCGCTTCGTCTGATTGAGGAGAAACCTTACTGTACACCCTCCGATCTGGCAGAACTATTATGCATAGGCAAGAGCAGCATTACTGCTTTGGTCAACAAGCTGGTGGATCGCGATCTGGTCGATCGTGCAGGGGATGAACGTGACCGCAGGGTCGTATATTTAACTCTGACGGATAACGGGCGACAGGTATACAGGGAGACAGAACAGGAAATACAGCAGATTCTGGAGCCGTATTTGGTTCATTTTACACCGGAAGAGGTTCGGATTTTCATTGAATCTTTTGAGAAGCTGGCAGCTTTGCTAACGCATGAAGGAGGACAGGAGAACGAATGAGAGCGATACTGAAAGCAAGATGGTGGTTAATGGGGCTATGGGTTGTTGTAGCTGCCGTATTGATGTTTACCGCCCCTAACATGAGTGAATTAATCCGGGAGAAGGGACAGTTTTCGGTTCCTGAAGGGTATTCTTCCACCCAGGCTGCAAAGATTCTGAATGAAGCTGCGGCACAAAAAGGAGAACAGCAGGGCAGCCAGATTGCTCTTGTATTCTATAATCCCGATGGTCTGGGTACCACGGGAAAACAAGAGGCAGAGAAGGCTGTTAAGCAATTGGAGGCCGACAAAGAGAAGTTGGGCATTCTATCCATTCTGGAACCTTTCTCTCAGCCTGAATTGTCCGAGAAGATGATCTCAGCTGATGGCAAAACGATATTAACGTCGCTATCTATTGATCAGGGAGATCGTACAGTCAAAGAAATGCGGGAAGACCTGGATGAAGCATTGAAATCCGTCAATGTGGAGCACTACATAACCGGTAAAGGTCTAATTGACGAGGATACCATTGAAAGTTCCCAAGAGGGGCTCAAGAAATCAGAATATATTACCGTTGTCTTTATTTTACTCATTCTGTTCCTGGTTTTCCGTTCGTTTGTAGCTCCGTTTGTACCGCTGCTGACGGTGGGGATCAGTTATATTGTATCGCAACAGATTGTTGCATTTCTCGTGGATGGAGTCGACTTCCCGATATCAACGTTTACACAGATCTTTATGGTCGCCGTTATGTTCGGGATTGGTACGGATTACTGCATCCTGTTAATCAGTCGGTTCAAGGAAGAACTGGCTCATCATGAGAATACGTGGGACGCCATCATTGCTACCTATCGTACTGCCGGTAAAACGGTACTCTTCTCAGCACTAGCCGTGCTGGTTGGATTCATTGCGATCGGCTTTGCCCAGTTTATGTTGTACCGCTCTGCGGTTGCCGTAGCTGTGGGTATTGCCGTAATGATGCTCGCCTTGGTGACTATCGTACCATTTTTCATGGCGGTGCTGGGCAAGAAGCTATTCTGGCCGTCGAAGGGTTCGCTTGAACATGCGGAGAGCAAGATCTATGGTGCCGCTGGTCGCTTTTCACTGAAACGTCCATGGGCTGCGCTGCTCATCGTTGCAGCTGTTTGTGTGCCTCTTTTGGCAACCTACGATGGTAAACTGTCGTTCAACAGTCTCGATGAGATTGGCGAGAAATATGATTCAGTAAAAGCATTCAACATTATCTCTGACAGCTTCGGTCCGGGTGAATCGCTGCCGGGTCAGATCGTCATCCAGAATGATGAAGCGATGGATAATGCGAAGTATATGGCCGTTGCCGAGAAAATTAGCCGGGAAGTAGAGAAAGTAGCCGGAGTCTCTGGTGTCCGCAGTATGACACGACCTACGGGTGATGAGATCAAAGATTTTGAAGTTACACAGCAAGTGGGAACATTATCGGATGGACTGGGTGAAGGCAAGACGGGTCTGGACAAAATCCGTGATGGTCTGAGTGAAGCCAGCAGTCAGCTAAGTAAAAATGAACCACAATTAAAAGAAGCTGCCGATGGAGCAGGAGAACTTACCAAAGGGACCTCCCAGTTGCAATCGGGTATCACGCAACTCAGTGAGGGACTTGGGCAGATTGAAAAAGGGATTCGAGATGGTTCCGCAGGTGCGGGTGAATTGAAAGCGGGACTTCAGCAAGCCAAAACGAGTGCAGATCAACTTGCGCAGGCGAATAATCAGTTGCTTGAAGCCTATCGTCAGGCGGGAGCTGGTGTCGCTGCACTGGGGGATGGAACCCGCGAACTGGAACAACAGTTGAACGGGGTTTCAACAGCTCTAACCAGTCTGTCCGAATCCTTCACAGCACTTGAAGAGCGGTATCCTGAATTGCAGCAAGATGCTGATTACCAGCGTATCAAAGGTACGATTGGTGAAACAGGTTCTGGCACAGCGCAGCTTGCGCAAGGTTTGGGTCAGATTCAGACCAAGCTGGGAGAAGCCGCTGCTGGAATTAATCAGGCCAATGAAGGCTTTGCCTCCGCAGCAGCCGGACAGAAGGCTCTTGCCGATGGTCTGGGCCAAATTGTAACGGGAATCGGTCAGTTGCAATCCGGTCTCAAACAGGCTGCTGATGGTCAGGGTAAAGTGATTAGCGAAATTCCTTCCATCCAGGATGGACTTGGCCAGCTTCAGGGTGGTCAGGAGAAAATTCAGCAAGGCTTCTCCGATCTGAGTGGTCAGCTGACACAACTGACAGATGGACTGAACCAAAGTGTCGATGGCATCAAACAGGTTTCAGGAGGATTGGATTCGGCACAGGATTATCTGACCCAACTGCAGAATTCACCTGATTCGGATCTGGCAGGCTGGTACGTTCCTGAAGAAGCACTGAACAGCAAAGACTTCAAACAGGTATTTGATACGTATCTTTCCGAAGATCGAAAGACGATGACGATTGATGTTATTTTCGCCGAAAATCCATACGGAACAGAAGCCATTGATCGTGTTCCTGATATTGAGGCGGCAGTACATCGTGCGGTACAAGGCAGTACGCTTGAAAAAGCAGACATAGCCATAGGTGGCGTTACAAGTACGTTTGCAGATTTGCAGGAGATCTCGAATAACGACTATACACGTACTGTAATGCTGATGTTGGCGGGTACATTCATTATTCTGGTTGTGCTGCTTCGCTCGGTCATTATGCCATTGTATCTAATCGTTTCCTTATTACTGGCTTATTTCACATCGATGGCGTTAACTGAAGTGGTCTTTGTTAATATCCTCGGGTTCGCAGGCATTAGCTGGGTTACTCCGTTCTTCGGATTTGTTATGCTGATTGCACTCGGTGTGGATTATAGCATCTTCCTGATGGACCGTTTCAATGAGAACAAAGGCATGAAAGTACAGGATGCCATGTTGTACGCGATGAAGAACATGGGAACCGTTATTTTATCTGCAGCGGTCATTCTGAGCGGAACATTTGCTGCCATGTATCCATCCGGTGTTCTCTCGATGATGCAGATTGCTACAGTAGTTCTTAGCGGGCTGATCTTGTACTCTCTGTTATTCTTGCCATTCTTCGTCCCAGTGATGGTGAAGATGTTTGGCCGGGCGAATTGGTGGCCGTTCCCTAACAAGGAACAGGCGGATTCCGCTGAGTCGGATCGGACCATAGGCATGTAATGCATTGTAATGGATTAGGCTCTGCCGCGTTATGCGGCAGGGCTTTTTCTTTTTTTACCTCCACAGAAGAACGGTCTTATGCAAAAGAAAGGTGCATGCCTAAGGACACCATCCCGCGCCTTGTCTTGCCGCTCATCATAAGATATAGAGCAGTTCATTATTGTTCAGGAAATCACAGCAGAGAGGGGCGACGGGATGGTATATCGATATGTGGCTATAGGAGATTCATTAACGGTAGGTACAGGAGCGTTGCTGGGCACCGGCTTTGTTCCTTTATATCGGCGAATGGCGGAAATGAATGTTCGTACATTTGTATCTATGGAAAATATGGGCGTAAATGGACTGACATCGGGGGGCATGTTGCAGATGATCTCTTCGCATCCCCGAGTGCGGCAATCGCTGCGTGAAGCCGATATCATCACATTATCCATTGGCGGGAATGATCTGATTCGTACGTTTAAATCAAGTGGCGGCATACCCAATGCCAGTAAAATGACACAGGTGCTTGGAGAAACCCGCAGCAATGTATCCCAGATCATGAGGCACATTCGGCAGTTAAAGGGCAATAGTGAGTATATGGTCCGATCCATCGGATTGTACAACCCGTATCCACAAGCGACGGAAGCTGCCTACTGGGTGCGCCAATATAATTCGTTTTTGAATGGAGCGGGATCGGGCAACTATGCGTGTGCTCAGGTTTATGACAAGTTTGAAGGTCGTGAGCGTGAACTGTTGTTCTGGGACAGAGTGCATCCCAATGCGAGAGGATATCGTGTCATCGCAGAGCAGCTTAATCGAACCGGATATTATCCGTTCTCTTGATCACTTTGGAACAGAACTAGACCGAGCGATAGACTTCCTTTAAGATAAATAGAAGACCGTTCCATTTTGTGAGATAAAGGAGTTAATTTTTGGTGCAAAATATCGATTCCGGTTCCCTCCATCATTCAGAGCAGCAACGTATATCCGAAGTATTGGCCTCATATGGTTTCACATCGGACTGGTATGGTGAGCGTGGAAAGGGTGGGATGAATAATTCTACCTACATGCTCCATATAGACGGGACGAGTTACGTAATGAGACAATATGAAACACATAATGATCCGATGAAAATCACCTTTGAACACGAGGTGCTGGAAGCACTCCAACGTTCGAACTTTAAGCTTGCTACGCCTTCACCTGTAAGACGGTTATCTGGCGAGGGAGATACATTCCTTTCTGTAAAAGATCCCCTCACAGGTCATACCAAAATTGCAACGCTGTTTCATTATCGGGAAGGTGTCAATACCATCTGGCATAAGCCAGACCAATTATTTGGCCTCGGTAAAGCGGCAGGGGCCCTGTCTTCTGTTATGGCAACGCTGGATATATCCCTTGATCCTGTGTATCCACCGTACTATCGAATTCAGGATGCGTATCCGCTCTGTTCACCAGAACGATTATTACAGCTATGTGCATCGCCGCCGGAGCCATTGGTCGCATGTGCGCATGAGCTGAAGCAACTGAGGGATGCTCTGCCAGATCTGTTTGAAGCCCTGCGGGGAATGGAGCAGCTGCCGCATCAATTGGTCCATGGGGACGTGAATGCTTCGAATGTATTGGCAGATCAGGAGGATGGTGAAATCTGTGCCATTTTGGATTTTGAATTTGCGACATGGGATTTGCGGGTCATGGAGTTAGCTGTTCCGATGTCTGACCTTCTGACCATGGACAAGAGTGAAGATTGGATGTGGCAGGCACAAGAGGGACTGATCAGGGGATTTCGGGAAAAGGTCAGCCTTGAACGGGAAGAGTTGTTAGCCATTCCTCGATTAATTCTGCTGCGCAGTCTGGATGTGGTTATGCATTTCATCAGTCGCATGTTCGAGGGTACTGATGAGCCGGAAGTGGCTGTGGGTCAGATTGTAAAGCTCAAACAGAGGATGGACTGGATGTCGCTTCATGAAGCTCGACTGCGTGAGATATTGGTATATTAATATCGTTATTATGAATAAAGTGCACTGTTTCTGCTCATACGAGGGCAGAGATCAGTGCACTTTTATTGATTAGCAGAGTGATATATGCAAATTACAGCGCATAGCGGATGACATTACAATCCACGTTTGCGGAACCAACTGCGGACAGCCCAGCGGCGTTCCTGACGTTTCTTGTATTTGGGCAACGAACGATAAACGTTCAACGATTGCTCGTAGGCCTGCTTCGCATCTGCATTACGTCCGAGGGAACGATGAACCGAGCCGAGCAGATAATACGCTTCACTGGAAGAGGAATGAATCTCCTGAAACTGATGCACATAATCCAACGCCTTATCTTCATGCGTATCTTTGAAGGCTCCAGCAAGGGTTAGGTACGGGCGTCCGTACTTGACTCTGGGGTTGATCTCGAGGGCTTTTAAAATATGACGTTCTCCCTGTTCGATGTTACCCAGATGAAGCTCAGTCGTCCCCAGTGCCTCCCAGTACTCAGCTGATTGTTCGTATGGGCGCTCCAGTTCAAGCAATAAGGCATGTGCCTCAGTGTAACGTTTACGCTCAATTAACAGGCGAGCCAGTTCCAGCTTGGAAGAAACTTCATTGGGACTCATGGCAAGCTGTTGGCGAAGCCGGGAGATGTTACGCATACGCTTGAGAGGTTTGGTGAAGCTCGGGAACACCCCAACGTAACGACGATCCAGGAAATACAGGATAACGAGTAAAATGAGGATGGCAATGAACGGATTACCTACAATCCGCCATAGAAGGCCAAAGATAAGAAATTTAATAAGCACAGGTTCAACTCCATTTATGATGTAATCGCATTTCGTATACTTAAAATATATTTCGATTGGTCCAGCGGGTTAACTCCTCTACGTTTGCGAGCAGGGTTCACATCCGCAGGACAATCCTGGTATCCGGCAAATGAAGTGGTAAGCACTCCGCGGCCGCTAGTCTCGGAACGCAGCTTCACCGGATAATCCATTGACGTTGCAAGAGGCATAACTCCTTCAATGATACAACGTCCGCTACCAATGGTGGGGGCTTCGAAGGTTGCCCGCATATGTACCAGATCACTGAGGGCCTTACCGCCATATTCCTCCGGGACCGTTAGTCGGAACTGAAGAAGGGGTTCCAGCAACGTGGTACCTGTTCTCGCTAATCCATCCATGATTCCCATAGGCGTGGCTACGACAAAATCCAGCGGATGCGTATGCCAGACATGATGTTCCCCTTCCACCAGTGTGATGCGCAGATCGGTTACTTCCCAACCAAGCATACCTTGAGACAAGGCTTCCGGAATCCGCCGTTCGACTTCATTCTGATAACGTAACAGCAGATCATCGGTCCTTACGGTTGAGGAATAGATCAGACCGCTTCCGCGAGGCAAAGGTTCAATCTTGAAGCGGAGGATGGCCCAGCAAGGCTTGGGCATCGTATAAGCGATGTAACCTTCTCCAGCTTTACGAGGCGTTTCTTTATAGATAACGGATGGTGGATCGAACACGACATCCAATCCGAAACGACTCCGTAACAGACTGGATAAAATCTCAAGCTGAATGGTTCCCATGACCTTGAGATGCAGCTCTCGTTCTTCTGGCAACCATTGCAGGTCGAGCAAGGGGTCTTCGTCGGTCAACTCTTGTAATGCTGCGACAAGATCGGGGTACAGCGCCGGATTCTTGCCATGTACTTGTACGATCAACAAAGGCACAGCCATCTGTGGCAGAGGAGGTACACCCTCGGGACTGCCAATAATGTCCCCCACATGTGTGTCGCTCAGTCCGTACAGAGCAGCAATCTGCCCTGCGTGAACGGCACCGGTATCGGCCCATTTCCGTCCATCCATACGGCGAATCTGCGTCACTTTCTCTTCAAGTTCCCGCGTCGAATTATGGATGGTGTCACGGTTGTGGAGACTACCACCATACATGCGAACGTAAGCCGTGCGTCCCATGGTGCGGTCACGTTCAATCTTGAACACAACACCCGATACGGGAGAATCCACAGGTTGGGCAGGTGGCGGCAGAAATGCAAGGACCGCGTCCAGTAATGCCGTGACGCCAATTCCTTTGCCGGAAGCACCATAACACACGGGGAAAAGCTCACCCTGATGCACATACCGCAGGAACGCTTCATTCAGATCCCTTTGGGATAATGGAGTCTCATGAATGTAGGCTTCCATGACCTCAGGGTCCAGTTCAGCAAGTATCTCGACCAGACCTGGAATGGATGGTGTGTGATCTGACAGCGTCTCTTGATTATCATTCCATAGGGAGTCGATGCCATGAAATGTATCTTCACGGAGTTGATACGATTGGATTTCGCATGCGAAGGGGGACAGGTTAGAACGAATCTGCTCCATGACTGCTGGGGCAGATGCGCCAATCCGATCCATTTTATTAATATAAATGATGGTTGGGATACGAAGTGTACGAAGGGCATGCCAGATGGCTTCACTCTGGGATTGAATTCCCTCTACTGCCGACAGAATGAGAATAGCACCGTCCATCACCCGAAGTGTTCGCTCTACTTCAGAGCTGAAATCAATATGTCCAGGCGTATCAATGAGGTCAATGATGGTGTTCTTCCAGATCAGAGAGGTCATGGCAGCCTGAACGGATATGCCACGTTCCTTTTCAATGTCCAGTGAGTCTGTGGCTGTTGTTCCGTCATCTACACGTCCCGGACTGCGGACGACACCACTTTCAAATAACATATGCTCAGTGGTTGTTGTTTTCCCCGCATCCACATGGGCGAAGATGCCGATATTCCTGCGATTCAGTTCATTTAACATGGAATGCTAAGCTCCTCTGACAACGGAATGCAATGTTTCCGACAAGTAATAATCCAGATTATCATACCACATCTACCATATGGAAGAATATGTGGATATATATGATTAAAGCGGGGAGCTACGCCCAGGCTGGTTCTGTTTTAACATCAACTGTTCATGGCTCTGCGGTAAGCTGCGGGAGTTGTACCGGTTAATTTTTTGAATTGACGGTAAAAGTGGGGCAGACTGTCGAACCCGCAAGCATCGGCAACGGCTGCCATCGTCTCATCGCCTTGCACCAGATGCTCTTTCGCCATAATGACCCTTCGCGCTAATGCGTAATCTGTTAGAGTCATGCCCGTGTATCGTTTGAAGGCACGACTGAAGTGGGCTGGTGATACTGCAGCATACTGAGCCAGTTCATGCAGGGAAAGGCCATTCCGAAGGTTATCGTCAATATGAGAGATCGTAGAAGAGAGCCATGAGGGACCTGGAGCAGATTTACCCGGGTTTGCAGGTCCCGCAGCTTCCAGACGTTCCAGAAAAATGAGCAACAGTTGTAGCCGTAACAGGGCCGCATGTGCGCTTAGATGATGTCCGAGCTGGAATTCGGTCTGAATATCATCAATAAGGGCTGCCACCTGTGATTGCTCCTCTGTATTGAGATGTCTCTTATACACTCGTTGTCTGCGACAACGTTCAAACAGGCTTAACAAGGAAGAAGCAGCGCCTCCAGCAGTCGATGCCAGCAATCCCGGGCTGAAGAACAATGCGGAAGATGTAACAGGATTCCCTGCATCCGGCAAGGCTCGATGAACCGTGCTGCCCGGTATAATGAACAGATCGCCTTCCTGCATATTTTCAAGTCCTGTATCAATAAAGATGCTTCCCTGACCCCGATATACATAGATAATTTCATGCCAGTCGTGAAGGTGATCTGGTAATTCGTTCTGAGGGGATTTGGTGTCACTGTACACCAGGCGGAACGGAATACCGGATTCTGCTTGAATAGTTGTACGAACAGGTGAACGTTCCATAAAGACTCCTTTCCAGACAATTGTCTTCAATGAGATGTCTTACCTGGTCATTAGAGAGTATATTTACCGCAATATAAGCAATTTAATTTCCTTTTATTGATGATACAATGAATTTAAAGCGTTTACAATAAAAGGGTGCAGAGCCTCTGAACTGCATTCCGACAGTACAAATAATCGATGAGGTGAGTGTCCATGTCGGCAAGCACGAAACGGCCAAGGTTGAAGCTGAATTTACTGGGGAGCGATGGTCAGCGCAAGTGCAAGGAGATTATGGAGCGTCCCGTGAAGGTTTTGCAGATCGGAGAAGGTAATTTTTTGCGGGGATTTGCAGACTGGATGCTTCATGAGAGTGCCAGACAAGGCAAATTCCATGGAAGTGTAGCTGTTACCCAACCACGACCGGGAGGCAAGGCCAAGCTGGAACAGATCCGCGATCAGGATGGATTATATACGATGATTACGCGAGGTCTGTCTCAAGGGAAGCCGGTTGAGCGGACAGAGTTGATCTCCATTTTCTCACAGTGTATCAATCCGTATGAGGAATGGGATGCCTTTCTGAACTTGGCGGAACTGCCTTCACTTGAGTTCGTTATTTCCAATACAACCGAATCAGGATTGAAATATACGTATGCGGACTATATCGAGGGTGAACCCGTTCAATCATTTCCGGGGAAATTAACCGTTTTCCTGCATCAGCGATATTTGAAATTTGATGGTGATCCATCCAGAGGTTTGATTCATCTGCCATGTGAGTTGCTTGAAGGCAATGGTGATGTGCTGCGCAGTTGTGTTCTTCGGCATAGTGAGGATTATGGGTATTCTGATGGTTTCCGCTCATGGATCGAGAACCATAATCACTTCCTGAACAATCTGGTAGATCGAATTGTCACAGGTGCGCCGACCCAAGAAGAAGCTGATTCCCTAACGAATCGCTGGGGGTATGAGGACCAGCTGATTAATACGGCAGAGCCATATCATTTTTGGGCCATTCAGGGCGATGAATCATTGGACAAAAAACTTCCTCTCAAACAGGCAGGTCTCAATGTACATTGGGTGAAAGATCTGAAGCCTTTCCAGATACGCAAGGTTCGTATATTGAATGGGGCACATACCTTAATGTCCTCCCTTGGCATTCTGCAAGGCAAGCAACATGTGAGAGAAACGATGGAAGATCCACATTTTGGCTCATGGATCAGGGAAGCTGTGCATCAGGAGATCGTGCCTGCCCTGGATATGCCCGATCATCAGTTGGACCAATATGCGGAAGAAGTCTTCGAACGCTTCCTTAACCCGTACATTGATCACAAATTGCAAGATATTGCTTTGAATACGATCGGAAAATTCAAGGTTCGTGTGCTGCCTACACTTTTGTCTTACGAGCAAAATCAGGGAAGTTGGCCAGACCGTTTAATTCATGGATTTGCTGGATTATTGTGTCTCTATCGTCCGGTAAATACGCCAGAAGGTTACAAGGCACAACGACTGAATGGGGAAGATATTCTGCTGCGGGATGACCCCGATGTTCTTGGTGCTTTGGCTGCATACTGGGACGGTTATGATACGCTCAATAGGGATCAGAAGCAACTGGATAACCGGCTAGCGGCTGTGTTGTCGGATTCCCTGATCTGGGGCGAAAATCTGGATGCAAGAGAAGGACTGCGAGCAGCACTTGTTAATGAAATCGGTTTGTTGGAAGGTGAAGGGAAATGAACACTACAAGTACAATCAATGACTGGATTGCCATTCAACCACAGGATGACGTCATTATAGCGCTTCGTGACTATGCCAAAGGAGAACAAATTACACTGCCAGATGGTGTTTCTTTTAATTTGGTGGATGACGTGCCCAAAGGGCATAAGATTGCTGTGCATACGCTGGCACCAGGTGATGATGTGATGAAGTATGGTTTCTCCATCGGGATTGCCAAAGAGAAGATTGAGCAGGGAAGCTGGATTCATAGTCACAATCTGAAGACGGGTCTGCACGGATTGCTTGAATATGAGTACCAACCGGGAGTCCAGATTCAGACGGACATGCCTCCGGAACATCTGCGTTCATTCGATGGATATTTGCGTCCCAATGGTGAAGCAGGTATCCGTAATGAGATCTGGATTGTCAATACGGTCGGGTGTATCAATAAAGTGTGTGAAGCTTTGGCACGTATGGGTCAGTCCCAGTTTGGAAGCCGGGTAGATGGTGTATTTCACTTTCCACATCCATTCGGGTGCTCACAGCTTGGTGATGATCTGAAGTATACACAACAGTTGCTGGCCTCTTTGGTGGAGCATCCGAATGCAGGAGGTGTGCTTGTCATCGGTCTGGGCTGTGAGAACAATCAGGTCGATGAATTCCGTGAGTGTATTGCTCCGGAATACCGAGGCAAAGTACGGTTTCTTAAAGCACAGGAAACGGATGACGAGCTTGAGGAAGGACTTCGCCTGATGGAAGAACTTGTGGAGATCGCCGAACATGAACAACGGCAGCCGCTTCCGCTCAGTAAACTCAAAATTGGTTTGAAGTGTGGTGGTTCGGATGGTTTATCTGGCATTACAGCCAATCCGCTGGTCGGAGCGGTTGCTGATATGTTGGTTGCTGCCGGGGGGACGGCTATTCTGACGGAAGTTCCGGAGATGTTTGGTGCGGAGACGATCTTAATGAATCGTGCTGCCAATGAG
>Ga0209437_100423_pt1 | contig 37720 bp, 38 predicted proteins | sample AraplaL_Cvi_mTSA_FD_184266 | JGI IMG/M metagenome (GOLD analysis project Ga0209437, IMG submission 184266) | Arabidopsis root microbial communities from the University of North Carolina, USA - plate scrape CL_Cvi_mTSA (SPAdes) (version 2) | ecosystem: Host-associated > Plants > Roots > Endosphere...
AGGTGTAGAGAGCACAGTTACCGTGCCCGCAGGCACATTACTCTCTTTTCCCGCAACAAGCGCTCGCACGCCTACCACCCCGGAACCATCTGAATCCAGTTCGAAACGTCCCACTGTCTCATATTCGAGCGAAGCTTCAGCAGACACTTCATCCGCGAGCGTAGCCACGACCGTACCCGCAGGCACCACTTTACCCGGCGTACCCACAAACCTCACCGCACCTTGTGCCGCCACCGCAGCTCGCCGTGTGATGCCGTGCTCTCCCGCCCGCAGATCCAGCTCTTCCGAACGAAAATTCGGATCACTGCTCGCCGCAGTACTAGCAAACCCCCGCCGCAATAATTCCTGCGCCCACAACGCCGCCTCAGACAGCATAAACGCAACTGGAGCCTCCGCATCCCACAGAAACGATCCTTCCGACTTATCCAGATCCGCGGGCAGACGATCCAGCATGCGCTGCATAATCTGTTCCTCCGTCTGGTCCTCCAAATAACGCGGAATCTCAGCCATCCCGTCAGATCACCTCACTTTCCAGAATAAACATCTCTTCCTGCACACTCGCCACCCGGCACGAGAATATGCACTGCTCCCGATTCCAATCAAACGTGAACTGGTCTACCGATTCCGTGCGCGGATCAGCCAGCAACGTTTCCGTCACCATCCGGGTAATCTCACTTTCCATTACACCTCGGCTATCACCCTGACCCACCAGATCCTCCAGCTCCGAACCATAGTTCCGGGAATAGATCACATGTCTGTAACGTGGAGTTTTCACGGCCTTAATGCACCACTGCACCCAGGCTTCATGCCCACCAGCCGCAGCGACTTTGCCACTTGGGGTCAGCACAAAATCCCCTGCATCATAATCGAATCGCCAGCTCCGTCCAAAGCGTACCTCTTCCGAAGCCGCCCCCGACAGATCCTCCTCATCTCCCCAGATCACACCCGTTTCTGGGAACAAACTAGGCATGCGCACTCACCACCTTACACAGCACCACAATGTCGTTACCGCCATTCACCCGCATCGCCAGTACGCGATCTCCCGCTTTCAATCCTTTACCAAGAGACCACACCGCTTCTTCCACTTCCTCTTCTTGCAAAAGAAACCGTCCCGTGCCCGTCGTTCCGCCGTTTGCCACGTCAGATATACCCGAGATCGCGCCAGCAGCCTCGCGCTCCGGCAGTCCAAGCGTGCCCGGCAACTCGGCCACGAGATAATCCTGCACTTCGTGCTTGAAATCATCCAACTTCACGCCGGATGAGGTCATCGTACCCAATACCGCGCCCATGCCGCTCACGGCCTGACGAGAATGTGTACTCATCGCTCCCCGCATGACGTCGGCAAAATGCCCATACGGATCATCTTTATTCAAGGTAATACCTCCTTTTCACCATCTCAGCTGTACCCAGTTCCAACGTCATCGTTCCAGGCCCGGCAGACAAATCACGGCTGACCGACATGACGATTAGCTTCAGTCCTTTCAACAACACTGCGTCCCCGGCGCGAATCGTATTGATATCCGGTGCCGATATCGTAAAGGTCTCCTGAATACCCGTCAGATGACTTTTCGCCAGTTTTTTCGCGGCGGTTGTGGATTTCACCTGATCGTCCTCTACCAGCTTTTGTAATGTGCCCAGTTCTTCCACACGATCCTGCTCAATCGCAAGCACTTTGGAAGGAACTTCTTTGCCACTCGGTGACTCCGACGCTGCCATTACTTTAACTTTGGTAACTGCCCCTTCAAGCGTACGCATCTGGGTCAGATCGATCAGTCGATCCAACTCATACACCTTTGCATTACTTCCTACCTGGAAGAGTTGCAACCCGCCTGGCGTCATCCGTGGATGGTACATGTCCCCGCCGGACTTCGCCGTTTCCTTCAGATCTGCAAACATCATCGAAAAAATCGTCTGTGACCGATACACGGCTTTGCCCAGTTTGGTCTTGGTTTCCGGTAGCGTGGCGTATGGAATCTTCCACTCTTTGGCGTAGGTTTTAAGTCGCTGCGTAGCCGTCTGGTCCTTCGGAAGCAGGAACTCGTCCTCTGATTTTTCCAGATAGATCATCCGGTCGTACACCGTGAGGGACAGCCGCTTGGTGCCGCTGTTCGAGCTTTCCACCTCCCAGATGACCGCAGGATGCAGCAGATGGACCATGGATTTTTCGCCAAAAGGAACCCCGCTAATCCGTACCACCATACCCGGTGATATTGCAGGCAGACCCGAAGATGCAGACACCGCCAGCCTTATGTTCGCCTGATAGGCGATCTGGTCGAGCGAATCCTTCAGCGTAATCGTCTCAACCAACTTGGTAATATCATATTTATCATCGACAATGACCTTGTAGGTCATGGCATCACCAGCTTTTGTCCGGGCTTGATCCGGTTTGGATCACTGCCAATGATTTTCGTATTGAGCTTGTAAATCTCGTTCCATTTGGAACTATTTCCGAGTTCAAGCTTAGCTATTTTGGACAAAGAATCCCCGGCTTTGACGGTGTACGTCTTGCTACTTTTTTTCAGATCGGTACGTGAACCGGACTTGCTTGCGGCTGCCCCTGAACCCACCTTTTCCACTTTGGAATCCCGCCAGGTTCGCAGGGTCAGGTCGAAATAAATATCTCCCGTCTCCCCGCCGCGAAAGCTCGAATTAAGCGAAACAAGAAATACAGGAACGTTTACTCCGGTTTCGGAGATGATGAAACGCAGTGGCTTTTTGGAGATGAGAAAAGTGTTCAACACATTCATCGCCACGCGTGGATCCAGAAAATATTTTTCATCCATGCAATAGGACGGATCATATCGTTTCGGAAAAAAAGAAGAGAAGGTGATCTCCTTCACCTTCTCCCCTTGTGCAAAATCAAACTCGCCATGCTCTAACATATTGACCGTTTCATATCCCTTAGATCTGGAAATATTAACTTCTTCAGGGTTTACCGGAAATTGAAATGGAGTATTGCCATCCTTCAACGTAAATGACATTTTGTTAGGACCAACTTTATCTTCAAGTACAGACATATCTGCGGCCTCCTTTCTGCTTAGGCCATAATCGTTTTGCGATTTTGCATCGCGCGGCGGAACTCATCAGAGATACGCTGCCCCACCTGATGAGAAACTGCGTCATAATCAATAGCGTTCTCCCGAACGGTCACTTGTACCGTACCCGGTGTAATATTCACAGCAATCTGGTTCGTCGTTTCCGTTTTGAAATCCTTAAGGTAACCTGCCAGACTGCTCATCTGTTCTTCGGAAATACGCACTGTGAGCGGCGAAGCTTTCTCATTGGGTTGACCCGCGTTATTCATTGCTACCGCTTGGGATTGCATCACACTTGTTCCCATAAGACCCGCAGCCGTCGGTGAACCAAATCGATTGTTCATGTAGGCTTCTGGACCGGTGATCGATAGAACTGCCGGCCTGTATGGAGGCGGCATCTGAGGTGCTATCGGTGGAGGGGGTGGCGTCTGCGTTGCTACAGGTGTTGAGGGTGACGTTATGACCGCTGCGGCTGGGGCGGTCTGCTCTTCCTTTTTAGAACCGAAACCAAAAAAACCTGCAACCCCATTGAACAAATTCGTCGTTTTCTCCGCCACGAAACTCGCTCCCTCAGAAGCAAATTTTGCTACTTTTGAGATGTCTTCCGCGTTGTTTTTTAGGAATCCACCTACCTTGTCACCCAGCCAACCGCCTGCCTTTTCACCCAGCCAACCGCCTATTGAACCGCCCAGCATGTTCCCAACCACCGGAATTGGAATTACACCGCCAAGTACGGTACCAATAGCTGTTCCTACTGCATTACCAGCAACCGAACCCACCGCACGAGCACGATCCTCAGGTGGGGCGCTTGCAAGTTCTTTAATATTGTTATACATACGGAGTGGTGCGAACAATTTTCCCGCTCCTTTAACGAGGTTGCCACCAAGCTTGCTTATGATGCCAGACCCACCACTGCCTCCTGCCCCACTTCCGCTTCCGCTTCCACCAAAGAGACCTTTTACATCGCCCCACAATCCATCGAATCCACCGATCAAATCGGACCCTGCGGACGAAAAATCATTCACAAACTTTGCCCCACGTTTTGTGACCTTGAACGCCTTTTTGAATTTATTCCCCGGTGTGGCAGGTGTTGTGATTTCTTTCCATAGCTTCTTCCCACTATTTCTTGCATCAAAGACTTTCCCCACACCAGATGAGATTGATTTCCCACGATCAAACATACCTTTCATCTTCTGCAAAAAAGTTTTCGGTTTCTCCTCTTTTCCTCCTGCTGCAATATTAAGAGAATCCAGTTTGGCACTAAGCTTAAGAATTGATATCGTATTCGTATTTAAAGCATCCATCAGTGGCTGAGAATTTACATTAACGGATACTCCTGAGATTTGATGTCTGACTTTAAACTGTACTTTGGCTGTAGCGTGCAACAGCTTAGAACGAATCTGTTTCATTTTCCCAATCAAACCATGGAGTACTGGAGTAGCTTGATCATTAAGACCAATCGTTGGTGTGATTCTCAATCGACTCAAGCGTACAGCGGTACTATAGATACTTTCCAGTCTGCGCCCAGTCATTCTCAGCTCATTGTTTACTTTGATCAGTCCCTGATAGCGAACCCGGTTTAATCGGTCAGTGGATCGCTGGATTTGATCGAGGTAACGAAGTGTCGTCTTCATTTGTGTGTTGGATTTGGACAAACCTACAATCATTTCTGCCATTTTTTCACCTCCTGCCTTATATGGTTATCGATTCATTTGTGAGGTGATCGCTGACATTTCTTCTTCAGAAAATGCAATCAACAGCGAACGCTCCCCGCGTGGCAAAGACCAGAATTCTCCGGGCCGGAGATGATGACGGACCCACATGTGATACAGGAACGTGGTCATCCCGCCGGAGTGAATCAGTTTTTTAGGTCTTCAATCTCCACACCGAAGCCGGACAGCTCCAGCACTTTATCGCCTACGGCATCCAATTCACCCGCGAGCAACATACGGCGAACCGCCTGTTCTCCACCAGACAGCTTCATGCGACCGGTAATGCGGGTGTCTCCCCAGCCCGAGAGTTCCAGGCTGCGAACTTTCAATTTCACCGTTGCTTCGGAAATAAGCAGCGCGTTAAACGTTTCGGTGTCCACCTTTTCCTCGGTGCGGCCTTTGGTCGTTTTTCGAATCGTGCAGCGCTCACGAATGTGATCCACTTTGGAGGACGTCAGTCCACGCAAGGTCAACAGCAGATCCAGACGCTGAATCCGCACATTCTCCTCTGGCAAACGTTCTGCTGCTTCAAACAACTGATCCAAAATCTGTTCTTCGGACATATTTTCATTCATACTCATTGGGCGTTATCTCCTTCTTGCTCACATTTGGCAATCATAATGGTACACTAGCCACTCCGATGACAGAATAACCTTCCGATCGCTGTTATCCCCAGATTTTTTTGATTCCCCTCTTCAAGGGAAAATCCGGGGATAAAGGCGAACGCTCCGCTTCTTCACGTTATTTCTGTCCTCTCCGTTACCGTGTAGATACTAAATTTGCTTTAAGTAGACAACAAAGAGACCGAGATCATCTCGGCCTCCATTAAAATCCTTTTTAGTTCGCCACAATTGGATTCAGCAACTCAAATCCTTCAAACGTAAAGCCCGTTTCCTCTGGTACTTCTTCACCCGCTGTCCAGTTTGCAAGCTGGATTTTGTCCACCATGCAACCTTTCAGCAAAACACTCTCATGTCCATATGATTCAGGGTCGTTCAGCTTAGAAATGATCTCGAATTTGGTGAAGCCGCGCTGGATCATATCGGATGTGACTTTGTAGCCCGTCATCGTGCCTGTTCCTTTTTTTGCGCCGTTTTTGTGCACCTTCCAGTCGTTACCGACCAGGTTCAGCTCCCGCTTTTCAATCTCCACACTCGCTTCCAGCTTGTTAATGTTTGTCTGCCACACACCATCGATATGCAGCTGACCATGGGTACCGAGAATTACTCTTGACGCATCCAACATATATTTTCCTCCTTGGGTTCGTTGAACTAATAAATATTACACGGTATAACTCCGCGGGCAGAACAATCTTCCGATCGCTGTTATCCCCAGATTTTATTGATCCTCTTTTCAAAAGGGAAAATCCGGTGATAAAGGCGAGCACTTCGTTTCTCCAAATTTTTTCTGCCCTCTCCGTTATTGTGTAAACCATCAGCTCAACGTGTAGTAATTATTCTAGAAAACGGTTCTTTCCTCTCACACAACCTTATTGCACGTAAAATGTACCGAACAACTGCTCCATCACATCCGTCAGCTTCACATTCCATTGCAGGAATACCTGATCTGCCTCCGGTTTGAGAACTGGTGCAGCACCATAATACGCCGGGTCAAGAATGACATCGTAACCGTCAGCTTCAATCACATTGCTCTGTGCGAGCAACGCCAAATAGGCCTTCATGGCACTAATCAGTGCCTGACGACCCTCTTCGGTATTGTTTACTTTACCGATATACGTATCTTCTGCGGAGCGTTGCAGATCCGTGTTAATGGCGTCCAACACACGAATGGATCGGATTTTTTTCCAGGCATTATTCTGTCCAGCGGCCGGGGTTACAAGTGTGTTTACACCGCGAAGTGCTTTCACCTGACGTCCATCATGGAAGAAAATAAATACGCCATTCTGTACCGCCTGCTCCTGTTCTGCCCGAGTCCAGCGACGTGTCACATCATCGAACGGCGTAGCTGCATAGGTAGTGGATTGGTTCAGACGTTGTCCGGCGATCAGACCTGCAACATAGGCGGATGTTTCCGCGGAGCTGTAAAATGCATCTCCAAGGCGCACGCCTGTACCGACATTAATCACACCTTCATGGTTGAGCGCAAGCGAACGTGCTGCTGCCTTTTGTGCTGCTGTAGCAGAGGTATCATCTGCTGCGGAACCGCCAAATACAGCCATCACCGGCTTGCCTTCACCACGCACACGTTTCACCCATGCCGCAAAGCTCGCAAGCAGAGGTGCATCAGCCGCCTGATCCAAAGCCAAGACGTCGAATTGCTCCCCTTCCAGCGCACCCTGCACAGCAATGTATTCCGCATTGGTTAGGTCATCATTGCCACTTACGCCGCCTTTGAATGCCGCACCCGCAACAGTTGCCACTACACCTGCACCATCGCCCATCGCCTGCGCCGTTACCCAGACATTTCGTTCATCCGCGTTAATCTCTTTGGCCAGAGAAGCTGCTGAAATATCCGCAGTCAGGAGCGCATACAACATCCGGTTACCTTCAAAAAGGCGCACTTCATGTTTCGTATTATCAATCACACCTGGCTGGATGGTAACGTAGAATCCATTCGCACGATCCCCCGGATACTTCGCATCCAGTTGCAGCACATTGGCATCACTGCTGTCCTTCAAAGTAAGCGTAGCTGCTTTGGCCGCAGCACTTGCTACCCGATAAGCGAGCAACTTCTTCGGCCCACCCAACAGGGCGAGCTTCAAGGACGTATACGCCGTACCGTTATCCAGCACATTCGCCGCATAAATACGTTCAATCGCCGCTTCGCTTCCTACCTCAACAAAAGTCCCTACCGGACCCCAGTTGGCCTTGATTGGCACAACGACCGTCCCCCGCGTACCCGCTTGAATGGCCGAGGATGCTGCCGCCTGAAAATTCATATATAAGCCCGGAAGGACCGGACGATTCGTTTGTTCCCAAGTTCCACCTGCCATTATGCCTTCACCTTCGCTTTCATAAATTGGTTAATTCGTTCCTGCGTTTCTTCAATGGAAAACGTCTCTTGCGCCGCTTCGTACAGCGCACCGTATAGCACCTCTGCCTTAACGGCAAAGAGGGCTTCTGCATGATTCATCAGTTCGGCCCGTGTATACCGCGGGGCTGTCTGTTTACTTTTTTTCACTGAGCTTGCCATAGCCATCTCACCTCATTTGTTGGACTACTAATTTCGTGAACATTGATCTTTAAGCGTAACCTATGAATTTTCGATCCTATGAACCTATGAATTTGAAGCTACAATGTTGAAGCTATATCAATCTACTCCAAGCTATAATCTGGAACCACTCTTAATAGTGCATGTTCAAAAAGATCGGTTTTCAGTACCGAGAAGATGGGATGATGTTAGAAATGGAGTAGCAGAGCGTAGGGAAAACTACGTGAGCAACTACATGTTTCCGAAGGAAACAATCATCGTAAGCATATGCTTTTTCGGCTGAATTCCATATTCGATGCTGATGATGCCGTTAGGCATCCTTTGTAATCAAAAGCGGGCTTTTTAAACAACCTCTAATAGAAAGTTCCTCTCGACTAACGTTTACTCCATGCCTTTGCTATGGTGAATCTCACGAATGAACGGTACATTCGTACCCGGACGACGAATCCGTTGTTGCAACGTCAGGCGAATCTGACCATTCAGGTACGCATCCGTCTGCAGATCTGCGGTGACCTCATCCACCGTCACATACCGTGTTTTACCTTCGTACTCTGCGCTCTCGGTTTCATTAACGGCAAGACGAGCTTGGACCGCAAGTTGCTCTACCAACCGAGTAACGGTATGCCGGCTTAGTACCGAATGATCGGTGAGCACATGCCCAATCCACTGTTGTCGAACCTCCAATGCTGAAGTACCCGCCACAGACGTGCTGCATCCGGCCATTCGCCATAACACAGACGGCGTATCGTATCCACCGGGCCAGACATCACCATATACCGACCAGTCCGAGCCAAGCTCGTGCTGTGTCCATCCTTGAAGCGCAGCTAGCCATCCATCTCCTGTGTCAGCGTGAGCAGTTCCCCAGTCTTCGGGAACATACACCCCAAACCGCAGACTGCGCGTGAGCATGCCAGACCCGGCATCCACCCGATCACTATCTGAAGAACCCAGATAGATGCAGGTGAAGGCTCCACCTTCTTCGTCAATCAACCTTACCTGATGCAACCCTTCGATTAACTGGGCTGACCAAGCTTCCACTTGGTCAGCGCCACCATCTTCAAGGCGAGCATACGGTGAGATTTTGATGATCCTTCGATATCCCGCCCAGGCAGACTTCGGCACCTCTTCGGCAAACGCAACCACTACACAAGCGCCGGCCAATACTTCGCCTGACGCAGGTACATCCAGCACACGACCTTCCCAATCGGGAACAAGTACCGCAAGCTTCTGTTTTAGCGTTTTTTTAATGAGCGTACTCAATCCACTGGTGCTTATGGCAGTGCTAATCTCATTATTCATAGACACATTTATTTCGCCCCCTTTAGCTGCACGTTTGAGATCTGCCCACACCGCGCAGCGACAGTGCAGCAGCAGTAGACTCCCCCTTTTAACTCAGAGTCTGTGTTCCGACCGAACCAGTACCGGGACTACATTCACCGCATCAAAAAGACCGGCCATTTGGCCGGTCTGTACATTAGCGTATGTGCTTTCGGTGTGTCCCTTGCTATTGATCCGATAATACAATCTTACACCCTTTCATCCCTAGCGCGGATGGTGTTCCGTACGGCTTCGGTGCGATTAAGGGAGTCGTTCGGGTGGAAAAAAGACGACATAACGCGTTCTACTATTTCAAACCTTAGTTCAGCTTAACCTGCGGGTTCAATGTAATCTCAAACGCACGGCCCCAGATGAAATCGGGATTCGCATATTCCAACAGTGCACTAGCATACGTCGCATAGGATAATTCGTCATTACAGATCTGCTTAATCGCCACATTGCCTGTCTGGAAGGCTGTCTTATTTGCAAGCGCCGTGGTATAAGTCTGCATCAGATCACGGAGCAATGCTTGCAAATGTGCATAGTCCTCCTCCGAGTTGAACAGCAACATATTTTGATCCGAAAGGGTAGCCACGTTGGTATATAACGCATGGGCTCGGGAATATGTGCGGATCTCTGCAATCGCTACCGCTTTGTAGTAATAATCCTTCAGGAAACGCTTAAACAACAGTGAGCCATGTGCATTCATTGCATCACGCAACTTGTGTTCATGCTTCTCCGTTGTGATCAACGCGGATCTGGACTGTCCCATACCTACGGCAATACCGATCTTGTTGCCCGGTGTATTCCACCCACTGTAACCCAGCACCCGTCCGGTATATGGACTGCTCAGCAACGCTTCAGCAATATCAACATTGGCTGGTCCTTTCCCCACAAAATCAATCAATACCGAAGGCAGACCTTGCTCCCCATTCAGCGTCAACTGCTCCAACGCAGCCTGAACCTGATCCAGAGCGGTAATCGCAATAATCTCAATGTCGATGCCTGTGTTGCCTGTGTTCTCCCCGGTATTACCCGGGTGACCTTTCGTCATACGATCCAGTTCGGAAGCCATGTCAAATGGAACAACTTGCTCGGCTGTTACAGCCACCAGCTGTTCATTTTCCACACTAGCCATCGGATTCGGCACCACCTCCGGTTCAGGATATGCCGAATCGGCCACAAGCACACCGCCCACAATATCCACGTGACGAACCACATTCTCGTGTACATCCATGTATTCATACGTGTTAATGATGGTATTTCCGTGAGGACCAAAATATTTTACTGCGTAACGTGTCTTCGCCCCGCCTCGGAATAGCTGGTTAGCCATACGAGCAACCAAAGCGTGTCCCAGACCATCCGCATCCGGCAGAATGATGGCCCGATCCGGATTTTGTCCATTGGTTCCACCCAGCCATTCATTGATCCGCGCTTCCACATAGTTGATTTCATTAATCTGAACACCCTGCGTGTTGGCATCGTCGACACCCACGGCGAGGAAATCGATATAACCTGTGCGAGCCAACTGATCCAGAATGTACAGATTTGTTTTGAATTTATGCTGTCTTGTATTGTAATACTGTTCTTTATCAAAATAGGTTGTTGTCCCATACTCCACTCCATCCGGAGACAGGTTATAACCTTCAATAATATCTTCAAACTCGGTGTATGTCTGACGTGGCTGCTGCATCAATGCACGGGACTCATTATATGCATCGAGTGCCAAACCATCTGCAAACGAGGTTGTAGCCAGACGCATGATGGTATCCATTACGAATACAGGTTTACGTGGATATTTCTGCTTGATTACGCGGATCACATCCAGCAAACGCGTGGTTTCCCCATCGTATTCTGGATAGGAACCTCCCCCGTCCTCACGAAGCTGACGACTGCCAATCAGACCGCCATAGGCGAGCATATCGGATGAGATAATGAATCCATCGACTTTGGCAGCATGTTTCAGAATAAAGTCATGAATATTGGACGGTTTGCCATACACCGGCGTGGAGGTGCCGAGCAGCGTTGTGCCATCTACGGTTTTCTCCGAGTCCAGACGATTCTTAAGATCATTCAGGTGCGGTGTAACGATATGGATACCGGCTGCTTTCCCTTGCACAATCACATCATCCAGATTCGCTGGACGATCGTCCAGTGGAACATACAATACTGTTTTCATATCACGTAGCCTCCTGTTATCTATTTAGTCTTATTACCCGATCAGGGCAAGGATGCAATCACCGAATTAAAAAACCGGCCACATGGCCGGTCTGTACTTTAGCGTATGAGCTGTCAGTGTTGTCTGCCTTGCTGCTGATCCGATAATACCATCTTACCGCCTTTGCCCACTCGCGCTGATGGTAAACGGGATGAATTACGCCTGAATGTAGTCGTCTCTATGGCGGTTAAATGCTGATTTATCGTGAGAAACTCTATCGATAACCCAACCAAACCCATCCTGTTGATGTTTATATGACGTAGGCAGCTTTCAAATTCTACGAACAATAAAGGATGGATATGACCATGAAGAAAAGGTATTTCTTCTATCTTTGGATTGCTGTCACCAGTTATATGGCGGGCCCCGCTATGTATGCGTTGACGATGTACATCTTATATCAGGAAACAGATGTTGTAACAACATCTCTCATTGGATGGACCACGGCAACATTCTTATCTGTGGGTATCCTGTTTATCCTGATCATAGTCATCATGCTACGAGTGTTCAACATCTATTACTTCTGGCTGCAGACCCTGCTTTTCGAGCTGCTTTTCCTTGCGCTTGTCTATATGACCGCTGTTTTTCTTGGGGCTGGCAACACAGGTCTGCCCAAGTTATCCTTTCCATTTACACCCGATGGCGTTTCCTTATGGATGTTCTGGGGGAGTATTGCACTTATGAGTTCCTGGGGTATATGGGCAGCACGTCAGCCTATACGAAAATCGCCATACATGTTGGTGTCCCGAGTCATTCTGATCCTGTTTATCCTTGAAATTTGGCCCCGTTAAAAAGATACAGCCTGCCGATGATTCAGTAGAACAGAATAATGCCAAAAAGGATGTCCTCCGTCAAACTCCTGACATACGGACACCCCTTGTAAAATGTATGTTTTATCTCACGCGATGATATAACGAAAGTTCTCCCATGTTTCCGGTACAGGCTCCCCGTTCTTGGCATGATGATAGAAGCTAAACGGGAATTTGAACACATGACCTCCGTTCCAGTCACGCGAACGTCTGTCGGTGAGCCAGTATTCCAGTTCATGAGGAAGCGCGACCGATCGTTCCGCCCGTTCTAGTGGCAGCAGATCTACGGGTGATTGCAATGTCGGCATCGCCTGTTCAATATCCACATCTCGGCTTAAGCGTAGTGCCTTCACCATGGTAAGGAAAGGCGGGATGCCTTTATGGAATAATGCCGGATAACCCAGTTCATATAATATGTTAAGCGCATGTCCATAGGTCAACATATGACCAATCAGGTCATGATGCGCTTCCGCGTGATAGATGGTCTGAAACGCACCAAGTTCATCCAGAATCAGGCGTGACAATTGAACGGGATCTTCGATCTCCGGGAAACCATCGCTCTTTTCCGCCTTCAGACTGCGAATTTCTTTCACGGTTGTATTCATCCAGGATCTTCCCGGGATGGTTTGATCGAATGAATCGATCAGTTCAACCAGCCGACCAATCTCCTCCGCAGTGCCCCATCCATCCAGTTCGCGAATGGCTTTCAGACTGATTGCCCCGTAGATGGCCTGGTGTCCCACCCAGTGCAGCTCTCCAATGGTTCTATCCAATGCGTCCGTAATACGCGCTTCGGCATCTTCCCTGGGCATCATCTCACCTATTGGAGAGGTCTGATCAGGGCTGATTCCATGCTGACGAAGCATGGCTTTTGCTTCGGCGGTAACACTGCCGGCGGCAAGGGCAGTGAGACGATTTTCCCGTACCCAAAAATATGCCGCAATCGCACCCGCCCCATAATGGGCGTGCCATAGATCTCCTGTACGTTCCCGACTGGAAACGATAATCGATAGTCCCTCTTCCAACAAACGTCGATCCAAACTTGCCACCACCCTTCATCATCTGTATTACGAAGTAGCTTTCTTTCAGAAAGCTTTTAGCTTCGCTTTTTCAGGTTTTTTCTGTCCTCTCCGTTATCGTGTAAATGTAGTTCAACTTATATATCCTAGTTAATAAATAAAGCGTTTACTTCTATAACATGATGGAATTGCTCCACATATGCCCGTTTTGCCCCGGAATGCAAAGTTTAGCCTATTCGAAGCTTGCCCACGCCACGAATGGATATTTCCAGCGGATAGATCTGCGCTTTTTGTTTCGAGAAAAACCATGTCCGATCCTTCTTCACCACAATAAATAAACCATGTACATCTCCTACAGGAGCAAAGGTTTCACTAACCTCACCCCAGCGCGAGAGTCCCATCTGCTGAAGCTCATTCACCGTAGACAGAACATCATCCGACACCAGTCCAATCTCACACACCTGTACGATGTCTTTAGTGGAGAAGTCATGCGCGCTCTCGTTCTGAATACGATGATGAGCAATCAGCTCGATAATATTGCCTGCCGGATCTTCAAAATAGAGAGAGTGGGAATCCCAATTGGTGGAGTACGTCTCATCCCGACCCTCATCCCTGCTTAAGGTTACACGCGATGTAGCCCAACGCTTGGCTTGCTTGAATTGATTCGTCGGAATCATCCAGGCCACATGATAGAAGGGCTCATGCTCCGTCTCACACTGTTTGAATATCATCCTAGTCGATCCAACCTGCAGGTGGAAGGCCTGATCCGTCGCGATACACACCTCCATGCCTAACGTACCACTATAAAAATGCTTGAGCTCCTCCAGCCGAGTTGTATATAACTGTACTTCTTCGATAATCATACACTTCGCCCCCGCATCTCCTCCCACTGACTCCATGGCACCATGCCAAATTCAGGCTTCGCTTCATCCGGGAGCATGGCGATGAATTCAAGCGAATGACCATCCGGATCAGTAAAATACACAGATACTGCAGGCATCCAGCTGAAGACGTACAGTTCACCGATATCATCATTCAGGAAGTTGTGTGTCTGGATCCCTTTGTTCTCCAAGTGAGCCACCGCATGTTTCATATCCTCGAGAGATACATGAAAAGCAAAGTGCTGACGCTGCACCTCGGAAGGTTCCTTTTGCCACAATCCCAGCATGGCATTGCCTTTTCCGCCTATCCAGTAGAAGGAGTTTCCGCGTTCTTTCTGCCCATAGGCATGGAGTAAACCCAAGATCGTTTCATAGAAATGATGGGATCTCTCCAGATCCGTCACGTTTAGATGTGTTTCAAATATGCCTTTAATCATCATGCTCAACCTCTTTCTTTTCCCTTTCTTTTTCTTAACTCGTGGAAGCATTCCGCGCATTCGTTAACGTCTGGGCCAGATTCAAAAACGATCCAATAACCCTCTGCACCCGGTCCTCTATATCCTGACTGCCCTCGTACTCTTCGTATCCGTCAAATGTCGCTTCGAATCGTCTGCGCTGTGCACCACCAATGGAGATCCATTCTTGGGCATTAATACCGTGTAGATTACGAACAATCGCTTGCAGTTGTAAAAGCGAACTTACCCCTACTGCTCCACCAGAGGAGCTAATGGACAAGACAGGCTTGCCGCTGAAATGAGCCTGACTCAGGTGATCCAGTGCATTTTTGAGCACACCACTTATACTGCCATGATACTCTGGTGTAGACAGGATGATCGCATCTGCCGCGAGCATTCGCGTGTTCAGGTCTGCCAGATGTTCGTGATCCGCCTGCTTTTCATCAGGTGCGTAGAATGGGAGCGGTGACGTATACAGATCAAACAGGCTCGCCTGATGTCCCTGACCCCGAATAATCTCCACCGCATACTCTCCCAATCGTGTACTGGTTGCATTATTTCGATTGCTGCCTGCCAAAATAACAATATTCATTCATATCACTCTCCTTGGTTTTTTTATTGATTCAAACGCTAACGTTCCTTCAACCGATCCGTCTTTGGCTATCTTTATCTTACCTTTTTTTCGCATTCAATTCGTCAGCAGATAGACTTAACTTGAAATACCAAAAAAACTCAACCTTTAGGTTGAGTTTATACGACTTAAGTATGAAGATATGTCGGAAATGGTCAGACAACCCAGCCGTTTCTTACGGCGTGAAGAGCCGCTTGCGTCCGATCCGCCAGACCCAGTTTGTCGAGCAGATGACTAACATGGGTTTTGACCGTTTTTTCGGTAATGACCAATTGAACCGCAATTTCCTTGTTGCTCAGCCCTTGAGCAATTAATCCCAAGACCTCTTGTTCACGGCGAGTGAGCATATCCGGACCACCAGGAGATGTCTCTGTTGGTTTCTCCACCTGCTTCAGCTCTTGAAGTTGACTGTCTGCTGACTGATCTGCCGGGATATGCTTTGATAACTGTTCGCTCATCGACCAATCGGATGAAGCCATCACATGCATCAATTGACCTGCGGCGGCAGGATGTAATTCCACCTGACCCGCATGCACATTACGAATGGCCACAGCCAGGTCCTCTGGTTCAATATCCTTGAGCAGATATCCTTTCACCCCAGCGCGAACAGCAGGAACCACATGATCCTGATCGGAAAACGAGGTGAGCACAATGATTCGCGTTGTTGGCATTAGTGTACGCAGCCGTCTGGCTGTTTCGATTCCGTCCATGACCGGCATATGCAGATCCATTAATACCACGTCGGGCTTTAATGCTTGCACTTGCGCCAGTGCTTCCTGCCCGTTCGATGCTTCACCAACAACCTCCATGTCTTGCTGTGTGGTCAAAAAAACATGCAGTCCTCGCCTCACCATCGCATGATCATCTGCGAGCAAAATCGTAATCGGCATCTCTTCTTCCCCCTGACTTTATACAGATTCGAACGGAAGTGGAATGACTGCCGTTACTGTTGTTCCCTTGCGGGAAGAACTAACTATTTCTAACCTGCCCCCAAGCGATTCAGCCCGTTCCTTCATAATCGACAGGCCAAGTGAACTTCCAGACGATGCTTTTGGCCTTTGCGCCCCGCCTATTCCCTGATCTGTAACGGTGAACACCACTTCATACTCACTTAACTTGAGGGTGACCTCAGCAGAAGGAACATCCGCGTGTTTCCGTATATTATTCAGCGCTTCCTGTCCAATTCGCCACAATGCTTCTTCTATATTACGCGGTATAGACCGCATTCCCATCCGATTCATCACCACTTGAAGACCTTGGCTGGTACCGTATTCCTGTAGTGTATGGAGCAGCCCTGCTTCCAGTCCCGCGGGACGTAGCTGCATAATCAATGCGCGCATTTCCTTAAGAGCTTCCTGAGACAAAGCCCGAATATCCTTCATCGCTTCCGCTGCCGGGTGCAACTGTTCGGATGCCGATAACATACTTTCCGCACCTTTAGCAGTTAACGATAGTGAAAATAGAATCTGATTAACCGAATCATGAAGATCGCGAGCCAACCGGTTTCTCTCTTCCAATCGTGCCAGTTCGCGGCGATTCTCCACCAGCTTCAGACTCTCCCATGAGGCGGCAATATGCTCGGCCAAAGCTTCCAGCACTTCACGATCTGCCTGCGCAGGACCTGCTGTTCCTATTCCGATCACCAGAATTCCCGTTTCCCCTGGCGTATGGTACGGAAGGGGAGCAGCAATTCCCGAGACAATGGAATGCATAGTCTGGTCAGGCTCACACAGAGTAAGGATCTCAGCCATCTCTATTGTAGACAGAGATGTGGCACGGTAACTATGGATTACTCGGTTCATGTGGTTTGCCGCTTCTGAAGATACCAGAACACTTGATAATGCTAGAACCTTATCATCTGCATAGGCTGCCTGCAAAACGAACATTCCGTTTTTTTGTTGAATGATTGCGGCAAAAGGCCAGTCATAATGCTGCCCAAGCAGCTGTACAACTTTTACAGAAAAAGCATCAGCATTGCTGCATTCGTTCACCGCAAGACCCAACGCCGTGCTGAACTCCCCTAGCTTGGCATACAGATCAGCTCGTTGCTGCTCCGCACGATACAATCTCATCCGCTCCATCGCACTACCGATCTGATACGCCACGCTCTGTAACAGTGCCAGTTCACTGTCGCTGAAATGTTCCTTGGCTGGCGCAGCCACGTTGAGCAAGCCCAACATCTTATCACCTGACCGCAGCGGAACGGTCGCATGGTGGGTAATATCATGGGTATCTCCCCATTGGAATTCCACAGCATCCTCCAACCGTTTACAGTTAATGATGTTGACCGCATGATTCAGACGACCGTCCTTGAAGCGGTTCACACACCAGCAGGTACCGGTTCGCATGGGCTCTTTATCTTTACGCAGTAATGCCGGGGGCAGATTGTAATCCGAAACACAGGCGTAGTCTCCACGTTCATTAATCAGAAACATCCAGCCTGCTGTTAATCCGGTCAACTCCAGTAATTTGCCGACCACGGTATCCAGCATGAAGTTCAGATCATTGGACGTATTGAGCGTTTCTGCGATTGTCTTCAACGTGACCATTTCCTGCATTCCGACTTCTTCCGACATGGCAGATTTCTCTCCTTTGGGTAGGGCGAGTCTGGAAACTCCGAAGGAAGCAGATTTTGCCGAATTTTCGTTCCAAGCAAGGAAATTTTTCGCAGGCGTGCCGGGGCACGTCAAGGGAAAGTGACGCAGCAGGGGGCGAAAAGGCGGTAAAAGATGCACTTCAGCGAGTTTTCAGACACAACCTAATGCGAACTGTGGTTTGTTCAACTATTGTAACCAATCCACCTTGGATATTAAAGGATCAACTTCTTCACTCGCTCACTTAGCCCAGCTTCTGCCGCTCTTTGCGGGACACAGACAACGGCTCCATATTAATCAGACCTCGATCTGACAGAGCCAGCGCCATTTTGTAGAAAGCACGCGTACGAATCTTCGTATACGTATCCTTGCTGACAGGCGGATCAAACACATGGTTATACACTTTATAGTCAAACACATCATCGTCTTTCAGATATCGTTCGCATACGAGTACACGTTCCTTTTCACTCAGGCGGGACACCACAAAATCAATCGTATCGCAGTATGCCTGACGCGCACGCTGCACATCAACATTGTAAATCGCCGTTCTGGCCGTGGAATCCCCCGTCACATTGGTTGCACCATGGAAACGCTCGGCATAACTTGCCGTCACCATAACCTCTCGTTCTTCAAATGCAATCGTTTTATAGATTCGATATTTCTCCAGCGCAGCTTCAACAGCCGTTTGCGTTTTGCGTCGGTCCAATTCGGGCAGCATCAATTCCATATTTATCTTCCTCCTTCAGTATTTTTTACTCCATTCATATCTCTCACTCTATCATTCACGTCATGTTGTTTTGTATCGTTCTTTGCACGATGGCAAAACGCTCTTATTCATAGAGTTGTCCAGTTTCCTAAATAAATAACGACATGTCTTCAATTTCCCGCTGTTGCCTTTTGGAATCACTCCAAATGGGTATAATCCGGGGAATTTCCTTCTTCAAAGGGCGATTTCTTAAACTCCAACCTGTGTCAATGTTACATTTTGTTCGTATAGTGTTCGTATTTCTATTTGAGGATACCACTTTCTGGAGATCGGAGTAAACCTTCATTTTGGTTCATTTTGACGATAAAATAAAACCTTCGCTCTCATTTCCTATGCCTTTTGGCATAATTGTTTCATATCTCTTTACCTAATGGTATATATACGTTATAGTACTGTTTAATTAATGAACTTCCGTATAAGTCATTTGATTTTTATAAGTTAAGATTTGGATTAGATATGCACGTTAACGGAGAGGACAGAAAGAACCTGAAGAAGCGAAGCGTTCGCCTTTATCACCGAAATTCCACCCATGAAGAAATACATTCAGGAAATTCGGGGATAACAGCGATCGGAAGGTTGTTCTGTCATCGAAGTGATCTGTGCAGCACAAGCTCTCTTAATTTATAATTCAAACACTTGTACGAATCAAAGGAGTTGGCATACATTGTGGAGCACGCTTTTGGTCCTTATATGAAACAACTGCGCGAGCAACAGGGATACAGCATCAATCAGCTCGCCGAAGCAGCCGGAATAAGCAACTCACAGATTTCACGTATTGAAAATGGGGTCCGGGGTGTGCCCAAACCAGCGACCATCCGCAAGATTTCAGATGCACTCTCGGTGCCCTATACAGAAATGATGAAGCAGGCTGGTTATATTGAACCTGGGAGCGCCACTGAACTTCAGGAAGTACCGGAATGGGCTACATACAAAGACCGTCGTGATTTCAAAAAGATGCTGGAGGACGATGATGATCTGATGTTTGACGGCATTCCACTCGATGAAGATGACAAGAAACGAATCAAGGATGTACTGACAGGTCTGTTCTGGGAAGCCAAACAGATGAACAAACGCAAAAAGACAGACGAATCGGACAATCGCCCATGAGGCACGACGAACTGAATCTAATGAAGCAGCAGGTGAGATCATATGGATGACATCGTAACAAAGCTGATTCGAAAACACCGGACCAACTGCCCTTTCAGCATTGCCCGCGCGGTTGGAATACAGATTCGTTTCACCAATTTGGGGAAATCCACCAAGGGACTGTACTTCCGCAAGCTCCGGCGCAGGTTTATCGTCATACACAATGATTTGCCGCCGGAATGGCAACGGTTCGTGTGCGCCCATGAGCTTGGCCATGACCGGCTTCATAAAGGAATTAATCGATTTTTTCTGGAGGAACATTCCTATTTTGCTCCAGGCAAGCTGGAAAGACAGGCTAACCGTTTTGCCATTCAGCTGCTAACCTCCGGAGTGATGCCTGAACCGGATGAATCCTTGGAGAAATTTTGTTTACGTACCGGACTGCCACGTGAAGTGCAGCATTTTTTTTACACCATTTAAGAACATATGTTCCTTACGAAGATTATATTTTCCAATAGCAGATTTACATGTCACTTTCAGGTTACTTATTTTTACGTGATTCGCGAGATTTCCTAATAATAGTCTGTTAAAATACTATATGAGCTATGTAAACGCTCAAGTAGATTATTATTTTGGGAGGTTTCGGATTCATATGAAAATCTGGAAGAACTACGTTTCACTTCTGCTAACGGTCTGTTTGCTGTTTGGCAGTGTAGGTATTGCCGCGGCTGCAACGGACACCACTCCGGGCACAGGCAAACACATTACCATTCTACATACGAATGATACGCATGCCCGTGCAGTTGAATCTTCACCTGCCATGGGTTTTGCCAAAGTAGCTGGAATCGCTGACAAATATCGTAGCGAAAACCCGAACACACTCCTGCTGGATGCTGGAGATGCTGTACATGGTACAACTTTTGCCACTCTCGTTAATGGTGAGAGCATCGTGAAAGTCATGAATGAAATGGGATACCAAGCCATCGTACCGGGTAACCACGAATTCAACTATGGTTCGGATCGCCTGATCGAACTGGCAGACATGATGAACTTCCCCATGCTGAGTGCCAACGTGAAGAAAAAAGACGGAACACGTCTCTTCGACCCTTACCTCATTAAAGAGGTGGATGGTGTGAAGATTGGTATCATCGCTTTGACTACACCGGAAACGTTGTACAAAACGAATCCGAAAAACGTAGAAGGTCTTGATATTACAGATCCATCTGCGGAAGCCAAAGTGCTGGTAAACGAAATCCGTAGCAAAGTAGATGTTGTTGTTGTACTGGGACACCTTGGTCAAGATGCGTCCAGCACGGATACCAGCTTTAAAGTCGTTAAAGAAGTTCCTGGCATTGATGTATTCATCGATGGTCACAGCCACACTGTACTGCAAGATGGCCTTGTATCCGATAATGGAACATTGATTGCAAGTGCAGGGGAATACACCAACTATGTAGGTGTCATCGATCTGTGGGTAGACGGTGGTAAAGTAACGAAGAAACAAGCAACTTTAATTGATGAAACGGAAGCAAAAGACATCAAACCGAATGAGAAAGTTGCAACTCTCGTAAATTCTATTCAAAAAGAACAAGAACCGATTTTGAAAGAAGAAGTAGCCAATACAGCTATTCTGCTGGATGGTAAACGTGAACAAGTACGTGCAGGTGAAACTAACCTGGGCGACCTGCTTGCAGACGCCATTCGTGATGTCAGCAAAGCCGATATCGCCCTGACTAACGGTGGTGGTATCCGTGCTTCCATTGAAAAAGGGATCGTAACCAAAGGTGATATCATCACAGTGCTTCCTTTTGGTAATCAAGTGGTAACTCTTGAAGTGAAAGGGTCCGATATTCTGGCAGCCCTTGAAGTCGGTGTAGCTTCCTATCCGGAACCAAGCGGTGGATTCCCGCAAGTATCTGGAATCAAGTTCAAAATCGACACTTCCGCTGCTGAGGGTAGCCGTGTACATTCCGTGACTGTTGGCGATAAAGCCCTTGATCCGGAAGCAACATACACGCTGGCAACCAATGATTTCACAGCTGTTGGTGGTGACGAATACACCATGTTTGCCAAATACCCCACAACAGGTATGTATGGCGCGCTGGACGAAGCATTGATCAATTACATGCAGAAGCTTGGCGCAGTAAACATCAAAACAGATGGTCGGATCAGTGAAGCGAAAAAACCTGCAGTAGAGCCGGAAACTCCGGCAACAGAAACACCAGTTCCAACCAAGCCACAACCAGAAAAACCAAAACCGGAAAAACCGGTTAAACCAACACCAAGTAAACCAGCTCCAGCCAAACTGCATGTTGTGAAATCAGGAGATTCCTTGTACTCTATCTCCAAACAATACGGCACGACTTGGCAGGCATTGCAAAAGCTCAACAATATCAAAAATCCACACTGGATTTATCCAGGTCAACAATTGAAATTGCCTGCAGCTTCTTAAGCTCAGCAAAGTGTATATAGGCATGACCGCTTATATGGTGCAACCACCACATAACAAATCTATCTTGCCATAACAAAAAGGGTGTCCCCAAGCCAGATTACTGGTTGAGGGACACCCTTTTTTTGTATTCCAGTTTTTAAACAGCAATCCATACCAGGTACTTGAACATTTCGCGCGGACATACAATGCTATTCTTGACAATCACCTGAGGCAAAAATAAATCCCAGCCCGGACTTTACGGACCAACTTTATCATGTGCCTTTGACACCGAACTATACTAAAACTCTCCGGAATTACCGTGTTCATGCGGTTATTGTACATTAAATTTCGACATCTCTGTCTTCTCAAAATTGCATACTTGCACATAAATCTGCCCTGAGCATGTTTATCTTCAAATCCTTAATCATAAAATCATTTGTATACTGAATACAACTATCCAAATTTAGTTATTTCGTATGATATTACTCATAAAATCCTACCAATCTGTATGCCAATAGCCCTCTTTTTCATGCTCACAATGGAACTTCAGCAATCAAAATCATCTACCGCATTATATTCGGTACTATTATATAAACTCATATAATTAGCGAATTTCTTGAATCTAGGAAGTGAGCTTTTCCTTCACATAACGCACAGCCTCCTGTGCCGTTAACCCGATTCGTTTTGATTCACCTGATGCCGCAAGTGCGTGTGATCCCAGTTCGACCTGCCCTTCTGCTGCTCCTCGGCCAATAACGATCTGCACAGGCAATCCGATTAGCTCCGCATCCTTGAATTTCACACCTGGTCGTTCATCCCGGTCATCGACCAATACCGTGTAACCGCCATCGATTAATTGTTGTTCCAGTTCCAGGGTAAGTTGACGCTGCTGCTCATCCTTCCAGCTTACCGGGATCAAATGCACATCATATGGCGCCACAGTGGCAGGCCATTTTATGCCTTCATCTCCTGCGTACTGCTCAGCTATAGCGGCCATCAGGCGGGATACGCCAATGCCGTAACATCCCATGACAGGCGCACACTGGCGACCATTACGATCCAGGAATGAAGCGCCCATGGCATCACTATATTTCGTTCCCAATTTAAAAATGTGTCCAACCTCAATGCCTTTGGTAAAACCAAGTGGTGATCCACATGTCGGACAAGCATCCCCTTCAGCAGCAAAGCGAATTCGTTCTACTCGCTCCAATGCAAAATCAATGCCTGGGCGTACGCCGGAAACATGCATATCCACTTCATTGGCTCCTGTGACTGCACTCTTCATCACTGCCACGTCAGCGTCTACCACCATCGGCAGATTCAGTCCAATCGGACCCAAAAAACCTACCTTCAGATTCGGATGTGCCGCAATGGCCGCATCGTCTGCCAGGATCAGTTCCTCTGCACCCAACACCTGCTTCAATGCGATGTCATTCAATTCATGATCTCCACGTACAAGGGCAGCAACCAGCTGACCGTCTGCCAGATAAAGCAGCGTTTTGATCATATGTTCAGCACCTTTACCCACAAAGGAGCTTAACTCTGCGATCGTACGAACGCCAGGTGTCGAGATGCGTACTACGTTTTCCGCTCCTGAATGCTCATCCGTTTGAAGAGCGGAGTCTGCACTCGCAGAGTCGGCTGGAACTTCCAAGCTTCCTTCTTTTTTCTCCGTATCTCCTGAAGTCTGATAGCCAGCTTTCTCCAGATTCGCAGCATATCCGCAATGTTTGCAAGTTACAATCGTGTCCTCACCCACATCAGCAAGAGCCATGAACTCGTGTGTTTCCCCTTGACCGCCAATCGTTCCTGCGTCCGCCTCAACACGGATATAGTCCAGACCACAACGCTCCAAAATGCGACTATAAGCTGTGTTCATCGCCTGATAGGTACGATCAAGCTCTTCCCAATCGGAAGCAAAAGAGTACGCATCTTTCATGATAAATTCACGACCGCGCAGCAATCCAAATCGAGGACGGCGTTCATCCCGGAACTTGGTTCCGATCTGGTACAGCGTGAATGGCAGCTTACGATACGAGTTCACCTCATCCCGAGCTAACGCAGTTACAACTTCTTCATGTGTTGGTCCAAGAGCAAATTCTCGTGCATGCCGATCCTTCAGACGCATTAATTCAGGACCATACTGTGTGTACCTTCCGGACTCTTCCCACAGTTCGGCTGGCTGCATAATCGGCAGTAATACTTCCTGACAACCGGCACGATCCATCTCTTCTCGAACGATCCGTTCAACGTTCAACAATATACGGCGTCCAAGAGGTAGGTAACTGTAGATCCCTGCTGCCAGTTGGCGTATCATACCGGAGCGCAGTAACCAGCGATGTCCTGCCGCATCTGCCTCCGCTGGTGCTTCACGTAATGTTGGAACAAGCATTTCACTTTGACGCATCTGAACACACTCCCAATCTTCCTTTTTTTATCAAAATACGGCGTGTAAACAGCAAAAAGACACATCCGTCAAGGGACGAATGTGTCGTGGTACCACCCTTGTTTAACTGCAAATTAATCCGTTCGCAACTTATGCGATCTGTAAAATGTAGTCCTACGGGGCATAACGGGCCCTGCCGGCGGATGTTGCAACCCTGAATGGGTATTCTCTTCCGCAGCTCGCGAGGTAGGAATTACGAAGCAGCTACAGGAACCTTACACCACACAGTCCCCTCTCTGTTGAAGCTGACTTGCACAATCATGTCCTCGTTATAACGCTGTTATCATTTTTGATCACATTAGTGCATTTACAAGTAATTGTCAACATACCGTGTTAACATAAAGTACAATGAATTCGGTAGCGATGGCTGACATGGCAGCACGTTCCCTGTAATATAGAGAAATAGAAATCTACCACAGGTATTAATTGATAAAGGAGCTTGTCCTATGCCATATATCATATATGATCTTGAATTCACGGTAAGCCGCAATACTCGCTATTCTTCTGAAATTATTGATATCGGTGCCGTCAAAGTTACGGAAAGTGCGGATGGGTTGGCCGTAACGGATACGTTCCATACGTATGTTCGTCCTTCGAACAAGTCTGTTCTGTCCACTGACACGATTCAATTTACAGGTATCACGCAGAAAGATATTGATGCAGCCCCACTTTTTCCGGAAGCATTGAACCAATTCATTGCCTGGATGGGAAGTGACCCCTATTACATGTGTTCCTGGGGACCCGATGACCGCAGCAAATTGATCTCTCATTGTCGCACCCATCAACTTGATGTGGCCTGGATCACCAATCATAACGATCTCCAGCAACAATGGTCGCGCACCGTTCGCAAAGAAGGCAAGTTCCGTCAACTCGGTCTCGCTCAGGCTCTTGAAATCTGTGGCATTGAATTCGATGGTACCCAGCACCGCGCATTGGATGATGCCATTAATACAGCCAAGGTATTTATGCATCAATTCGACCGCTTCACGCTGGAAAACAACTGTGCAGCCGATGATGAAGGCATTACATCCAAGGTTGTCTATTCCAGCTCTACAGAAGACGAAGAGAAAGAATCCCCATTCGGCAATCTGGCAAACCTTTTCAAAACCAAAGAGTAGTCGTCCACAGCACGGCATCTAATCGTGTTTTGCGTTAGGATAGATGCCATTCTAGTCTCAACTTCTATTGTACATTTGTTGCCAACGGTTCAGGCGTTCTTTCATCTTGATGCGGCAGATCTCAGGCTCGAGAATTTCCGCATCAGGTCCATATTTAGAAATCCATTCAATAAATTCCTCAACATCAATTAATATGACTTCATATAACAGGCTACCTTCCGGTTCTATGGTTAAGATGGGGCGTATATAGAATTGCTCCTGCATCACACGCTCCACAGCATGGGGTGCAAATCGAATTTTGAACGCAGTCCACTCCGTACTTCCCTCGTATGCCCAAGGAATGCGGAAATGTGATTGTATCAGATAATCCTCTTTGCGAAACGTACGTGGCAATATCCGTATCCTTTGCAACCGGCTTACCTGAAATACTCGGAGTTTCTCGGACAGGTGACAATACCCTAACAGCTCAAATCTGTATTCTTGCGGGATAAGACAGTAAGGATCTATGCGTACAATCCCTTTTTTACCTTGAGACAGATACTCCCCTTCAATGGTGTTCTGTGAAATGCCAGCCTGAAACAAGGCAATCAGGGATTGATTCTGTGAATCGTTGTTTTCATTGTGCCATACGGGCAATCCCAATTTGAATAATCCACTAATTTGTTCCGACCATTCCACGCGTTCTGTTTTGTTTTTCTGACTCGCAGCAACCACTTTCTCATAGGCGCTCTCAAAAGCAGGTTTCAGCAAAGGACGAATATTCTCCATAACTTCAGCAAGATGCATGAAAGCCTGGGCTTCTTCATCAGTCCAATTAAGCGGATACATGGCAAAATGGCTGATAAACATGTACCCTTGTCCGTGTCCCATATTGGCGATCGGGATATGCATTGCACTGAGGGCCTCCATGTCACGGTATATCGTCCTTTCCGTCGTCTCGCATCGCTGGGCAAGCTCACGAGCCAGAATGCCCGGCTTGGCTTGTACCAGCGTGATAATGCGCATTAATCGGATTAGTCGGTCTGTCATTTTGCCGGACCCTCCACGATGTTGTTTCAATAAATTCAGTACAACTCCATCCATTTTTATGATTATGTGTTGTTTAGTACATTCGACTTATTGCTGAACTTCACCTTCATAATAAATATATGTAGAAACGTCCTCTCCCCTACCCTTACCACCAGAACTCAATCTTATTCACCTAACATAGTTTTTTCACGATTATGATACGCGGTCGTAAACGTGATTTCGTAATGATACCGTAGCTTCTCGACGATCTCGGCTTCTGCGTAATAATCCAGATCCTGCTTGCGCGCAGCTTCAATTAACAGAGCATCTGCATGGCGACGCAACATATGACTCCCCTCTTGAACCCGGCCTCTTTCATAAGCACGCAAGGCTTGCTTAATCAGTGGTACGGTTTCATTTAACTTGATGGTCTTTTCCACCTTCGGATCTTCCGGCTGTCGCAGCATGCCGAGATGACTGGTGTACTGAATATACAACTGCTCTCTCCGTAACAATACGCGTTGACTTTGCTTCAACTTCCTTGTACTCCAGTAGGCTGAACATACCGCTGCTTTTCCAGATACATGGGGTCCCATGACGAATTCAAGCAAAATTTGTTTGCTCTCCCCTTTGTACACATCACCAAGCCTAAGTAACCAACCAATATCCGTTTCTTTGGAGCGACATCCATAGATCCCTTTGAGTTGTACCCCATATTCCGGTTTGAGCAAAAGTTCCAAATCTCTTGATACAATTTTGGGTGCTATTTTCCTAAGTCTTTTGGCAGGGGCACCGTTACGCCACTCTACCATCATATATACGGGGTCGGCTCCCCCTGTCGGTATGGCCTCTTTATTCCACGAATAAGATACTTCAAAGACTGAGTTCACTGGTAGTCTCTCCCCCGATTTATGTGTATTATCTTCTAAGTTATCAGGGTGAATGGACACTATATTGTCACGGAACACATGTTCTCATTAAATTTTTCCAATATATTAGTTTCTCCTCCCCAAATCCGCCTGAATACGACAATAAACGACGAAAAAGCCTGGCGCTATGCCAAGCTTTTCAATCACTTATCTATGACAAGTCCCAAATTAAACAGTAGGATGACTAATTCCCATTTTGTGTAAATATTGTGTGCCATCCGCTTTGGTTACTGGAGCATAGGTGACACTGTCAATGACCAGCTTACGCCCTACTGGCTCTCCGTTAACAGTGATCATGATTGTTTTGGTTGATGGGTTCTGATCTGTTGTATACATATGTTTTTACTCCTTCATGTTCACGATCTTATATTCAATCGGATATATTGGTATCGTTCATTAAATTGCGTATTTGTGAATAGCATGCACCCGGAACTGAAGTAAAAGTTCTGTTAAAACGATCCGGTGTGCTTGCCTATCGTTCTATTACCCCACAGATTTATATGCTAAACAGCCCTGTTCCTAAATCATTTTAAATATTTCGGGTAATAAAACGATATCATCTTGAACCCATCGTCCCGATTTTGACGTATAATGTAAGAGCCGTATTTCAACAATAGACGACGATTTCGGCGATTGATCGAACTAACCGAAGAAAGAGGTGTTAACGATGCCAAAATCCATTCAGGGTTATTTCATTCGGGTGTTATTCACCACATGCATTCTATTTACCGTTTCGATCGCTTCGACAGTAAGTGCAGCCAGTGCCAATATTTTTACGGATATATACAGCGGCTGGGAACGAGTCTCCGAACTGCCTGGAGAAGTGAACGCTCTGCAGGAAAGTTATAAACAAACGATGGAGCAATTAAATCAAACGTCCGCTCAGTTGGGACAAGCCCAGGCGAATGTCGAAGCATTTAAGACCCAGAACGAACAGCTACTGGCTCAGAACCAGAAACTTACTGAAATGGTAAGTAAATTGCAAGATGACCAGAATGCCAAAGCGGCTGCCAGCAAACGAATTCAGACGATGATCATCACGGTCGTTTCTCTCATATTGGGTTACTTTGTTCTGATTCGTGTGATGCGTTGGGGAATGCGTCGCCGTTCAGGCCGAGTATAAAAGAACAGGAGCAACTGCATGAACATACACCTGAACAATGCTGAAGCAGGCGGAGCTGGACAAGTCGTCACATTTTCACTGATTAAAGATGACCGCCTTCATATCTTGCATCCACAGCAAATAGTGGCCTTCCGCGGTCCAAGTGGGAGCCGCAATGATAAATTCATGAATATCACGGGCATATATCGCAAAAAAAAGCTGATTAAATCCGAAATTACCGGACCTTGCCAATTTGTGGCTGCCCTGCCTCCCGGATTCACGATGAAGGAAGTGGAGCTCACGGAGGACAGTGATCTGCTCTATGACTTCCGCCACCTGTTCTTCTACTCGGATGGTGTAACCATGCATACCAAAATTCAGAAAATCAAAAATATGCTGATTACCCGTGATGCAGTGAAAATGAAATTTTCTGGCAAAGGTAAAATCGGATTGCTCACTCAAGGCCAGGTCTGCCAACAGGAACTTCACCCAACAGCACCGCTGTATGTGGATGCCGGCAGCATCATTGCCTATCCTGAAAATGCACATCTGGAACTCACAGTATATGGTAACAACCTTGCAAGTCAGCATATGAATTATCATTGGAAGATGACAGGACATGGATCTGTACTCTTTCAGGCTGGACGTGAGAATCGCCGCTTGGAACAGGATCTCAACGATGAAGGACTGTTCAAACGAATTCTGAAAGAAGTTATCCCTTTTGGTAATGTACTGATCAAATAAGCTGTTAGTTGATGTAGCCGACCTATTATCTGGCACTATGCTCCAGTGGGGTGGTCACCACGCGGTTTCATGTTATAATGGTTCAGACAATTAAAGAAGAAAATCCATGCCGATGGCATGGGAGAGGTTCGCGAACTCCCTCTATAAGACTTGACCATGTGTCGGTCAGTATAAGTCTTGCGTACACGTTACTTAACGTAATGTACGTAAAAAACTAAGGACACTTGCTCATGGCTGCTTTTTTGAAGCGGTTATCGAGAAGGTGTGTTTTTTGATGGATGCCAGTTCATGAACTTCTCTGTTCTTCCGACACTCTATGCCTACGCGCATGGTTTGATCTCAAGAAGATAGAGAGGTTTTTTTATGTTGAACGAAGAAAAAGCAGTCGTTGTATTCAGCGGCGGTCAGGATAGTACCACGTGTCTGTTCTGGGCAAAACAACAGTTTGCCGAAGTCGAGGTCGTTACGTTTGATTACGGTCAGCGCCACAAGCTGGAGATTGAATGTGCATCCGAGATTGCTCGTGATCTGGGCGTACAGCAAACCGTACTCGATATGAGCCTGTTAAACCAGCTTGCACCCAATGCCCTCACTCGCACGGATGTGGAAATCACACATGAAGAAGGCGAACTGCCAAGTACATTTGTGGATGGACGGAATCTGCTGTTCCTCAGTTTTGCAGCCATTATGGCCAAACAAAAAGGAGCTCGTCACCTGGTTACAGGTGTATGCGAGACGGATTTCAGCGGATACCCGGATTGCCGGGATTCATTTGTAAAGTCGATGAATGTGACACTTAATCTGTCGATGGACTATCCATTTGTCATTCATACGCCGCTCATGTGGCTGGACAAAGCCCAAACGTGGAAGATGGCAGATGATCTCGGTGCCTTTGAATATGTCCGTGAGCGTACCCTGACCTGTTATAACGGCGTGATTGGCGATGGATGCGGAGAATGCCCTGCTTGCAAACTGCGCAAAGCCGGACTGGATCGTTATGTACAGCAACGTACTGCTGCTGAATCGGCGGGAGTAGATGTACGATGAGAGAGCCGGGAACATTCCGTATTGTGGAACATCTGCAACGCATCGGTGAAGATATTCTACCCACCCAGCTGCGCTATCACCGCAAACGTGTGCTTGTAAGCAAAGAATTCACCTTTGACGCTGCACATCATCTGCATTGTTATGAAGGCAAGTGCAAAAACTTGCACGGTCATACGTATAAAGTGATATTTGGCATCAGCGGTTATCCGGGTGAAACCGGGCTGACGGTTGATTTTGGACATATCAAAGATATATGGAAAACTCAGATTGAGGGCTATCTAGATCATCAGTACCTCAACGAGACACTTCCTTTAATGAATACAACGGCTGAAAATATGGTCGTGTGGCTGTTCGAACAGATGGAAAACGCGCTCCAGACGGAGCCCTATGCCGGGCTGACAGACGGCGGACGGACAGAGTTTGTAAGGCTCTTCGAGACACCAACCAGTTACGCGGAAGCGAGACGGGAGTGGATGATCGATGAGTAGTGTTCAGAGTCCTTCGCGTGAACGCAACCAAGAGGCTCGCATCCCTGTGATGGAGATTTTTGGCCCGACGGTTCAAGGCGAAGGCATGGTCATCGGGCAAAAAACGATGTTTGTTCGCACCGCGGGCTGCGACTATCGCTGCTCCTGGTGCGACTCGGCCTTTACCTGGGACGGCAGTGGCAAGGACCAGATTCGGATGATTACGCCGGAGGATGTATGGGAAGAATTGCGCCGCGTTGGCGGCACACGTTTCTCCCATGTCACCATCTCTGGCGGTAATCCCGCCCTGCTCGCTTCGCTGGGCGGATTGGTTGCCCTGCTGCGGGAGAACGGCATCCGCACCGCGGTGGAGACGCAGGGCTCCCGCTGGCAGCCTTGGCTGGCGGACATTGACGAAGTCACCGTCTCGCCCAAGCCACCCAGCTCCGGCATGGACACCGATTGGGCCGTGCTGGATGATCTGATCGGACGGCTGGCCGCTGGCCCGGCAGAACGAAGCCATAGTCTGAAGATCGTAATCTTCGATGAGACAGACCTGGACTATGCCCGCCGTGTGCATGCACGATATCCGGGCACGGATCTATTTTTACAAACCGGGAACCCGGATGTAACTTCCGCCGATACGCCAGATCTGGCGTCCTCGCTGCTTGCTCGTTATGAGTGGCTGATCGACCAAGTCAGTGCATCTGATGACCTGAATGATGTTCGTGTGCTTCCACAGCTTCATACGTTGGTATGGGGCAACAAACGCGGCGTCTAATGGGCATTATGGGTGAAATGGGCGGCATGATGTAAGGATGAGAACGAAATGGCCTCAGACAATGAAGTGAATTCAACAGGCAAAATGGCCTATTCATATATACCGCGAAGCTTCGGGCTTTGACGGAAACAAGGAGCGTTTAATAACCGATGAGACAACCTGATGAGATGCAAGATGTGACGTTGCTGGGCAACCAGAACGTAAAATATACGTTTGAATATGATCCGGGTATTCTGGAGAGCTTTGATAACAAACATCCGTACCGTGATTATTTTGTTAAATTCAACTGCCCGGAGTTCACCAGCCTGTGCCCGATTACGGGTCAGCCAGACTTTGCAACGATCTATATTAGCTACATTCCTGATATCAAAATGGTGGAGAGCAAATCACTCAAGTTGTACCTGTTCAGCTTCCGTAACCATGGTGATTTCCACGAGGATTGTGTGAATATCATCATGAACGACCTGATCAAGCTGATGGACCCGCGCTACATCGAAGTATGGGGCAAATTCACACCGCGTGGTGGTATTTCCATTGACCCTTATACAAACTATGGTAAGCCGGGAACCAAGTACGAGCAGATGGCCGACCACCGTATGATGAATCATGATATGTATCCGGAGACGATTGATAATCGTTAAAGTAGTCAGGTTCATGCAATCTGTATAAAATAGAATCATAGAACGCCAAAAGCCGAATTCTGCTATATAAGTTGAACTAAAGATTATTTACACTGACACTACGCTGACAGAACAACCTTCCAATCGCTGTTATCCCCAGATTTTTTTCCATTCCCTTTCTTATAAGGGGAAAATCCGGGGATAAAGGCGAACGCTTCGCTTTTTCAGGTTTTTTCTGTCCTCTCCGTTATCGTGTAAATTATTAATTCAGCTTATATAGCTTAAGAAGTTCGGCTTTTTAGTATAAATCTGTAGAACCTCAGTGTCTCAATCCTAAGCTTGGAGACACTTTCAAGTAGACTGATCGTCCTTCAGTTTTTTTAATTTTTTAATGTAATGTCTCAACATCAGCACACCAATCGATTGAAAAATGATAAATATGACGATAGCAGCAGATAGAGATTTCGATGCAACATAGATAGCCTGAAACGTGATTACAGCCATATATAAAATGGTCATCACCAGTTCACGTCGAGCTGATTCATAAGGCGATAAGGATTTCATTTTCGTCCCTCTCCTTTCCTTTTCACGCTTAAATATGGGATTTCTTAATATAAAGGCTAAAGTAATACATTTCTTTTGTAAATGTACGTTTTCTCTTGTTCCCCTTGTCGGCCCAATCAATCTATCCTATTATGTAACAATATGCTTACATGCATAGAATACAACATCAGGCGCTGATCCCTCGTGACCGCGACCAAAGGAGAATTGTACATGTCTACACAAAACTCATTAACCAAGGACGCCACAGCGCGTTCGAAAGCCCCACCCGGATTGGATGCCCAAAGCACCGTTTACCGGATACTTATTGCGATTAGTCTGGTTCATCTGTTCAATGATTCGATCCAGTCGGTCATTCCAGCCATCTTCCCGATTCTGAAAGACTCGATGCATCTCACGTATACTCAGATCGGATGGATTTCTTTTGCAATCAACTTTACCGCATCCATTATGCAGCCTGTCGTAGGCTGGTTTGCTGATAAAAAACCGACACCATCTATCCTGCCCATTGGCATGGGTTTTACATTTACCGGCATGTTGCTGTTGGCCTTCGCTGACAGTTATATGGCTGTCCTGATATCCGTTATCTTTGTCGGTCTGGGTTCTGCCGCTTTCCATCCGGAAGGTTCGCGGGTATCCCATATGGCTGCCGGTCAGCGTCGTGGACTGGCACAGTCCATCTTCCAGGTCGGCGGTAACGCCGGGCAATCCCTTGCCCCATTGCTTACACGCTGGATCTTTATCCCGTTCGGACTGTTCGGTGCCATTGGATTTACAGGCATTGCTGCCATGGGAATTGCCGTTCAGATCTATATAGCCCGTTGGTATGGCCGCATGCTGCAATCTGGAGGATACCTGCGTAGACAGGCTGCTGCCCGTCGTGCACCCAATCCTGCTTTACGTAAAAAGATTACTGCAGCCATTACGCTATTGATCTTGCTTGTCTTTGTTCGTTCCTGGTATATCGCTTCCATTGGCAGCTTCTACGCGTTTAATCTGAAAGATACTTTTGCATTATCCACAGAGGATGCGCAGATCTATATCTTCCTATTCCTGGCTGCGGGAGCACTCGGTACGTTCTTCGGAGGACCTCTTGCGGATCGATTCGGCAAACGTAATCTGATCTTCCTGTCCATGGCCGGAGCTGCTCCACTTGCTCTGTTGTTACCTTATGCGAATCTGTTCTGGACAGGTGTACTGCTAACCATTATTGGTTTTATCATGTTATCGAGCTTCTCGGTTACGGTGGTATATGCGCAAATGCTGATTCCGGGCAAAATCGGAACGGTTTCCGGTCTGATCACAGGTCTGGCATTTGGTATGGGGGGCCTGGGTGCACTCGTGCTAGGGAACTGGATTGACGTTTTTGGTGTATCACCTGTGATGCAGATGTGCAGCTTCCTGCCCCTTCTCGGGATCTTCACATTTTTGCTTCCATCCGATAAATTACTGAATATCTGGGCCAAAGAAAACGGTAGCGAAGAATAAGGAATACTTCACTTACACGTGGCATCATGCCATTTATACGATTTTATGCTGCGCTAACGAACCTGACAGTTCTTATTTGAACGAATACTGCCGTTTTCGTAATCTAAAGAATCTGAGCAACGCTTTCTCCGAGTAAAAGGCCGAAAACCTTGGAATATGCGTGTGAAATGAGTAAATAACGTGTCTGAGATTCTTTAGAAATCAGGATGAGTGAATTATCGCCAAATAGTGTCTGCTGAGTTCGTTAGATATCACTTCGTCACCTACATTTGCAGTTAAATAAAAAGTTTGAACCATAACAAAAGGGGTTCTTGTCGACTCTGTATGCACAGACTGGCAGGAACCCTTTTTCTATAATTGTTTTTCCCCTCATTAAGCTTCAAACGTTTTATTCCACGGCACACATGACAACGCTACTACCTTGAGCTAAAATAAGTTCCTTCACATCTTCAAACTCAAGGAATACCGTCGCCGTATTTTCCATGGGATGAATTCCGATTTTCTGACCAACTAGATCCTTGTCAAAGACGACGGTTACGTTTTGCTGAGTATTATTGAGAACCCCCATAGGATTGACATGCCCTTTTTCCAGTCCGAGGCATTCCAATAAATCCTTTTCGCTGGCAAAACTTAGTTTGCGGCTAGGTATCTTCTCGCTTAAACTTCTCAAATCAACTGACTTCGTTCCAGCAATCGCCACCAGATAATAGTTGCGTTTCTTGTCATCACGCAGGAATAGATTTTTAACGATATGTTCTGTATGTGGAATCTGGTAAGAGAATATTTCCTCCATCGTATATACTGCGGGATGTTCAACACTCTCGTAAACGATATTATTGCGATCTAAAAGATCATAGAACCCCTGTTTGTTTAACATGACAAATTCATCTCTTTCAATTAAATATTCTTCTGTAATAGTACTTCTTCTCTAATATTTATCACTTCAAGCGCTGAAGGATCAGACGTTTTTTGTACAGCATTTTACCTGCTTCAGCTACATCACGGATCGTATTTTTGTTACTCACGGAACCAAACACCATGCCGGCGATCGGCACAAGTTGGAACAGCTTCTTACAGCCAAAAGATTCACTGTAGGAGTTAAATACTTCTCGCCAGCCCTGCATCTGTGATACCACTTCAATAGGCTTGTCCGGATCGTCGTAAGCGGCCAGTTCTTCAATAATCGCTTTCTTGCCTACAATATCGGCGGAAGAGAATTGCAGACATTTGACGATAAAGATACGCTCCAGCGGTTCATCTGGATCATAGCCGTAACATAGTGCCATCTCTTGCAGTACTTTCAGAGAAAGCCCCATCACCATGGGAATATCTGCTGCAATAGTTACAATGCCACCAAACCCTGTAGCTGCTCCCTGCGCCGCAGCAAATTTGGTTCGGCTCTCGGTAATGTTATCAGCCACCTGGTCCAGCACTTGAAGTGGCAGATTCTCCACACTATGAATCTTCGCTGTCCCCTCCGCTTCAGCTTCCTGCTCCAGACGATAGGTCGTATCTATCATGGAATAACCGGACTTCTCGGCTTCCTCTTGCAGCAGCTTGGCTACTTTTTTCTTCTGTACGAGGAACTTGCCCCCATTTTGCACATACTGCCCGACGTCGTTCAGGGAATCCCCAATCTTCTGTTTTAACGCTTTAGGCATCACTTTATCCAACATCGCAAAGGGCAAACGCCCAATTTTATCCCATATAAACAAGTCCTTCTGTTGTTTTTCCCATTTCAAAATCTGTTCCAGTTCCTGGTCCAATGTCTCGCGTGAATCCATATATGATCCTCCTAATAGGTTGTTCATTGTAATCTGTATCTTTTTCATACGCAGAAATTATCGTTGTGGTTGCTTTGTTTTATATCAAGACATCGATACGCAGACTGCTCTTTCTTATCGTTTACATACGAAAGAGTCCCTAATCAGCACCATTCGCTAATTAAGGACTCTCGTATTAAGGTTGCACTACATCTTATTTCGCTTCTGCTACTGCTTTCCCATCCGGTACCGGAATACCAAAATCAGGTGTGCCATCTTCACGCCAGTGAATCACTTGAGCACGGGCGTGACGGTTTGGATCATACAACGGATCGCCCTCGATATCTTTGTAATTACGCGCATGATAGATCAAGATATCCGTCTTGCCATCCGGTGACACGGTAAAGCTGTTATGGCCCGGACCATACTGCCCATTCGCTTCACAGGTCTGGAACACCGGCTTGGGTGACTTCACCCAACTCGCCGGATCAAGCAGGTTGGCATCTTCATCTGCGGTGAGCAAACCCATACAATAATTGTAATCGGTCGCGCTCGCCGAGTATCCAATGAATAACCGTCCATTGCGATGCATCACCGCTGGGCCTTCGTTCACTTTAAAGCCGATGATTTCCCAATCATACTCCGGTGTAGAGATCATGACCTGTTCGCCGCGTAGCGTCCACGGGTTTTCCATTTCGGCAATGTACAGGTTCGAGTTACCTACAATATCAGGATCTTTCTGTGCCCAGACCAGATAGCGGATTCCCTTATGTTCAAAGGTCGTTGCATCCAGTGCGAATGATTCCCACCGTGTGTAAATCTGTCCCTTTTCAACCCACTCTCCTTCGAGTGGATTCTCGGAATCGTTCTCCAGAACATACATCCGATGATCGAACAGGCCTTCGTTGGTCTCACTGGTGTGAGCCGCAGCGTAATGTATGTACCATTTGCCATCGATAAAATGAATCTCCGGTGCCCAGATGTTGGCACTCATCGGCCCCGTGTCACGCTTGGTCCAAGCCGTTACCGGCTCAGCATCTCTTAACTCTTCCAACGTCTCTGCTCGCCGGATCTCGATCCGGTCAAAGGCTGGTACGGAAGCGGAGAAATAATAGTAGCCGTCTGTATGACGGTAGACCCACGGATCAGCGCGCTGCTCCAGAATGGGATTAGTAAAGGTAATAGAATCAGTCATGGGAATGCTCCCCTTTCAAATGTGTGTGATGGCTCGAAGTTGAGGATGTAACGCATACGTGAAAAGAACAGGCAAGACATGGTGCACAGCGGACGTTCGGGGGTGGTAGGGCCTTGGTGCTCTCTTGTCCTCCAATTTCTTTTTCCACCGCTTCTGGCGGTTGAAATCGGATGCCAAACTCACCCCTGCGGCTCCTTCCTCCTCCTCACTGCTTGTGCATCCTCGGCGCAGCAGCTCGCTCTTTTCGCGCTCGCTGGGTTACACAACCTCACTTCGAGCCTTTTTGTTGGCTCCGTCTAATGGGGGTGACCGCTTCGCAAGGTCAACTC
>Ga0209437_100425_pt1 | contig 37260 bp, 26 predicted proteins | sample AraplaL_Cvi_mTSA_FD_184266 | JGI IMG/M metagenome (GOLD analysis project Ga0209437, IMG submission 184266) | Arabidopsis root microbial communities from the University of North Carolina, USA - plate scrape CL_Cvi_mTSA (SPAdes) (version 2) | ecosystem: Host-associated > Plants > Roots > Endosphere...
TCCATGTTGGTTGTGTTCTTGCTTGCAGCTTGTGGCACCGGTAATAATCCATCGACCTCGTCTGGTGCAACGGAGAAGTCGGCGGGTACGGACAAGGGTATGACAAGTGCACCAACCCACCTGAATGTGGCCCTGTTCTGGCTTGGCAGCAGTCTGGACCCGGCAGAAGAATGGAATGGCTGGACGCTGACGCGTGCAGCGATTGGGGAGACACTGATCCAGTTTGACGAGAATATGAAGCTGGTCCCTAAAATTGCAGATTCTTGGGAACGAGTGGATGACACGACTTGGCACTTTCATATTCGGGAAGGTGTAACTTTCCATAACGGAAATAAGGTAACTGCCGACGCGGTGAAAAAATCGATTGAACGCTCCATTGAGTTAAACGAGAGAGGACAAGCGACTGTACCTGTAGCCTCAATGACTGCTGAAGGACAAGATCTGACGATTAAAACGAAAGAGCCTTATGCGTCCCTGCTTGGTAATATTGCCGAGCCACTGTTTGTCATTGTGGATACGAGTGCAGATACATCCAAATTCAAGAGCGAGCCTATTGCTACGGGGCCATTTATGGTGACAGGATATACGCCGGATCAGGAGATCCAGGTGAAAAAGTATGACGGGTATTGGGGCGGTGCGGCAGATGTGGACACATTGACGTTGAAATATATTAAGGATGATAGCACACGTGCTCTTGCCCTGCAGTCTGGAGAGATTGATGTAGCCAGTAACGTGGGACGCAGCAATTTGACGTTATTCCAGGACAAGAGTCAATACACCATTGATGAAATTCCTAGCCTGCGTACCCAGTTTGTATGGTTTAACACAACCAATCCACTGCTGAGTGATCCAGAGGTTCGCCGGGCGATCTCTTATGGTGTAGACCGGGAGATGTATGCGAATACGCTGGTGGGAGGTCAGGCGGCCAAAGGTCCATTTACCTCAGCGCTGCCTTTTGGCTACGACAAGATCAAAGGATATGATTACGAACCGGAGAAAGCCAAACAGCTGCTGGATGGGGCTGGCTACAAGGATGCAGATGGGGATGGCATTCGTGAAAAAGATGGCAAGAAGCTGTCGCTACAGCTGATTCTGAACTCCGCTTACGAGTCTGATTCGATTGTGGCTGCTGCAATGCAGTCTCAGCTTAAAGAGATTGGCGTTCAAGTGGAGATGACCTCCTATGAGGATCTAACCGATCATCAGAAGAGCGGAAATTACGACCTTGCTTTGACAAGTATTAATACAGGCATCACTGGTGACCCGCAATATATTCTGGATTTCTACTTTATGACGGGTGCGGGATGGAATGTGGGCGGATATAGCAATCCGAAGCTGGATGAGGTAATTACTCGCCTTCATTCCGAGTTTGATGTGGAGAAAAGATATGCACTTGCAGCAGAGGCCCAGCAGATGATTCTGGATGATGCAGCCTATATGTTTTTGACCTATACCCCGATTAATATCGTAAGTAAAAGTAACGTGCAAGGCGCGACGATGTATCCCATCGACTTCTACCTGCTGGATCGTAATATCAAGGTTGGGCAGTAATGGAGCCCTTGCTTAGTGTCAATCATCTGTCCGTAACCTACAAGGGGAATTCTCTGGCTCTACGGGACTTGTCCTTCTCCATGAATAAGGGAGAGATTATCGGGATTGTAGGTGAAAGTGGCAGCGGAAAGTCGACCCTTATTCGGGCTTTGCTTGGCCTGTTACCAGAAGGTGGTCAATACACCGGGGGAGTGATCTCTTTTCAGGAAAAAGTGCTATTACGTGAGTCACAGTCTGATTGGGGCGGAGTACGAGGGAAGCGGATCGCCATGGTGTTTCAGGACAGTGGATCGTATCTTAATCCGATTCGCAGCATCGGTAGTCAGTATATTGAAGCAATTTGTACTCACTTCACCGTGGCCAAAAAAGCAGCTTATACTCTGGCTGTGAATATGCTCGCGGATATGGGGCTGGATGATCCCGAACGAATTATGCGTTCCTACCCCTCGCAGCTCAGTGGCGGCATGAAACAGCGAACAGCGATTGCCATGGCGGTTACGATGGAACCAGAGCTTCTGCTTGCGGACGAGCCGACGAGTTCGCTGGATGTGACGACACAGAATGAAGTGATGAACCGATTGAGCGAGCTTCGTTCCCGTCAAGGGACAGGCATGATTATCGTAACACACAACATTGCCGTTGCAGCTCATATGGCAGACCGAATTGGTGTGATGCGGGATGGTACATTGGTTGAGATGGGAGATACTTTCCGCGTCATATCCGATCCTCAGCATGAGTACACACGCAAGCTGCTGAGTGCTGTACCTGAATTGGAGGGAAATGTTTATGGCTCATAAGGGGTTACCGATTCTGGAACTGATAAATCTGTGCAAAACCTATGAGTTAAAGGGACACAGGGCAGTGGATGCACTGAAAGCTGTTCATTTGCAGCTGTATCCCGGGGAATGTCTGGGGATTGTCGGGGAGAGTGGTAGCGGGAAGAGCACCCTGGCCAGATGTGTAACCCATTTGGAGCGAGTGACTTCAGGACAGATTCAATATCGTCAGCAGGATATTACCCGATTGAACGGAAAGGCGTTACGCTATCAACGAAAGCAGATCCAGATGGTTTTCCAGGAGCCTTCGGCTATCTTTAATCCGCGAATGAAGGTTGGAGCATTTATTCGGGAGCCACTCATCAATTATAAAGTAATGAAGGGCCAACAAGCGGAGCAGGAAGTGCTCAGGCTGTTGGAACGGGTGGGAATGTCTGCCGCTACGGCGGATAAATATCCGCATGAACTGAGCGGGGGAGAGCAGCAAAGAGCAGTCATTGCTCGTGCGATTGGAGTAGAGCCAGACATCATCCTGTTTGATGAAGCCACCTCCGCACTGGATGTTTCCATTCAGCAGCAGATCCTGGATCTGTTGGTGGAGTTGAGAAAGGAAACAGGGATCTCATCTATTTTCATATCGCATGATCTTGCAGTGGTGCAACAGATCAGTGATCGGATTGCCGTGATGTACCAGGGTGAAGTGGTTGAGGTTGTGGAGAGTTCACAGCTGACAAGTTCAGCGAATCATCCCTATACCCGGAGCCTGATGGCCTCGGTGTTGTCCGTGAGAGAAATGAAACATAAGATGCAGGAGCGGGACGAGAAACTGGAACAGGAACGGGATCAAGAGCAGGAGCTGGACGAGAAACAGGATCAAGAGCAGGTGGAGGTTTTTCAGGAAAGTCTGTCAGGATGAAACCGATGCCGTAGATCCGTTAAAATTCGATTTTTACAAAAAGAAAGAAAATAAAAGGGTTACCCCGGAAGTCCATAGATGACTTTCAGGGTAACCCTTCGTTGATAACAGGTATGTTGTATGACACGTATGTTGTGTATAGCTGGGCCGTAATACCGGAGGGGCTTATTAATGCCTCATCGTATGTCATTCAGTTCATCATAGTTTTGCGTAGGCCGGATAGTACTTTGTCTCGTACTTCATACTTATTTCATCAGCATCGATAAATTGTTGTTTAATTGGTGTTATCTCTATATGCACTGTCGGTCTAATTTGGAGATTAACTCCCTACATAGATCTTCTGTCCACATGTAGTTGTCTACCTCTGCTTAGCCAGTTCATTGACATGAGCAGTGTAGTACTAGTGTGGTACCTGGGATTGGAAATCGTTCCGGCTGGACTGATCAGCATGGTAAAAGACAATATCACCATCCTTCAGAGGCCAGGTTCTGCCTTGGCTGTCTGTTGGCATTTTGTTGAAACCTTCCATCTGCCATTGATTCATCAGTGGTGCATGAATATATTGCAGATGGGGGGCAGCCGTATTTCCATTCCGCAAGCTCTCCATATTGAAGTTCACCACGATGTAACCATTCTTTAGAAAAATACTCGATTTCTCATCCAGCTGATTTTGTCGGGCGAGGGGCTCCAGATCCGTACCTTTTGGTACGGCATATACATCCGCAGGCAAGCTGTACTCCCCGTACCAGCGCTGGATTGCTGCATTAGCCCGGTCTACATTCACCCCGGAAGGAATGTCCGTTTTGGGCCCAATAAGTGTTCGAATCGGAGCAGACAGGATCATCCAGTCATAACGACCGACCCATGTTTTTTGATGGGAAGTCTGATCGACCAGGCGAACCATATGTTCCGCCAACGTACGTTGGTTGCTTTCTTCCGCTGACAGTTCATAAGTATACTGATAACGCGCGGTATCGCCTAACTCTGTGCCCGGTACATTCCGAAGGCGTGAGTTCAGGACAACAAATCGTTTCTCCAGATCCTGTACCGATCCGATGCGGATCAGGCGTTCCTGGCCTCGATGGTAGTACAGATCTACTTCTTGCCGGGAAGAACCGTCTTTACTCACAAAAGCAAAAGTGGGTGTAATTCGAATACCATCCTGTTTGCCAAACATATTGCCCTTGGTCTTCAGATCGAACTTGAAATGGTACCCTGTCTTTACAGTTGTGTTAGCGAATCCCTGCACCGGATGGCTTTCTGGTCGAATGGGTAATACAAATGGGGCCAGGTTACCCCGCGGATCACCATCGATGCTATTCATTCCAGCCCAGTAGCTAAGGCCCGTTGGTTCGGGACTGCCCAGTCGCTTGCGAAATACATTTTCCCAGTTGTAATCAGAGATATCCGTGACATGAAAATCATATAACCTTCCGATGACATCTACCGGTACGGTGTCTGCTGCAACATGATGTGCCAAATTGGTATTGGCATCCTTTTGCTCGGTAAAGTTTGCAGGTGCATTCTCTGCAATATTACGGAATGTAATATGGTATTTTCCCTCGTCTACCCATACAGGGAGATAGAATGTGGTATCCAGTTGATTGACCGGAATATCGACCCATGTCTTGGCAGGGATAAACTGACTCCGGTCTGCGTTGTAGACATCAAACGGGAATTGCACCTGTTTGATTCGAAAATATTTGGCATAGTCCCGATTCCCATAACCGGGATAACTTGCTGCGTCCAAGTGCTGTCCCGATGTGGGAATTCGCACAATGAACGGACGTTCCAGAATGAGTGCAGCGCTTGTTGGGTCCGGCACGGTTTTCTGATTATGCGGCTGATCATCCGATACCCAGGCGTAGTTGATGACAGGGGTGTGTACCGTGACGGTGTTGATGCCGTGAATCGGTAATATTTTATTGGCACCTCCGTTCACGTTGCCTGGTAGTAAATCATAATAAATCTCACCAGAGCTTGTGGTGTTTGCTTTATTCAGCAGGGAATTGCTGATCATATTACCCGGTTTGTACAGCACATCGCGACCGATCGTCGTTGGATTAGGGATGTTGGATGGTGTTGGGCCATCTTTGGTTGCTTCTACATCATTCATAATGGTTGTACTATTGAATTTCACTAAATCATTATTCACTTTACTTTGAGGTGTGTTGGATTCAGCCATCCCTTTTAACCGTGATGTATCATCAGGCACACTGGGAGGTTGGTTCAAACCACCTGTTAATTTGGGTGGAGTATATGAGATAGAAGTGGTTTGCCCTGGTCGTACATGGCTTTCTACGGATTCATCATGTTTAGACTCCAGTGTTGGTGGTGTGTAACCTGATGGATTCATCGTAACGGTCTCACCGGGCAAAGCGTAATTGTTCATGGTTGCTTTAGCGATCTTGTATACTTCCAGGTTATTAATTTTCCAGTAGGAGTAGTCTCTTGTGATTTGGAAGTTGTATGGCTTGGGTACCGTGTCGTTCGCAGGTACAGGTGTCCCTGGTCTACAACCATCATCATCACATTCCTCTGGTCCGGGTACTGTCCACTCTCTGTCATACGAGATTGTGACATTACAGTTGTATGTAACTTTACCGCTCATTTTCGCCCAGGCTTGTTTAAACAGATAATTGTCAGCAAAGGCATTTGTGTAGAGTGATTCGGAAGTAGGTATTCCTTTTAACACATTGAATGTCTCATTGTCCCTGTTATCTGACTTGATAACACCGTTGGTATTTGGATCGAGATCATTCATGCTCATGATGGTTCCAGCAGAAGGTGGTCCAATCGTTGGTGTGCAACCTCCACCGCCTCCGTTACCGTCGCCCTCGCCAGTACCTGGGCTCTCTTCAACACCGATGTTGGTTGTGGTAGTTAGCTCAAAATCATCCTTTTCCCACAGTACTTTGATGGTTGTGGTTCCTCTGCTAACGGCTTGGACTACTCCGGAGTTACTCACGGTAGCGACACCAGGATTGGATGATTCCCATGTCGTTGTACCCCCGCTGCCAGTGTTTACATTGGTCTCCGCTCCAAAGTTCCCATCACCATTTTTCGTTTTGACCGTTGCATTCAATTGTTTGGACTGGTTCAAGCTAAGTTGCCCGCCAGCGGAGAGGTTGATCTCTTTGGTTATTTCAGCCAATGCCTTCCAATAAAGATCAGTTCTGAAAATGTAGTCCGCTGACCATTTCGGAGGGTTATACTTTCTAGATGCAGTAGGGGCAATTGCGCCCCCGATTTGCATTTGGAATTCGGTGCTCAAGCCATCAAATTTATCTACAGAAATCAAAATTGGATCTCCAATTCTATAATAGCTAGTGTTGTCCATGTAGTGAGGTTTCTTTGATCTTTCAGTTATTGTAGATGAAGGGAGCTGCTCATTATTTTTATCCATGTACTCCGTTGGTTTGTATACGTCTTTATCGAGATCTAATCGTACACATACTCTGGATGATTTAGGTAGGTTAGTTGAAGAATCATTAAGTAGGTTAATGTCGTTACACTGACCTTCTACCCTCCAATCTAAATTATCGAGTTGAAAGATATAGATACCAAGATTTGTTTTTGCTTCTCCTTCAAGAGGAATAACTTTCTTCTGTGACTTAGCTGGTCCTGAGGGTTCCATGTGAAATGGTTTAACTTCTTCTTTAGTGCCTGGCCCCCCGCCAGCTTCAATGGTGGAAAAGGGGGCTAACAATGCACTTATTGTAAAGGCTACGATAAGAAATCGACTTATATTGCTTTTTAATGCCAAAATTATCCCATCCTTATTTATTATCGATCACACTGAATGTAACTCCCTCTTTAGTTGTAAGTGTAATTGCAGAAATCAGAGATTTATCAAAATGTAGTAGTCCATCTCCCCAGAATACAGGATCTTTGACAGTGAAAACTCCTTTGCTTTTGAGAAATTCAATATTAGTCGGTATTCCAAATGAAGCACTGGCTTTAGTTTTTGGGGAAAGAAGAGGGTCAATAGCACTTGAGTTTAATAAACTTCCAGCTTGGAGCTGATTCATCGATGAACTTTTAATGTTTAATTCAAATTCAACATATGAGTGATAGGCACCTCGCAAAGTTGTGATAACTCCTTCATCAACGAAAACAGGATAATAAACGCTCCGTTTTGCTCCTACTGCATAAGGACTAACGACAATCCAATTCTTGATTTTAAGATCAGAATAATTTGTTAGAGTAACAAGATTTTTATTTCTTATTTTTGAAAAGTCCTCTGTTACAGAATTATAGTCAATGTTAGGATTAACCTTTTTCTCAGGTGTTTTTTTGTACGATGGCGCAATAATACTCAGATTTGTCCCCGTCAAACCCAGCGCTCGCAGCTCATTCAGCCCCTGAAAATCAGCAGGTTTTGTCTTCGCAACTGCTGCATAACGTGCGATCAATACAGCTACTTCAGCTCGTGTTGTCGTACGATCGACACCAAATGTTTTATCGTTTGCTACACTCATCAGTCCCGTTCCCAGGGCAACAGCTACTGCATTTTTTTGAGTGCTTGCGAGCTTACCTGTGAAATATTCCTTTGCAGGCACAACGGTGTTGGTCACATCAGAGAGTGCTTGCTTGTACTCAGGATCAACCACGGTTAGTCCTTGCGTCAGCCAAGTCGCCATCTCGCCTCGTTGAAGAGCGCCCTGTGCATCCAGCTTTCCCTTGTAACTAGAAGGGCTGATAAAACCTTTTGCAATAGCAGTAGAGACACCGCTTTTTGCCCACTCGGGTATGTCCGTAAAATTATTTTGTTCCTGTGTCGATGCATTAGGCTGGTCGGCTAAACGGCCAAGGATACTTGCCATTTCAGCTTTGGTAACCGGTGAATTTGGTTTAAATGTCCCATCGGCATACCCCTTGAAATAACCTTGTTCCACGGCCAAATTAATCGCTGAGGATGCCCAGTGTGTAGCCGGAACGTCTTTGAATTTAGTTGTAGCTTGTGCAGCTTCTACAGGATTGCCAATGCTTCCAAAACCTACGATCCCCCCTGTTAATATAGCCAATGCCGTTGCGCCGGAAATCATCATTTTTTTCATGAATCTTACTCCTCTCCATTGTAGTTTGTTGTTTTTGATATGTACGAGTTAGGCTACTAGATACTAAATTTGTAATAATAATGAATATTCTACCATGTAATACTAGGCTGTTGGTATGATTTATCAATATGTTTCCTCCTCTCCACACAACTCTTACTAATTCTCCAGACCTATATTCCCTCAAAAAAACACAAAAAAAGGCCACGAATCCGCAGATTCATAGCCTTATGCTTTAAGGTCTCTAACATATGTAGTTCCTTCATCAATAATCAATACATCAAGAATACTCGATTTCCAAACATTTGAAAAGCCCATATTCTTTTTACTCAACATAAAGTCAGGCTATCGGTGTTCCATTAGGCAATGGGCTATCCGGTGTAAGCAAGACCACATCGCCTTCACCAGGCACGCCGCCCAGCACAAGTACTTCAGAGACAAAACCGGCAATCCGCCGGGGTGGAAAATTAACTACCGCAACGACCTGTTTGCCGATGATCATGTCAGGTGTGTATCGTTGGGTAATCTGAGCACTGGAGCGTTTAAGACCAAGTGGTCCGAAGTCGATCGTCATTTTAATAGCGGGTATACGAGCCTTGGGGAAGGGTTCGGCTTCCACCACTGTACCAATCCGGATATCATGCTGCATGAACTCTTCAAAAGTAGCCATAGGGAGGATCTCCTTTCAATTATGGGATTATTATAAATGAAGAATCAACAAAAAATCCAGATTACGCGGTATCGTAACCTGGATTTCTGTTCTATTGCTTTGCAGCATATTAAGCGCCGTTCCAATTTTCCCCGGTGAGATATTTCTCGGTGAGGATGGATAACATCTGAATACCTACTTCATTATGTCCGCCTTCTGGAATAATGATATCGGCATACTTTTTGGAAGGCTCGATAAAAGCATCGTGCATCGGTTTTACCGTTTCGAGATATTGTTTGTACACGGATTGGATCGTGCGTCCGCGTTCTTCAATGTCCCGCAGTACTCTGCGCAGAATTCGCACATCGGAGTCGGTATCAACAAATACTTTGATGTCCATCAGACTGCGAAGATGTTCGTCAATCAACACATGCAATCCTTCTACAATGACAATATGGTTCGGTGCCAGTTCAACCGTCTCATTGGCAGCACGATTATCTATGGTGAAGTCATATACGGGAGCATACGCCGCTTGGCCTTTTTTCAACAAAGTGAGATGCTCAATCAACAGATCATTATCGAATGCAAACGGGTGATCGTAATTGGTGAGTCGACGTTGCTCAGGTGTGAGCTGCGACTGGTCTTTGTAATAATTGTCTTGGGATATAAACGTGACTTTACCTGATCCCAGACGGTCTATGACGGAGCGAGCTACCGTCGTTTTACCGGAGCCGGTTCCTCCGGCGATACCAATAATGAGCATGGTTGTTCCATAAGCCTCCCTAAAATGGCAGCATGATGAATGGATAAAAGCGCATCAGAAATCCTTCGTTCATGGCCTTTATCCACATGTCTGTCTCTGAATACACAATTCCTTCATTGTACCATAGCAGACGGCTTTTTTCATCTTGGTGTATGGACCATGTTTTGCCTTCAGGGGCTTTTTGCTTGCTTGTTCATATTCATTTTACTGCATGTCTTTGGATGATACTCCCCGCGGTGACTCCCATAGGGCCAGCAGGCGCTGTCCGATGGAACTTTTTGTGAACATATTCAGGATGATATAACCAAGGACACATCCTGTTGTATTGGCTATCAGATCGTTCAGATCGGTACTGCGACCGTTGCCTAAGGTTGCTCGAAGCAGCAACTGTGTTATTTCAATGAGGAAACTTACGCTCAATCCTGCGAATGCTGCTGTTCGTATCGAGTGAATCCAAGGCTTGATGAAAGGAAGCATGAACCCCAGTGGCATAAACAGCACAATGTTGAGGAGAAAGCTTGGTGCATCCGCAGTCAGAAGCGGAATCCATTGAATGCTCTGATACCATGGGGTCTGATTGGCATAGATTCCGATATTCACGTCGATAGGGAAAAATACAAAGTGCATAACGCCCAACATATATATGGCAAATGCGAGCATCGACACATATTGTCTGACCGTATATCTGGTTTTGCTCACCCTGACATGGAGCATCAGGGCGAGCAGGATCAGAACGAATAATGGACCAAGTACGATGGGAGATGAGATTGAATATTGGATGGACATGGGATGGCTCCTCCACAAGGAAATGAGATCAGGCTATTGAAGCTGAATCTTCATTTCCATTCCCTTGATGAATTGAGTGTCTTTAACCTCTTCCGTAAAATCATCCTTGATCTCGAAAGGTTTTACTATCAGATATTTTACATCCTTGGCAGTTGTGGCATATATGCGTTCCGATTTCAGTTGGTTACCCTCATAGATGCCATCGCCGCTGAGAGCGGTTAGCTGCCGCCCCTGATCATCATAGACGGCGAATCCGATGTGACGCAGCTGTTCTTCCTCTTTTGCCGTAAGTGTACTCTTATCGTTCAACCCAATCACGGTAGTTAAGCGGGTGGTGACAGGGGTAACCTCCGCTTCCGTAACAGCGGCCGTATACAGATCGTTAGTCATGGCTGTGTTAGGCAGAACCTGATGAACGTTTTCTGTTGATTTAGCAAAAGGAACTGTCAACTCGAACTCATGATCGATGCCCTGCAACGTCAATTGAACCTTCGCCTCGAACTGATCCGGCAATTGTGCCGTTCCCTGATCTGAGGAAATGACCTGTTCAAAGAGCAGTGTATTTGGCTGCGTTTCTCCTACCGAACTATAGAACAGTCCGCTATTCGAAAGGGACCCGTCGACTTTGAAAAAGACATTCTCAATACCACTGCTCAGTTTCACGATATCCTTGCCATTGTCATATTCACCCTGATTCAGATTCGGCGCAGTGAAATGAACCAGAAATGCAGCACGGGTACCATCATAAACTGTTTCAAGGACTTCCAGCTTCACATCCTGGTAAGCGACCTTGCTGTTAACAGGGGTAGTCAAGCCGTCGTTGCCCGCCGTTCGCAGACCCATATCGGCTTCGATTGAGCTGAAGAGGCTTCCTACAAGTGGGATGTTGCGCAAGGAGGCGGCCATGGCCGGTGATACAAAGCCGGATGCAAATACGGTCATGCCCAATACTCCGGCTGCGATCGTCGCAGCTGCAGCCTTGTTCCATCGCTTGTTCCGGCGACTGGAGCGCAAAATTTGTTCGGTTTTCAATGTGTTTGGGGACGCCGGCAGAGAATCCAGTGTGGCATCAATCCGGTTACGCACGAGTTCAGACATCAGAGGACGCTCCTTCGCTTGGTTCTTTAATTCCTGATCGATATTAAACGGGTTTGACATGTAAGTTTACCTCCCGAAAATTTTTGAATTTCTGATATAACTCCTGCCTTGCCCGAGTAAGTCTCATTTTCACTGCACTTTCGGAAATATTGAGGGCATCGGCGACTTGACGGAGAGACAGGTCTTCAAAATAATGCAAAACGACAACAATTCGCTTCGATTCCTCCAGTTGGTCTACCGCTTCTCGCATATCGACCTCATCGTAGGGACTGAAATGCTCCCGCTTTTCTGAAGGTACCTCCGCATAAGCGGTGGATAGAGAGCGGCGGGACAGCATCGTGTTGCATTCATTGATGAGGATGCGAAACAGCCAGGTTTTGAAATACCGGGGTTCCCGGAGTGTATGCACCGATTTGTATGCGTTGAGGATTGTCTCCTGAATGGCATCGGCCACGTCCTCCTCTTTTCGCAGCATGGATTTTGCCGTATTGTACAAAGAGTTTTCAATGTCTCGAATAAGCCGGATAAAGGCTTCACGATCTCCTTGGATGGCCTGGTTAACGAGATCGGTTGAACCCATGGATAACAGCTCCTTTCGTATTGGAGGGATGAAGCCAGCACTTGGCTGGTTTTTATATGAATTAGACTGGCGAGTAGGGCATATGGTCACATTTTCTTTTTGTAGTTTTAAAAAAGGGCGTTATTATATATGACGTATCGGGTCTCTGCGTTCCCTTCAATGATAAGAGGGGCTGATTTTTCCCTAAGATTGGATGATTGACTTTTTCTAAAACAGCACTATAATAAACTTATATTCATAACACGGACTGTTACTGGGGAAACCAGGCATGACCGAATTCGATTGCTTTACTGTAATCGCTTTCGGTCTTTTTTTATTTTTGTCGGGGGGTGAGAACATTGAAGGTTATTAAGAAAGTGAATAATAATGTGGCGATTGCCATTAATGATAACAACGAAGAAGTATTCGTCGTAGGTAAAGGGGTCGGATTTCTGAAAACGCCCTATGAGCTGACGGAGACGGACTTGGTGGAGAAAATATTTGTAGCACCAAAGAACATCCGTATGTATGACCTGCTGAACAGTATTCCGATTGAGGATATTTATCTCGCGGAGGAAGTTATCAAGTTGGGCAGTCAGATCCTGAATAAAACATTTAACCCGAATCTGCTTCTCACCCTGTCTGACCATATCAGTTTTGCATTAACCCGAACCAAAGAAGGCATCCGTATCAAAAATCCGCTGGAATGGGAAGTGCGGACACTCTATCCGGACGAGACCCGGGTGGGGCAGGCTGCCCTGAAACTGATTCAGGAAAAAACGGATATCGCTCTGCCGACAGCCGAAACAACACTGATTGCTCTGCATTTTGTTAATGCACAGGTGGGCTCTGGAGAGATGACGGATACCACTAAGGTAACCACAGTTACGGGCGAGATCCTGTCCGTGATCAAATATGCTCTCAAAATTGACTTTCAAGAGGATTCCATCCATTTCATGCGCTTTGCCACACATATTCGGTATTTCATTCTGAGGCAGATGTGCGGTAAATCGCTCAAAGACGAGAATGAATCGCTTTTCCTGATGGTGAAGGAGAAGTTTCCGAAAGAACTCGCTTGTGTGGAGAAGATTGCGGACTTTCTGAAAAATAACTATGGCTGGACCTGTTCGGATGATGAAAAATTATATTTAATTCTGCATATCCAACGATTGATTTCGAATGAACCAACGGAATGAATGAACTAGTGAAGAAACTAACCGAATAATCCATATTGGACTGTTACTGATTCGATCAGGCATGACCAAGCGTAGGGAATGACGATTCCCCGGCTTGGTCATTTTTTATATATCCAATTTATTCATGTAGAGGAGAAGGGTCATGAACAACAAAGACTTGGCTAAAAACGTACTTGATCTCGTTGGCGGCGAGCAAAATATATCGGGTCTGACGCACTGTGCAACCCGTTTGAGATTCGTATTGAAGGATGATCACAAAGCAGACCTCAAAGCGCTGGATCAGCTCGAAGGCGTGCTAAAGGCACAAAATTCCGGTGGACAGGTTCAGGTTGTTATCGGTGCCAAAGTAGACGCGGTATACAGTGAAGTGAAGAATCTAACTTCTGACAAGATTGGCGAGCTTACGGAGTCTGCAGACAGTGGACCGAAAAAGAGACGTAACCCCATCAATGTCGTGCTTGAAACCATCGCAGGTATATTCACGCCTGTTCTGCCAGCACTTGTTGGTTGCGGGATGATTAAGTGTTTGGCTACCGTTATAACTGCCATGGGTTACCTGGAAGGTTCCGGTTTCCTGACGATCATTAACATGATCGGGGACTGTATTTTCTACTTCATGCCATTCTTCCTGGCTGTTAGTGCAGCAAACCGTTTCAAGACGAATCCCTATTTGGCGGTAGCTCTCGCTGCGGGACTCATGCATCCAACCATTTTGAACGCTGCGGCTCAGATTGCTGAGACGGGTGTGAACAGTATTGATTTTCTCGGCTTGCCGATTCTGTTGATGAAATATTCCTCTTCCGTCATTCCAATCATTTTGGCGGTATGGATTATGAGTTATGTGTATCCAATCGTCAATCGAGTAATTCCCAAGTTTCTGCAGGTCCTGCTTACTCCAATGATTGTTTTGTTCATTATGATTCCGCTGGAACTAATCGTGCTGGGTCCAGTAGGATCATATATCGGTGACTGGTTGACCAATGGCATTAACTCATTGTTCTCCACCGCAGGTGTGCTTGCGGGTGCAATTCTTGGATTTTTCAAACCGATCATGGTTATGTTCGGTATGCACTATGCCATCATGCCCATTCAGGTTCAACAAGTGGCTACACTGGGTGCAACCGTATTGTTACCAACGGCACTGGCAGCGAATTTGGCTCAGGCTGGAGCAGCCTTCGGTGTGTTTGTACTGACGAAGAGTAAAACGATGAAATCAGCGGCTGCTTCGAGCGGATTCACCGCGTTGTTCGGGATTACCGAGCCGGCGATCTATGGGGTAACGCTGAAATACAAACGGCCCTTTTTCGCAGGTTGCCTGGCAGGTGGATTAGTCGGTGGATTCTACAGCTTGGTGCATACAACAGCGAATGCTATTTCACTTCCAGGTGTATTGGCAATTGGCACGTATACCTCTGATCGTTACATGTATGTCGTTATTGGTTGTATTGCAGCAGTTGTACTCGGTTTTGTCTTCACGCTGATGGCAGGCATCAAGGAAGATACAGATGGGGGTAAATCGAAGCAGCAAGCTACGGATAAGGTGAATAGCAATCCAACCGTTGCTGCCACAGAGGTAACTCCAGAGTCAGTATTATCACAGACATCCACTTCTTCTGACATGCTTATCGTTAGCCCAATGACAGGGGAGATCAAACCGATCTCTGAAGTGGAAGATCAGGCATTTGCCCAAGAGTTAATGGGTAAAGGTATTGCGATTGTTCCGACAGATGGCAAGGTATACGCTCCATTTGATGGGGTAGTCGAAGCACTTTATCGTACCAAACATGCTATCGGATTGAAGGCGGCGAATGGTGTTGAGATCCTCATTCATATCGGGGTGGATACCGTCAGCCTCAAAGGCAAATATTTTACCGCCCATATCGAACAGGGACAGACCATCAAGGCTGGCGATTTATTGGTGGAGTTTGATCCAGAAGGTATTACGACAGCAGGTTATAACACCATTACATCCATTGTGGTGACCAACATGCAACAGTATGGAGATGTGCTGACTACAGCGACCAGCGGCCCGATTCGGGAGAGTGAAGCGCTGATCAAGCTAATCCCCTAGAACCTTAAATAAGACCATTTAAATAAGACCATTTAAATAACACGTAATAACAGGAGGAAACTAAAATGACTCATTCTAATTTTCCAAAAGATTTTTTGTGGGGCGGTGCACTGTCTGCATGTCAGGCTGAAGGTGCTTATAATGTGGATGGCAAGAGTCTAACCATTCCAGAAGTGATGAAGTTTAACGAGAAGAACGACCGCAAGGTGACCAAGCAGATCAGAGTGAATTGGGAGATGATTGAAGAGGCCCGGAATGACCCGGATACGGTTAAATATCCAAAGCGCCGGGGGATCGATTTCTATCATAACTTCCGTGAGGATATTGCATTATTCGCCGAGATGGGCTTCAAAGTATTCCGTTATTCCATTTCATGGGCCAGAGTATTTCCAGTTGGGGACGATGCCGCTCCGAACGAAAAGGCACTAGAGTTCTATGATCAGGTTATTGATGAATGTCTAAAAAAGGGTATGGAGCCCCTGATCACCATTAGCCACTTTGATACACCGATTGTACTGATGGACAAGTTCGGAGGATGGTACAACCGCAAGCTGATCGATCTGTATGTGAACTATTGTGATGTGCTGTTTAATCGCTACAAGGGCAAAGTGAAATATTGGGTGACGTTCAACGAGATCAACATGAGCGTGAAGGCATCGGCCAAGACGCTGGGAATCATTGATTATGATGCGCCGAATTATGAGGAAATGCTGTTCCAAGGGCTGCACCATCAATTTGTAGCTGCGTCCAGAGCAACCAAGATGGCTCATGAGATTGATCCGAATAACCAGATCGGAAGTATGGTGGCTTATTTTACAACGTATCCGTACACATGCAAGCCGGAGGATGCACTTCAGATGCAGCAGGATGATCAGATGAAAAATCAATTCTATCTGGATGTGCTCAATAAAGGCGAGTACCCTTACTATAGTAAAACGTACTTCAAAAACAAGGAGATTCAGTTGAACATCGAGGACGGCGATCTGGATAACATTCGCGCACATACGGCTGACTTCGTGGGGATGTCGTATTATAACTCCATGATTTCCAGTAGTGATACCGAACAACTTGAATTAACAGCCGGGAACGTACACAGTGTCTACAAAAACCCGCATTTGCCTGCAAACGAGTGGGGTTGGCAGATTGATCCCATTGGCCTGCGGTATACGCTGAATCTCGTCTATGATCGATATCAAAAACCGGTCTTCATTCTGGAGAACAGCTCAGGCTTCTACGACAAGCTGAATGAGGATGGAACGATCAACGATCCCTACCGGATTGATTTCCTGAGCAAACATATTGAACAGATGGGACTCGCCATTGCGGATGGCGTCGAAGTGTTGGGTTACACGATGTGGGGGCCGATCGACATGATCAGTTCAGGGACTTCCGAGATGAGCAAACGGTACGGATTTATCTACGTGGATCAGGATGACTATGGCAATGGTACGCTCGAAAGATATCGGAAGGATTCGTTCTTCTGGTATCAGAATGTGATCCGTACCAACGGAGCAGTACTGTAACAGGTCATGAATATTCTGGGCCGAATCAAAAAAATCCCTGGCGGCTTGCTGATTGTTCCTATGCTTGCCGCCGCGGTCATCAACACGTTGTTTCCATCGGTGTTTCAGATCGGAGATCCAACGACAGCACTATTCACATCGAAAGGTACCATGGTGCTGATTGGCATGATTTTGCTCGTGTCCGGTACACAGCTCAATCTGTCACAGCTTCTGGTGACCTTGAAGAGAGCAGGAGTGCTCTGTATTTCACGTATCCTCATCAGCAGCCTGTTTGGCTGGGCATTTGTATACTTTTTTGGCATTAGTGGGGTTGGAGGCGTGTCTGCGGTAGCTTTCATTGCCGTTCTGACCAGTTGTAATCCGGGGTTATATCTGGCCTTGATGAACACGTACGGAGATGATGTGGATCGTGCTGCGTTTGGCATTTTGAATCTGATTGCCGTGCCGGTTATTCCGGTTATGATATTGAATTCGGCAAGCGGTGTTGGTATCGATTACCTCAGTGTCCTTGCTACCCTGGTGCCCTTTATGATCGGCATACTTCTTGGTAACCTGGATCGCAACATACAGAAGATGTTCGCTCCGGGAACACTGATTCTGCTGCCTTTTCTGGGTACAAGCTTTGGGTCGAATATTGATCTGCGTATTGCATTTCAATCCAGTCTATCCGGTTTGCTGGTCACGGTGTTATTTTTGCTGATCTGCATGCTGCCGCTCATTGGAATTGATCGGAAGATATTAGGACGGCCCGGTTACGCAGCGGCTGCGACATGTTCGGTTGCCGGATTGTCTATGGTGGTGCCTTCAATGGCTGCCGAATTCAATCCGGCGTATGCGCCTTATGTGGACACAGCTATCGCTCAGATTGCATTTGCCGTGATTCTGACGTCGGTGATCGTGCCTTATATCGTGAAACGTCTGGCTGGAATAACAGCGACAGAAGCTTCGATACGAGCCAATCAATAAAAAAACAGCATGTGTTCTGTCAAGTCATGACGGATCACATGCTGTTTTGCTTTGTACATCTATATGATCTCCTGAGGGAGGAGAGGAATGAATCGGTTTATTTTACAGACCCAGCAGTTGTTTAACACTTTCAGCTACCGCTTTGCTGGATTGAGGATTCTGCCCTGTGACTACGCGGCCATCAGTTGTGACATAAGAGCTGAATGCAGCAGCTTTATTGTATTGTGCAGCGCGTTCTCTCAAAGCATCTTCTAGCAGGAAAGGAACATACTCGGTTTGTTGAGCCAATGTTTCTTCTTCATTCGTGAAGCCGGAAACGGTTTTGTCGTTGATCAAAAGCAGGCCGTTGGACAGCTTCACGTTCAGCAGGGCTGTAACCCCGTGGCACACGCCGGATACAACGCCACCTTTTTCATAGATTTCACGAGAAAGCTCTTGAAGTTCCGCATTGTCCGGGAAATCCCACATCGTACCGTGACCGCCTGTGAAGTAGATTGCATCGTAGTCGCTCGCGTTTACTTCGCCAGGTTTCAACGTGTTCTTCAATTGGTTCATAAACGTTTCGTTCTCGAAATAGGCTTTGGTGCTCTCATCCAGAGAATCGCCGAGACTCTTCGGATCAAGAGGTACGTTACCCCCTTTAGGACTAACCAGATCGATCTGAACATTGTCATTATGGTCAAACTCTTCAATAAAGTGAGTTGCTTCGCTCAGCCACAAGCCGGTAGGTTCGTCCTTCGTTGCGTATTTATCTACATTTGTTAGAACAACCAGTATCTTTTTCATATAAAAACCTCCCGTAAAGTGTATAACATTCATTTATATTAAATATCACAAAATTAAATTGTGTAAAATCTATTATTAAACATAACATAACCATGTCCTAAAGTAAAATCATGAACGTATCTTCGATCTCCATTGTTACTTTCAAGCGTAAGAGTAAAGAATAATCTAGTAGTAGTAAATATGCCCTTAAGAATGCACGTTTACTTATAATGCCCTGTTTAATTTACTCAATTTGTAAGCGGAGGTAGGCGTGTGTAAGGGATATCAAAATTATTTCAAATTTGATGTTAAATCGATTGAACAACTAGTTCTTTTGATTTAGAATGGCGGAAGATACCAACAAAAAACTGGTACATATTACATAGGGACTCGGAGGAACACAAATGAAACGTTCAGGTAAATTTTTCGCTTCAACTGCAGTTGCTGTTGTCGCTGCAGTCTCCATCGTCTCTTCAGCCTCGGCAAGCACAATCTCTAATTCGAATATCTCTAGTATTTCTATGGCTAATATTCAAAGTATGGATATCGAAACTGCTTTGATGTTGGTTCAACAAGAACGCACCAAATTGTTGGATGCTCAACTGCAAACGCAAATTCAAGAGGTACAGAACCGCAATCAGCTGATCGCGGAACTGAACTCTCAATTGCAGGTTGCCCAGCAAAACGGGGATGAAGCAGCTGTTCAGAAGCTGAAAGGTCAAATTGATGCTGCGAGCAACACCCAACAGATGGACATGCTTCGTCTGCAGTCCCTGTCCAACAAGCGTAATGAAGCGTTTGACGTAATGACAAACTTTATCAAAAAAATGCAGGATTCAAGATCATCCATCATCGGTAACATGCGTTAAAAACGGATGACTCACTGCAACAATACAAAAAGAGCGGAGCCGGAATTTTAATTCCGAACCTTCGCTCTTTTTGTGTTTTTTATTTCAATTCAAGTTAGCCCGACCAGTCACGACGCCGAGTGAACAGATCTTTCAGCTCGTCCGTCGACAGTTCCGTAATCCAGTTCTCGGAGCTTGTGATGATGTTGTCGCTAAGTTGTTGTTTGCTCTCTAACATCTCGTCGATCCGCTCCTCCAATGTACCGAGAGAGATGAACTTATGCACCTGTACATCCTTGGTCTGACCCATCCGGTAAGCCCGGTCGGTGGCTTGATTCTCAACGGCCGGGTTCCACCAGCGGTCAAAGTGGAAGACATGATTGGCGGCCGTCAGATTTAATCCCACGCCGCCTGCCTTGATGGACAGAATGAAGACGGACGGCTGCTTGTCTTCAGGCAGTGTTCGGGATTGGAATTCCTCAATCATGCGGTCCCTTGCCGTCTTGGAGGTGCCCCCGTGCAGATACAGCACAGGTTCCTGCAACTCCTGACGCAGTACCTGTTGCAGCATCTGTCCCATACCGATGTATTGGGTGAAGATCAGGCATCGCTCGCCCTCATCCCGCAATTCACGGACAAGCTCCATCAGTCGTTCCAGCTTCGCGGAACGGCTGATCAGCATCGCCATATCCTGCGGGCTGTACACATCATAAGAAGATGTTAATGTGCCGTCCTCGGGCAGTTCCTCCGGCAAAGCTTCTTTTGTCAGCAGCAGAGGGTGGTCACACAATTGTTTAAGCTGAGTTAGGGCCGACAGAATCGCACCTTTGCGTTTGATACCTTCCAGCTCTTTCATTTTATCCATCAGGGCCTGCACGGACTGGTCATATAATGCACTTTGTTCGCCCGTAAGGTGAATGTAAGTTTTCATCTCATTTTTGTCCGGCAGATCAAGCTGGATGTTCGGATCTTTTTTCTTACGGCGAAGCATGAACGGTTTCACGAGCTGCTGTAGATCCTGCATCCGCTGCTCATCCTTATCTTTCTCTATCGCACTGATAAAGCGAGTCTGGAATGCTCGGGCACTGCCCAGATATCCTGGATTGGTAAAATCATAGATCGACCACAGCTCGGACAACCGATTCTCGATTGGTGTGCCTGTCATGGCAATGCGGTGTTTTGCCGGGAAGCTGCGGACGGCCAGGGACTGTTTGGTCTGGGCGTTTTTGATATTCTGCGCTTCATCTAGACAGATGCACGCCCAAGTGTAATTCTGCAACATTTCCTGATCCAGTGTAGCCGTAGCAAAGGACGTGATGATGATGTCCACCTGTTCCGTCTGCTCCCGGAATTCTTCTCCGCTTAATCGGCGTGCCCCGTAATGCAGACTGACATTAATGGAGGGTGCGAAGCGGCTAATCTCCTTTTGCCAGTTGCCCAATACGGAAGTTGGACAGATCAGAAGTGCCGGAGCCTGTCCCGGCTTACGTGGTTCATGTTCTTTGATGTGTAATAGATACGTAATGAACTGTATGGTTTTCCCGAGACCCATATCATCGGCAAGACATGCCCCAAGGCCGAATCTGCGCAGGAAACCAAGCCATGCAAAACCTTCCTTCTGATACGATCGCAGCTCGGCATGAAGCCCTGTAGGAATGGGCAGCGAAGGCGCACCACCTTGTCCGCCTCCCAGTTGTGCAATGACCCGATTCAGGTGTTCGTTCAGCTCTACCTCCAGTCGAATGTTCTCATTAGCCTGCGGCTGTTCTTCCTCTTCGGCTTGTTGCCCTTCCTTCCATTTCTGGTTGCGATATTCCCGCTGTTCATTGTGCAACAGATGCAGGTGCAGAATATCCTGAAATGAGAGTCCTTGTTCCCGATCTACACCGCCCATGGCACGACGTATCTGTTCCAGCAGGTCGGGGTCGAGAGGAACCCATTCTCCACGGAAGCGAACCAATCGTTCATTACGGGCCACAAGATCGGCGAACTCATCTTCGCTGAGATCCGTGTCACCAATCGCAATGCGCCAGTCAAAATGAATAATTGAGTCCAGTCCGAAGAAGGACTGTCCCCGCTCACTGCCTTCCTCTGGCTTCACCTTGGCGCGTAGCTTAGGCTTCTTCTTCCGGGCTGCTTCCCACCAACCCGGGAGCAGGACTTGCCAACCCGCTGCCAGCAACCTGCCGCTATCCTGTGTAAGGAACTGCCAGGCTTCCTGATCTTCCAAAGGATCACTCAGCACATCCCGTCTGCCGCTAATAGAGCTTGCAAGACGCGGCAGATGTGCGCGAAGCTGATCCAGCCATCCGGCGGAGCGATCCAGAATGAACGGTGTCCATACTTCTGGCCATTCGCCTTCAAGTCTGCCGCGTGAATCCAGCATGACGGGCACCAAGATGGCGGCATCCAGCTTGTTCTGCAACACCAGTCGCAACCGCCAAGATGGCTCGTCCTCGTCCGGCTCCTGCAATTGCAGCATTGGTCTGAATGGTGCAGCATCCGCTTTCCAGCCAATGGATACGAGCCAGGACTGAGCATCCATTCCGGCTGTTTTGGGTAGAGTACCGCGCTCTGGGAACAACTGCGGGAATTCACGCCGCAGATCGGTCGCAGCTTCCTCGGAACTGTACCATCGTTGGAATACGAAGGCAGAGTATGTTGCTCCGAGCCCTTCGGCGTAGCTCTCGTCCGTCTGTTGAATCGCTTTGGTAAGCGATGCCCGATCCTGCTTTTTCAAGCTGTCCGGGTCCCAGGTCCACTGAAGTTGTCCTGTGCGATAGGCTTCAAAGCTGGGTACGTATTTGCGTTTCTCGACAGATGCTGCGAGTGCAGGAGCCAGTCGAATCAGATGTTCCGCTTGCTCATCCCACTTCCATTCAATATGAAGCAACGTGTGCATCTCGGCAAAGAAGGGAATGACTTCTTCTGCAGGGAGAACAACCAGCTCAATCTCTTCGATCTGCCGAACTTCCAATTCGGTACCGTAGAAGGAAGGCGCATGCCAAGCGAACAATCGCTGCTTAAGCGACTGTCCCGATACAAAGTGGTGTGTGTTGAGTGCTCCGTAAAACAAAGCATCGCCATATCCGGTTAAAGCGACGTGAACCTCAATCGTTTCAGTGTATGGATGAATTAAGCTCATGAGATCAGTTTACCTTTCCGAAGCTCTTCCTGCAGGGCACGCAGCCGACTGTTACGAACGGCGAGTGTGGTGATGAACTGCTCCCAGTGCGCTTCTTGCTTCAACTTTTTATAGATTTTGGACAGGCGTTTCAGCAGCTTCACCGCTGCCTTGTATCCGTCCCTGTTCTTATGTCCGATATAACGCTCCACCGCCTGATGATAGAAGGGGAGCAGCAGTTCAGGTGCATCTTTTTCAATCGGTTGCAGCACCGCTACGCGAAATTCGAGAGGCTCCGTCCCTGTACTTAGCTGAAAATCAATCCACCTGCGCCACTGACCACGAGAATGCATGGCATCCTCATAGGCTGGGCGAGAGTGGGGGAGCATGCTGACAAGCGTATCCCACATGCGGTTCTCTGTATCCGGCAGATGTTGAATGGCCGTGTCCCACAGATGCATGTAATCATTCAAAGGCGTGTTACGCCGATTCGCCAGCAGGGGACCAAGTTGTACCAACCAATCTCCGAGCCGCTTCCATTCAGCTGCATCTGCGAGCACGTGGAGAAAATGCAACAGATGCTCTGGCGGGATACCATAGGCCGAGCTTCCATGGATGAGTCGCTGCCATGCCTGATCGTCTTGCCCTACATGGAAGTACATCCAGCTCTGCGCGAGTACGAGGGGTAAAGGCAGGGATACGGCTTTGCTTGGTCTATCACTACTACTTCCATTACTCTGAGCGCTACCCAAGACACTCCCGCTGGACTGGGAAGGTGCCGAAGTCGCTGTTAGATTGCGCTCTATATCATTTAAGATGGCCTGTTCCGACACCAACATGTCCCGTGACCCTTGAAGCTCAGGCACGATCCAGTTCAACCACAGTTGCTGGCTGTCTCAGGCATCATCTGTTTGCGTAAATAAGCTGAGGTTTCAGACAATCTGTTCCAAAGTTGCTCAAGCTTGTTTCCCTTTAGACCGGACAAGTCTAGCGGATGGCTAAAGATCCGTTCAATGTCTTTCAAAAGTGCATCCACCGCGAGCTGGGCAGGGTAGCTCATGTACACGGGGGTATGCGTAATTGAGTTACGAGCCGGCGGTACGCAGAATCGTATGAGGTGCAGCTGCACATGTAGTTCAAAAAGTTGGTCCATCGCCGCGGTCAGCCTTGGCTTAATGGCATATAATTCGTCCGTTGCTTCCTGCACGTAGGATGTGCTTGCTGTGCCGGTACCCAGCCGTCTCAGACAGGAGTGGAATAGCTCATGCCATTCCGAGATTTCGAGATCGGCAAGCTCTGTTGCACGCTCCTTGATCTGACTGTATTGGTTGCCCTGAATGTCCATATCCTGTTGTTCATCAGCTTCGGCGTAGCTGGATCGTCCTGCGGACATGGCCCCGACGGGTTTAGTCGTTTGTTTAAGCGCAGTACTGGAGTGTGCATTCACAATCGCATGTACAGGTCGCTCCAGGTGCTCGGCATAACTCATCAAGACAGCCGTCATATGTTTGCATACGGAACTCACCGGGCAGGTACAATGACTTGTAGACAGGGATTGCATGCTCAGGGTGACCTCATATTCTTCCGATCCTTGTACAACGGCCGAAATCCCTTGTTGCTCTGAATAGGTTAATGGTCCGACACGTTTCTGTTTATAATATTGGAATCCGCGCATGATCGTCAGGTTATTAAAATGCTCTGCAACCTGCCTGATCAACTGTTGCCACTGCGCATCATCCATCCTCATGTTATTCGGTATGTTCATCATTCCATCTCCTGGGGTAAACATAGGTTCAGTAATCACCACGTCGATGACGTGATGTTGTCAATTTGTTGTATCCATCATATCAGTTATGAGCCGATCCGTGCATGGGTTATAAGAATATGAAGTTCTTTTTGGACAAACATGAATTTAGATGAATACGCAGGTGCCGTGAGCGAGTGGCATGCATGATTGCCTCATATTGTGTATGCTTATCGTATGTATTCCTTTCAGGAACGATGCAGGCCGGGGAAACGGTCATATTACAAACAACAGGAGAGAGCATATGAAAATACTTACGTTAAACACACACGCTTGGGCGGAAGAGGATCAACTGAACAAGATCAGTCAGCTGGCTGATTTTATTAATACACATCAATTTGATGTAATCTCCATGCAGGAGGTTAACCAGTCCATGCAGGAAGCGGCGCTTTCTGAAGAAGAACTGAAGAGATATTATGCGATTGAATCGGATGCTGTGATTAAAAAAGACAACTACGCCTACGTCCTGCTTCAGCAGCTGACAGAGCAATATTACTGGACGTGGATTCCCGCACATGTCGGGTTCCAAAAATACGATGAAGGACTGGCGATCCTTAGCCGGACGCCGATTACGCAGGCTTTTGGAGAATACGTGTCCCACATGCGGGATTATAACAATTATCGTACACGCAAGATTGTGGGAATTCAGACGGTCGTCCAAGGTGAAGCAGCCTGGTTTGTGAACGGTCACTACAACTGGTGGGATGATGCGCAGGAACCGTTTAAGGGACAGTGGGAGTTGACGGAGAGCAAGCTGGCCCCCTACATGGATCAGCCGTTATATATTATGGGTGATTTCAACAATGTCGCGGAAGTGCGTGGAGAAGGCTATGACTATATGATGAGCAAAGGCTGGAATGACCTGTACACCACCGCATTGCAAAAGGATGAAGGAGCAACCGTGGTGAAGGCCATTGCCGGCTGGGCAGACAACAAACGCGATCTGCGAATCGACTATATTTTCTCCAATCGTCCCATTCAGGCCAAGTCTTCCACTGTGGTCTTGAACGGTAAAAACGGGCCGGTTGTGTCCGACCATTTTGGCGTTGCTGTAGAGATATAACAGCCGTGCGACTATAAATGGGATATCAACTCAAATACAAAACAAAGCCTCCGCTGACTTCCTGTTAAGGGAAGTGTAGCCGGAGGCTTTTCACATTCTACATCATTTTCTATGTACATTTCATAGCGTTCGTTATTCCTGCTGTGGAACGGGATGGTTATTCTAACGCCAGCATCTGATGTACGAACTTTTTCAGATTCTCGCTTGTCTCGCTAAGCTGTTCGATGCTTTCCATGAACTCGGATACAAGCTTGGCCTGATCCACCGTTGCGGTTGTAATCTGACCGATCTCCTGCTCCATATGTTTCATGGAATCCTGTACACTACCGAGGGAGGTTTCGATATCAGCCGCTGCTTGTTTCGTATGATCGGACAGTTTGCGTACTTCACTGGCAACCACACCGAATCCGGCTCCCTGATCGCCCACACGAGCTGCCTCGATCATGGCGTTCAGTCCAAGCAGATTGGTTTGTTCCGATACTTCACGAATGACGTTTGTTACTTTAGACACACTAACCGAGTTCTCTGAAGCTTTTTTGGAGTTGCGCAGAATCTCTTCCGAGGTCGCAGAGAGTTCTTCGGAATGTGCCGCAATCTGCTGAATGCCGCCGACGAGTGCATGAATGGTTGTTTCATTTTCACGGATCAGCGTCTCCAGTGTCATGTGACTATCCAGTGCGTAGTTCACACCCAATATGCCCACGACCTGATCGTTTTCCTTAATGGGAATTAGGATGGCGTCGAAAGGTCTGCCTTGCAGATCACCAGGCATGCGAGCCACGGTACGCGTATCCTTGTTGGTGAGCATTTTGAAATTTTTATAATCGTCATGCAGCTCATCTCCAACCTTCACGCCAATCTCCAGACTTTTTGCTTCGGAAAAATACAAAACTTTCTCATGATCATTAATGGATATGGATATGTCGTCACGGAACATTTGGCTAACAAAAGGCATAGCATTTACCAGAGATTCAAGAGTATTCAATGTTCATCTTTCCTTCCCGATACAAAAAGTGGAATTTTTTAGCCTACTATCTATATCGGCAACGTTTTCTATTTTTTTAAACGAATGTTCAAATATAAGTTCAACTAGCGAGACATAAAGTAGGACTTTGAATTTATTTGTAAGCGTAAACAAAAATCTATAGCCACCATAGAACATGTCAGTTATACTGGGATTATTAATCGGTGCCTGAGTAAACTAGAAGATATTAACGTTCAGGGCAAGGGCGTTCCTTACGAAGGTTAAGCGCTATATCTCTAGATCCTGTCACAGCAGAATATGGGTCTGAGCTGCTCGGGTGGACGTTTTATTTCGGATAAAATTTTATTTCAATGTGAGAGGGATGTGTGCGATCAATGACGACCTATTTCAGCGAACCGCAGAGCATGTATTACCGATTTGGAGAAGATCAGGATCAGGTGCTGAAGGTGCTGGCCGAGAGGTATATTGGGGCCAATGCGCAGGCTGATTTTGTATATCGGGTATTCCAGAAGTCTGGTATTTTGCAAAATGAGAAAGGGCTTTATGATCTGAATTTAGGTAAACGCTTTCCTGACGCGCCCAAAGATTATATATCCTACGCAGCTGCGCTGGTCTGGGGGGACGAGGACCGGAATCTGGATGTGTTGGTCCGCTGTTATGGACCTGTTCGCTTTTATTTCAATGAGCAGTTGGTCTATCGCTCTACCGTAATGGATGAGATCAGTCCTGATGCAACGGTGAAGCTCAGCATTGATATCAAGCCCGGTTGGAACACCATTTGGCTTGAAATGAAGAATACCCCTGCCGGATTTGGCTGCCAGTTTGGCTCAGATGAAGGTAAAGTGCGTATTCTGAACGTATTTGCGCCGTTTCAGGAGAGACAGGGACAAGCGGGTTGGGTGTTCTCCCAACCGAACCTTGCTGCGAGTAAGCAACCAGACCTGCTTGGAAAAGAAGCAGATTACAGTTTGAAATGGCTGCCTGAGACAGGCTGGTCTGATGAAGATAAAACCAAGCCTGCCCTCGAACGAATATACGGGCATCTTCCTGGAAGGCATGTGTATGCTTGGACACATCTGAACAATAACGATTCAACCGGGAGTCAGGTGCGATTGTCAGGTCAATCCTCCGGTTCTTTAAGTATATGGATTAGCGGCAAGCCTGTGGCGCAAGTGAAGGAAGCGGGTCCGTTCGAAGTGGATGTAACAGTCCCGTTTGGACGGAGTGACCTGCTTGTCCGAAGTGAATATGACGATAAGGCGGGACCTTGGCATTTTAATTTGAACGCAACCGTGTCGGGCAAGCCGCTCTCACTGGAACTTCCTCAGCGTGTGCACGGTGCTAATGGAGAGTCTTGGTTATATGTTGGACCTTTTGAGTCGGAGGTTGAACCGGACTTGGCGGATCTGACTCGAACGGACCGAGTGTATCAAACGGGGCAAAGACAGACATATTGGCGCTTAGATCGACCGGATGCTTGGATCAGACCTTATTATGAGAACGCGATGTTAAGCAACAAATGGACAGTGGGCAGTGTGACCAATTATGGTCGCTGGGATTATCCATTGGGTGTCACAGTATATGGTCTATTACGGACTGGGCGTTATTTGCAGAGACCGGACATTACACGTTATGCGGCTGAGCATGTGCAGGCATGTACCCAGATGTATGAGTACTCATTATGGGATCGGGAGCAGTATGGTTTCCCGGCTGTCAATCAACAATTGGTCATGCTGAAAATGCTGGATAACTGCGGTTCTTTTGGTTCGGCCATGCTGGAAGCGTATTCAGAGTGTCATGAACCAACGTTTCTTCCGATTGCTGAACGGATTGCAGATTTTATGCTCTCCCGCCTGGAACGGCAGGAAGATGGGGCATTTTATCGCACATGTGTAGGGGAGTATGCTGAGAATACCATGTGGGCAGATGACCTATATATGAGCACGCCGTTTCTCGTTCGTTATGCACGGGTGACAGGCAACTCCGCCGCATTGGATGAAGCCGCCAGACAATTTTCACTGTATCGGAAGTATCTCTTCATGCCTGAGTTCAAGATCATGTCCCATGTGTATGATTTCAAATACGGACAGGCAACGCAGATTCCATGGGGACGGGGGAATGGCTGGACACTGTTTTCCTTGACGGAAGTACTGGAAGCTTTGCCAACAGAGCATCCCGAGCGCCCGGCTCTAATTAATTTCTTCAACGAACTGTGTGAAGGGTATGCGGCCCTTCAAGGGGAAAGTGGGTTGTGGCATCAGGTGTTGAACGAACCGCAGACGTATGAAGAAGCCTCCTGCACGGCGATGTTTGCCTATGGTTTTGCGAGAGGTGTACGTTTTGGCTGGTTCAAAGACCCTGAAGTTTACGTCACGGCAGCCGAGCGAGCTTGGAGGGGACTCATCTGCAAAGCAATTGATCGTCAAGGGAATGTCCATGGCGTGTGCAGTGGATCACGATATGCGTTTACGGCAGAGTATTATGATCAGGACTTGCGTACCGTCACCAATGACAATCACGGAATAGGCATTATGATGCTGGCAGGGACCGAAGTGGCCAAAATGAAGAAACATCTGGCCGAGCACAGGGTGTCTTCACCTGCAGTATCACATTCCTGATAGATCATAACTGAGACGGGTACACCACCGCCGGGAATGTTATTCCCGGTGGTTTTTGATTCCTTTAACTCCTTACTTTTTTGACAGGAAAGCTTACTTTTGTTTATGTCATGTCCAGCAATGGACCTATACAATAGGTTTTGTAAGCGATTCCATAGAAGTAAAAGGGGAGGAAATTCATTTATGATGATCACCAAAAAGTGGGTAACCCTGTTCTGCCTGTCCCTGTTATTGTTCGCTACAGCCTGTTCGGGAGGAGCCACGGATAAGCCAGCTTCTTCTGGCGAAGCAAGTGGAAGTGAAGGAGACTCTTCAGGCAAGATTGAACTGCGCATGACCTGGTGGGGATCACAGACCAGGCATGATCTGACGACCAAAGTCATCCAACTATTTGAAGAGAAACATCCGGGAATCACCATTAAACCTGAATACTCTGGTTGGGATGGTTATTTTGACAAATTAACGACACAGGTAGCCGGTTCAAATGCACCAGATATCATTCAGATGGATTACGCATTTCTGACTGACTTTGCCCGCCGTGGGGCCTTGCTTGATCTGACCCCATTTGCAGAGAGCAAAGAGCTGCGAACAGAGGATCATGATCAGAGCATGATTACAGCCGGATCCATTGACGATAAATTATATGCGATTACCCTCGGAGTAAACGCACCAGGTGTCATTTATGACGCCACCGTATTTCAGGAATTAGGTATTGAAGAACCGCAAGAGAGCTGGACATGGAAGGATTTTGGAGATATGGCGACCAAGATTGCCGCAGCCAAAGGTGATGGTTTCTATGGATCTGCAGACATTTCCGGTACAACCAACATGTTTGAAGTGTTTATCCGACAATCCGGGAAAGGTTTGTTTGACGGTGGCACAATGACCGCTACCAGCGAAGAGCTTCAGCAATGGTTCGATATGTGGGCCGCACTACGCGAGAATGGTGGAGTAACCACAGCAGAGATCACAGCATCCACAACCAATGCACTGGAGACACGCCCGATCTCACTGGGTACAGCTGCCATGGATTTTGCATGGTCCAATCAATTGCTGACATTCCAGCAGGTGAACAAAAACCAGGATCATAAGCTTGGCATCCAAGTGCTTCCGCATGGTATTAACGAGAAGCAAATTGGCGAGTACCTGAAACCAGGCCAGTTCCTCTCCGGTTATGGCAAAACCAAACATCCGAAGGAAGTTGCCATGTTCATTGATTTCATGGTGAATGATCCAGAAGCAACCGCTATTCTTGGTTCTGAACGTGGTGTGCCGGTTAACTCAAGCATTCGTGAGCAGATGCAGCCAACGCTGCCGGAAGCGGAGCAAACTATTTTCCAATTTATCGATACCGTATCGAAGCACTCCAGTGAGATTGATCCACCGTACCCGCAAGGATTTGCTGAAGTGGACACAAGTTTCAAGAGCGCAAGCGAGCAGATCGCCTTCGGTCAAGGCAATACTCCAGATGTCATTGCCCAGTTTATTGAAGGAGCCAAGGCTACGCTTGGATCGAGTCAATAAACCATTGAAACCGTTCCAGACTTTTAATTCTGCGGGGAGGTTGCGAAGATGACGACATCACAGGTCAGTCAAGCCCGAATCGAGAGTGTAGCTACCCGGCGGGTCAAACGGAGATATGCCCACAATGGAGCAGCGCTTCTGTTCCTCGCCCCATGGCTTGTCGGATTGTTATTTCTAACCCTTGGTCCCATGTTGGTATCCTTGTACATTTCGTTTACCGATTACAGTATCCTGGCCGCCCCTTCCTGGGTCGGTCTGAATAACTACACGACGATGTTTACATCGGATAAACTGTTCACCCAGTCGCTCAAAGTCACCTTCACGTATGTCGCTGTATCCGTACCGGTCAAGTTGATCTTCGCACTGCTGGTAGCCATGTTGCTCAATAAAGGGATTCGAGGGCTTGGTATTTACCGGACCGTGTATTACATTCCGACATTGCTTGGAGGCAGCGTTGCAATTGCAATGTTGTGGCGTAAGATGCTGGGTGGGGACGGGTTGCTCAATAGTGTGCTTGCCATGGTGGGCATTAAGGCGCCTGATTGGGTTGCCAATCCGAAGTATGCCCTATATTCCATCGTGCTGTTATCCGTATGGCAATTTGGATCATCCATGATTATTTTCCTGGCAGGCATGAAGCAGATTCCACCTGAATATGATGAAGCCTCAGCGGTAGATGGTGCAGGCCCTCTGCGGAGATTCTTCTATATAACGTTGCCGATTCTGTCACCCGTCATCTTTTTCAATCTCGTGATGCAACTGATTACGTCCTTTCAATCGTTCACACAGGCTTTTGTTATCAGTAATGGTAGCGGAGGACCAGTGAATTCAACCTTAATGTACTCTCTGTATCTGTACAAAAAAGGATTCTCATTCTTTCAGATGGGCTATGCTTCCGCGATGGCCTGGGTGCTGGTCATCCTGATTGGCGTATTTACATTGCTCGTATTCCGCAGCAGCAAGCTGTGGGTGCATTATGAGGATGGTGGGAAATCATGATTGGACAACGAAACTCTACAGCATGGGTCGTCAGCAAACATGTGTTGATCTCAGGCATCGCCTTTGTCATGCTCTACCCGATCCTCTGGATGCTGGGGAGCTCATTCAAACCGGGACATATGATCTTTACAGAGACCTGGTTCTGGCCACAGGAATGGAATTGGCAAAATTACATGAATGGCTGGTCTGGAATTCAGGGGAATCCATTCTCCCGCTTCCTGACCAACTCTGTCATCCTGTCGCTTGGTGCCGTGCTGGGCAATGTCATCTCCTGCTCTATGGCGGCATATGCCTTCGCCCGACTGAATTTTCGCTTCAAAGCCATCTGTTTCGGCCTGATGCTCATGACGATCATGCTGCCACATCATGTGACGCTGATCCCGCAGTATATTCTCTTCAACCACCTGGAGTGGGTGAATACGTATCTGCCGCTTGTGGTGCCAAAATGGCTGGCGACCGATGCCTTCTTCATTTTTCTCATGGTACAGTTCTTCCGGGGATTGCCCAAAGAGCTGGATGAGGCGGCAACTATTGATGGATGCGGTCCTGTGAAAATATACACCAAAATCATCATTCCACTTGCGTTTCCAGCACTGGTTACCACGATGATCTTTACGTTCTTGTGGACATGGGACGACTTCTTCAGTCAGTTGATCTACTTGAGTGATGTTAGCAAATACACGGTGCCGCTAGGTCTGCGTCTGTTCCTTGATTCCAGTTCTCAATCCGATTGGGGTCCGATGTTTGCCATGTCGGTGTTGTCATTGGTGCCATGTTTCATTGTATTTATCGTGTGTCAAAAGTACTTCGTGGAAGGAATCGCGACCTCTGGGCTCAAAGGGTAATTCCAAGACGAAACGAGTTGATTTTTCCATGGGGAAAGGCAGATGGTCTTCATTCATTAATCAAAAGCTGCAACAAAGCAAGCTCTCCACGTTGATGGTGACTTGCTTTATTGCGTTTAACCTGTTGCTCGTCTCGGTTGTTGTCTGGCTGGCGTATCAGTCTTTCTCCACGGTCACTTTTGCGGAGATTAGCAAAGCACGTCTCGCTCTTCTGAACGAAAGTACACGTCGGGGATTTGATTTCATCACAGGGGTAACAGGAACCGCCTACGGTTTGGCAAGCAATCGGGAACTGTCCAATCTGCTTGAAACGGCTGATACGGGCAGGCTTGCACAGATTCACCAACGGAGAGAGGTCTCTCGAATCCTGGATCATACCATGGTCGTGAGTGACGGCATTACTTCCATTGAACTGTATACGGATGTCTTTAATGAAGTGACAGTGACGATGGCTGATCGCATATTTCCGGTGGATACCATCGCACACGACTCTTGGTTTGCTACGCTGGAAAAGGCTGATGCGGCATGGGTGCCGCTGCGTGAGAACGAATCGGGCCAATCCCTGGTAGGATACGCCCAACGAATTTTCGACAGTCATGGCGGAACGGTTGCCTATGTGCTCATTCGACTGAGTAGAGCGGACATTGTACGCAGGTTTGCCGATGTACCCATGGTGCTTGATGGAAAAGTCCTGTTGGTAGATACGGCTGGTAATGTCGTGATGGAGATGGGGAAAGCTGATCCAGCAGGGGAGAATGTACCATCCGATCATGCTGAAGGTGATGCATTGGACGAACAGGAACGATCGAATAGGAGTAATGAAGTGAGTACAGCTCCAGAGACGGATGATGCCGTACATGCATCTTCTTCTATTATAGGTAGTGCATGGATTCAGGAACATGTCCAGCCCGGCGCAGACGGATACGAAGTCGTTTCCGGCCAATCCGGAGGTGCCCAATTGGTGCTCTACTCCAGACCAGCCATGCTTCAGTGGCGGCTCGTACAGACTATTCCGGTGTACACACTGCTATCTCCGGTCAGGCATGCGGGCTGGCAGATTCTCGGCATCGCCATACTGGGACTGTTATGTTCGGCTGTGCTTGCGTATCTGTTCGTAAGGCAGATCATCCGCCCACTGAGACAATTGATCAAGCGAATGAGACAACTGGAGAAAGGGGACTTCGATACCCGGGTGCACCTTTCGTTTACGGAAGAATATGCCCACTTGGCTTATGGATTTAATCATATGGCGTCACAACTCACAACGCTGATGGAACAGGTGAAGGAGGAGAGCCGGGCCAAGCGTGAAGCCCAAACGGGCTTGCTTGAGGCCCAGATCAAACCTCATTTTTTATACAATACCCTCGACATGATCCACTGGCGCGCACTCGATTATGAAGCCAAGGATATCAGTCGCATGATTGTGCAGCTTAGCAAGCTGTTACGAATCGGACTGAGTGGAGGGAGATTGTTCATTCGGGTTCGAGATGAGTTGGAGCATGCCCGTTGCTACGTTAACATACAGTCAGAGCGGCTGCCGTTCTCCATTCAATATCAGGAGCAGATCGATCCGCGTATTCGCGGTTGTTACATTCCCAAGATCATTCTGCAGCCCTTTATCGAAAATGCCGTTATGCACGGGCACCCTGAAGAGGGTACACTTCGAATTCAAGTGCATATGCACGAAGAGATTGGCCCGCATGAGGATATCGTCATTCGTATTACGGATAATGGGCAAGGTTTGCCGGCGGGATGGAAACTCGAAGAGACATGTGGCATCGGTGTACGGAATGTGCATCAACGGATTCAGTTGTATTGTGGAAAGAGGTATGGCGTTCAACTGAGCAATAGAGAATCAAGTGGCGTGGAAGTGACCATTACGCTGCCGCGTATTGAGACCGACGAGCAATTAAATCTGTGGCTGGACGGTGAAAAATGATGAAGACCATTATGCTTGTTGATGACGATCCTCATATTGTAAAGGCATTAACAGATCATATCGACTGGCCTTCTCTGGGCCTCAGCATTGCAGGCACTGCTTCAAATGGCTTGGATGCGTTGGAGCTGTTTCACCGTATGCATCCGGATGTCGTTATGACTGACGTCTATCTACCGGGCATGACCGGGCTTGAGATCACGCAAACGTTGCGACGTGATCACCCCCACCTGCCGATTATCATTCTTAGTGGGTATGACGAATTCGAGAACGCCCGAGCAGCCATGCGCTGGGGGGTGAATCACTTTTTGCTGAAGCCGGCGGAGGTTGAGGAGATTGAGTCTGTGTTGCGGGAGGTGCTACTGGAACAAGATGTGCGAGAGCGGCATGAGCGGCTGGAACGGACGTATAAGCAGGAGGTTGGACGGGTACTTCCGTATTTGCGCAAACAATTTCTTCACGAACTGCTGACTACACGGTATCGGGCAGATGAACTGCCTAAAGAACGCATGGACTATATAGGCATTCATATGTCCTCACAGACACGCGCCATTAGTCTGCAGCTGAATCGCCCCGTATTTTTGACACGGATGAAAGAACGGGATTGGCAGCTTCTCCGCTATGGGGCGGCTGATATTATTCAGGAGACGGTGAAGGAACAGGCGGCGCGCATGAATGGTCAGGTAGAGATTGTTGATTATTCGGATCAGGTATTTGTGTTGCTTCTATTAGGAGATAAAGATCTATTGGAGGAATGTCTGCCACTCATAGAGCGGATGATCGATCAGATCTTTACGTATCTCAAAATTGAAGTGAGTGCTGGAATCGGGAGATCCAAAAGTCACCCATGTGAGGCGATAGATTCTTACCTCGAGAGCAGGGAAGCGGTGGAAACAGCAGAGTTTCAGGGTGGAAGTCGTATCTACCACTACGAGGCGTCTGAGGATACAGAAGCAAGTGCGACCGATTATTCAGTATTGCTTCGTCAATGGAATGAGGCTTGGGCGGATATTCGACCTGATCTGGCAGAAGAGCTATGGCAGGACATCCACCTTTTGCTGAAAGAGGGGAACTGTGTTGGGATACAGGATGTACAGGTGGTGGCCGTCAGTCTGTTTGACACGTTGATTCATAGCTGGAACCGACTTCATCCCATGTTAACGCCACCGCTGGCGATGAGTGATTTTTTGCGTGAAATTCAATCGAAGTATGCGTTGCATGATCTGGTAAGCTGGATGGACCGTATTATCTGCAACTGGCTGGAACAGATACGCAAAGAGATGGGCGAGAAGAAAAGCAATAAACTTATCGAGCAGGTGAAACAGTATGTGGAGCTGCATTACGCCGAAGAGATTAGTTTTGAAGCGATAGCCAAGGGACTATTCGTACATCCGAAGTATCTGAGTCAACTGTTCAAAAGAGTGACGGGTGAGAATTTCGTGAGTTATTTGAACGGGTACCGAATTCAGAGAGCGTTGGGACTGTTGCAGTCGGGTCATTACATGGTATATGAGGTGAGCGAGATGACGGGGTTTCGTAATGCGACGTATTTCAGTCAGGTGTTCAAAATGCTTACGGGCAAGAGTCCGTCTGAGGTGGGGTAGAGCGATACAGGTAAAGTATTTTAAATAAAGTGGAAGAGGCGGAATGGTTCTTATGATTATCGATCAGCAGGAATATTACATTAAAGGCTTATCTTACTCAATAAGATTGGCAGAGGAAAGAGATGCTGAGGCCTTGTCTTCACTTCGTGTACAAATGGACGGGGAAACCGAGAACATGGATCGTGAAGAGGGAGAGGCGTATATCGACGCAGCCGGGTTTAGGCGGATCATCTATTTGGATACTGATAAGTCACGGAATCTGTTCCTTGTTGCTGTAGTAGCGGACGAAATTGTAGGGTTTTCCCGATGTGAAGGCATAGAGTTGAGGCGCTTTTGGCATAAGGTTGAGTTCGGCGTGTGTGTAGCCAGAGCGTACTGGGGACATGGGATTGGCAAGAACTTGTTAGTGCAGTCGATAGAATGGGCAGACCAGACTGGTGTAGAGAAGATGACGTTAACCGTAGTGGCATCCAACGAAAAGGCAATTGAGTTATACCAAAAGAGTGGCTTCGAGATCGAAGGTATTTTGAAAAAGGATCGGCGACACGTGGATGGACAGTATCATGACACGATAGTAATGGGGAGGTTCAAAGACTAATAGTAAAAGTGAAGAGCACAATCCTATCATGTCTACAGCCCATGGAGTTCATTTACTAGATTCGGTACCCACATAATAGATAGTAGTGTTATTGAATAGAGGTATTGTGTTTCATATTTTATAGAACGAATGTAATGATGCTGATTGATCTGTTTGCAACCTATATTGAGAGAGAGTCGACCAGTGAGTGTATATAGGATATAGTAAGAGATATTGCCATCGGAAAAAGAGATTAAGAAGAGATTGAATCAAGTTAAACCATTTGTTTGCTGATGGGATATTTTACAAGTGGTAATTGTGTTGTGTATATGATATATTCTATTTCCGGCCAAAAAAACACGAGAAACAAAATGCCACAGGCAAAACAAATAAGCTTCGAAAGAAACTTAAAAAAAGAGCTTGCAAAGTCGGTTCGGAAGTGTTATGATATAAAAGTTGCTGAGGAGAACAACACTCGGCAAAAAAAACAAGTTTGATCTTTGAAAACTGAACAACGAGTGAGTAAACATTTCTGCTTGCAGAATGAACGCGAAAGTTTGAAACAAGCCTTGGCTTGAATCGACTGGAGCACAAATGAGATTTTTAATCTCGTCAGATTCAAAATGAGCTTATCGCTCTTTTCAATACTTTATTGGA
>Ga0209437_100432_pt1 | contig 36626 bp, 30 predicted proteins | sample AraplaL_Cvi_mTSA_FD_184266 | JGI IMG/M metagenome (GOLD analysis project Ga0209437, IMG submission 184266) | Arabidopsis root microbial communities from the University of North Carolina, USA - plate scrape CL_Cvi_mTSA (SPAdes) (version 2) | ecosystem: Host-associated > Plants > Roots > Endosphere...
CCAGCGGCAGGGTGGCGCCGGTCGGATTGGCGAAGGTCGGCACGACATACAGCAGCTTGGGACGGGCGCCCGCCAGCAGCATTTTTTCCAGCGCCTGAGTATCCATGCCGTCGTCGTCGCTGGGGATTTCCAGCATCTCCGCATTGGCCAGTCGCAGCGCCTGAATCGCCGCAGGATAAGCCGGTCGTTCAATCGCCACGCAGTCGCCCGGACCGACCAGCACGCGCAGCAGCAGCTCAAAGGCTTGCTGCGAGCCGGTGGTGACCAAGAGGTTGTCCACCGTTACCTTGCCGCCGGTGCGCTCACGCGTGAGTGTACGCAACGCATCGGTCAGCGCCGGCACGCCTTCGGTCGCACCGTATTGCAGGCAAGCCGTCGGCGACTCGCGCAGGACCGCGGCGCCGCTATGCGCCAGCGCATCGGCGTCGAACAGCGCCGGCGAGGGATAGCCGCCGGCAAACGAGATCATGCCCTGCTGTTGGGTGTACTTGAACAGCTCGCGGATAGGGGAACCCTGCGGCGTCTGAAACGCGGGGTTGAAACGGTAGGCTGGTGTCATCGGCGTGTGCAGAATGCGGAAGGGGACGGAGGCCGGCGAGCAAATAGTCGTGCCGCCGGTTCCGGATAAATCCTGAGAAAGATTTCGGTCGCGCATGTCGTGCATCGTGCGTCGGGCTGAAGCCCCGTGCACGATGCACGCAAGACGATTACTGCTCAACCATGCGGTTCCAGCGGTTGTTCCACTCGGTGCGCTTTTCGTTGACCGCGTCCCAGTCGATGGTGTTCATGTTCTTGGTCAGGACTTCGGTCTTGCCGCCGAGTTTGGCCTGCGCCGCTTCGGTCAGCTTGACATTGCGGTTGACCGGGATCGAGGCGGCCATTTCCATGCCCTTGGTTTGCGCCGGCACGCTCAGCAGATACTCGATCAGCTTTTGCGACAGGTCAGGTTCGCTGTTGTTCTTGAGTGCACAGGCGCCGACCATCAGCAGCACGCCGCCTTCTTTCGGGGTGACGAATTCAGCCGGGATGCCCTTGGCCTTGAGGTTGGCGATGGCGGTCACGGTCAGCGGGAAGATCGCGGCTTCGTTGGTCTGGATCATTTCCGAAATCTTGGCCGAGCTCGACAGATACTCAAGCACGTTCGGACCGACCGACGTCGGCCATTTCTTGAAGCCCGGCTCGACGTTCTTGTCGGTGCCGCCGACCAGGCGGTTGTACATCATGAAACCGTACAGGCCGAAGGTGCTGCTGGAGATCGACTGGAAGACCACCTTTTGCTTGTACTTCGGATCGGCGAAATCCATCCACGAGGTCGGCGCAGGCCAGCCCTTTTCGGCGAACATCTTCTTGTTGTAGCCGATGCCGACCACGCCCATGTCCACCGCCACGGCCTGGTCGTTGGCCAGGCGCGCGAACGGATAGAGATCCTTGAGCACCGGGGTGTCCTTGACCTTTTCGCACAGGTTCATGTTGACCGCGCGGTACATCACGCCGTCGTCGAGGAAGACCACGTGCATTTGCGGCTTGTCTTTTTGCGCCTGCATCTTGGCGATGATGTCGGAGGAGGTGCCGGGCACGACCACGACCTTGACGTTATTGGCCTTCTCGAAATCGGGGAAGATTCCCGAGGTGTAGTTCTTTTCCATGGTGCCGCCGTTCATGCCGACGTACAGGGTTTTGGTCTGAGCCTGGGCAGGCGACCACACGCCGAGGACGGAGGTCAGCATACAGGTCAGCGTCAGATATTTCATGTTCATTTGTGGATCTCCTTGGCGGTAAAAACGACCCCCGAAAATGCCGGGGAATTCAAACTTTTCAACTTGAAACGGTTAAACCTTTGATTCTTCTTTTGATGGCTGTGGGACTGCAAATCGCTTGATCGAAAATGCTTCGATCGGGGTGCTGCTTTCTCCTTTGGTGACCAGCTCGGCCAGCACTTCGCCGACGGCCGGGGCAAGCTGGAAACCCGCCCCCGAAAAACCGAATGCATGCAACAAGCCGGGCGTGGTGGCGCTTGGACCGATGACCGGCTGATGATCGGGCGTCTCGCCTTCGACGCCGCTCCAGGTGCGGATCACCAGCGCGTGGCGCAATGCCGGGACCATCTCGGTGAGCGCGGCCAGCGCCTTGAAGCTGGAACTCGCGCGCGGTCGCGTGGCGTCCAGCGCCAGGTTGCCGATGCCGCGACCGCCGCCGAGCACGACATTACCGCGCTCGACCTGGCGTGCATAAAACGCGCCGCCGACCACGCCCAAACTTAGGTTCATCAGCGGCGGCAGCGGTTCGGTCACGCACATGTTGGGATAGATCGCCTGTTCCGAAACGGTCTCACCGAAACGTTCGGCGATTTCCTTGCCCCAGGCGCCGCTGCAATTGAGCAGGAAGCGGCTGCGCACGCGTTCGCCGCGGCTGTTGATCAACACGAAATAATTGCCGTCGAAGCTGCATTCCCGGACGGCGCTCTGCTGCAGCAGTCGAGCTCCGGCCTGTTCGGCGGCGCGCGCAAAGGCGGCGGCGATCAGGCGCGGATTGGCGTGGCCGTCTTCGGCGCACAGCGACGCGCCGTAAGCCCGGTCACCGATCCACGGATAGCGGCGACGCAGGGCATCGGCTTCGAGCAGTTCGAGTTCCAGTCCGTAAGCGGCCGCCATGTCGCGATAGGCGATCAGCTCCTGCATGTCGGCGTCGCTGCGCGCCAGTTTCAGATGACCGGAGGCGATGTATTCGCCGTCGCTGCCGATGGTTTGTTCTAGTCGTCGCCAGATCGCGTGCGCGCGTTGCGACAACGGCAATTGACAAACCGCGCGGCCCTGGCGACGCACGCCGCCGTAGTTCACGCCGCTTGCCTGGGCACCGCACCAGCCTTGTTCCAGCACGACCACCGAGCGTTGCTGACGGCGCAATTCCAGCGCCGCTGCGGTGCCCATGAGGCCGCCGCCGATGATGGCGACGTCGGTGTCGATGACCTTGTCGGCTGTCTTGCTCATATCTGTTCTTCCGCAGCCAGCGCGGCGCTGACTGGTATCGGTTTGACCGGCGCTTGCACGCGCAGGCGGCCGGCGTCGGCGACGCTGACACCGGTGGCGTGGGCCAGGATTTCAGCGGCAGCCGCGCCGCAGACGCGGCCCTGGCAGCGGCCCATGCCGACGCGCGTGAGCGCCTTGAGACGGTTGATTTCAACCGTGCCTTCCTGTTGCACGCTGCGGCGCAGTTCGCCGGCGGTGATTTCTTCGCAGCGGCAGATCACCAGATCGTCGGCGCAGTCGCGCGCCCAGTGCACGGCGGTCGGGAAGGCGGTTTCCAGTCCCTGGCGGAATTGCAGGTTGCTGCGTAGGGTTTGCGCCAGCTGCCGGCTCTCTGCTTTCGACGAGGGCAGGCCGAGGTCTTGCAGCAAAGCCAGCGCGGCGGCGCGTCCGCTCAATTCGGCTGCGTCGGCGCCGGCGATGCCGCTGCCGTCACCGGCCAGATAGACGCCGGGTACGCTGCTGCGTCCGGCGTCATCGCGTTGCGGCAGCCATTGCTGGTTGAGTTCATTGAAGACGAAACGGCAACCGGCCAGTTCGGCCAATTGGGTTTCCGAGCGCAGGCCGAAGCCGGTCGCCAGCGCATCGCAGGCGATTTCGGTGGTCTTGCCGCCGCGCGTCCAGCGCAGGCTTTGGATGCTTTGCTTGCCGTCGGCGGCGATCTGTTCGACACCGTCGATGAGAGGGATTCCTTTGGCACGCAGCCAGCCTATGAAGTACAGGCCTTTGGCGAACGTCACCGGCTGGCGCAGCAGCGCCGGCAAGGCGCGCAGCTTGTCGCCGAAGCGTGCGGTGTCGAGTACGGCGACCACGTCCGCGCCGGCTTTGGCGTATTGATAGGCCAACAGATACAGCAGCGGGCCGGAACCGGCGACGACCACGCGGCCGTCGAGCACGCAGCCCTGGGCCTTGAGCGCCACCTGCGCCGCACCCAGCGTATAGACGCCGGGCAGCGTCCAGCCGGGGAAGGGCATGACGCGGTCGAGCGCGCCGGTGCACAGGATCAGGTGGGTGTAGGTTTGTTCGGCGTGGCGTTGCGCATGCAGCAGGTCAAGCTGGCCGGGGGCGCAGTTCCAGACCAGCGTATCGGGGCGGTAATCGATCTTTGCGCGCAGTTGTTCGAAGCTGCTATGCAGCGCTTCGGCCTTGGCGGCTTCGAAGCCGTAGAGTTCTTTTTTCGATCGCACAAAACCCGGCGGCGGCTGGCGGTAAATCTGGCCGCCGGCGCGGCGGTTTTCGTCGATGACGATCGGGCGCAGGCCGGCGTCGACCAGCGTTTGCGCTGCGCGTACACCGGCCGGACCGGCCCCGATGATGACGACTTGCGGCGAGGCAGGCGACGCGTTCACTTGTTCTCTCCAGCGACCGGAACCGCGCCGCTGAGCAGGCGCATGCCTTCCGCGATTTCAGTGGTGCAGGCCCGTACGGCGACGCCGTCTTCGCTGCGCATCCAGCAATCCTGGCAGCAGCCGATCAGGCAAAATCCGGCGCGTGGCGCACCGGTGAATTCGGTGCGACGCAATTGCTCGGCATGGGTCAGCACAGCGGTCAGCACGCTGTCGCCGGCGCGCGCGCTGAGCGCCTTGCCGTCGAGCCAGAACGAAACGCTCGCGCGCTCCTGTTCCGCCACGCGCCTGAGCAGACTCATACGCGTTCTCCGATCAGGATCCTGTCGAGACCATACAAGCGGTCGAGGATCAGCATCGCGCCGCCGGTGATCAGGATCATCAGCGCCGACACCGAGGCCATCATCGGATCGATCGATTCAGTGGCGTACATGTACATGCGCACCGGCAGCGTCACGGTGGCCGGCGTGGTGACGAAGATCGACATCGTCAGTTCATCGAAGCTGTTGATGAAGGCCAGCATCCAGCCGCCGCTCAGGCCCGGCAGAATCGCCGGCAGCGTGATGCGGCGAAACACCGTCCAGGGCCCCGCGCCGAGCGACTGCGCCGCCTGTTCGCTGCTGCGATCGATGCCCATCACCGCCGCCAGCACCATGCGCAGCACGTAAGGCGTGATGACCACGGTATGCGCGATGGCCAGCCAGAAGAACGAACCCGTGATGCCCATCACTGAGAACATGCGCATGAAGGCCACGCCCAGCACCAGTGAAGGAATGATCAGCGGCGACAGGAACAGACCGTTGAGCGCATCGCGTCCGGGAAAGCGATAACGCCCCAGCGCCAGCCCGGCTGGCAAGGCGATGCAGACCGACAGCGTGGCCGAGAGCAGCGCCAGTTGCAGGCTGTTGTAGAAGGATTGCAAAAAGTCGGGGTGGTCGAACACTGCCTTGAACCAGCGCAGGGACGCGCCGGCGAATGGCAGTGACAAGGTGTCTTGCGCCGTGAAGGCGACCAGGCAGACCAGCACCAGCGGCGCCAGCACGAAGGTCACCACCAGCGTGTGAAAGAGCAGGGCAATCGGACCGTTGTTTCGCATGTTCTTGTGTCTCCGTCAGCCCAGGGTCTTGGAATAGCGGCGTTCCAGGATCCGGTTGTAAGTCATCATGATGATCAGATTGGCGACCAGCAGCACGATGGCGATCGAGGCGCCCAACGGCCAGTTGAGCGAGCCGAGGAATTCGTCGTACACGGTGGTGGCGACCATCTTCAGGCGGCGTCCGCCCAGCAGGCCGGGAATCGCAAACGCGCTGGCGCTCAGACCGAACACGATCAGGCTGCCCGACAGCACGCCCGGCGCCACTTGCGGCAACAGGATGCGGCGCAGCACGGTGGCTTGCGAGGCATTGAGCGACAAGGCCGCGTGTTCCACGGTCGGGTCCAGCCGCTGCAAGGCGGTCCACACCGGAATCACCATGAACGGCAGCATCACATGCACCAGTGCCACCACGATCGCGCCGGAGGTGTAGAGCATCTTCACCGGCGCCATGCCCAGTGCTTGCAGGGCGTGGTTGATGAGGCCGTCGGCGCTGAGCAGCATGCTCCAGCCGAAGGCGCGCACCACCACCGACACCAGCAGCGGCGCCAGGATCACGATCAGGAAAAAGGCCCGCCATTTGCGGCTCATGCGGCTGAGCACATAGGCTTCGGGCGCGCCGACGACGATGCAGATCAGCGTGGTCAGTCCGGCGATCCAGAAGGTGCGCCAGAAAATGCGCAGGTAATAGTCGTCGCCGAAAATCGCCAGGTAATTGTGCAGGTCGTAAGTCGACTTGATGCCGACGCTGTCGTCGTAGCTGTTGAGCGCCAGCAGCGCGGTCAGCAGCAACGGCACCAGCACCATCGTGACGAACAGCAGCGTGGCCGGCGCCGTGAGGATATAGGGCAGCGAGCGCTTCGGCTTGAGATTGGAAGCAGCGCGGTCAGACATGCGCGCTCCGGGTTGCTTGCGATTGTGATTGTGATTGTGACTCGACAGCACGCATGGCCGACGTCGGCCAGCGCAGCGACACACGCTGGCCCGGCTGACAGGACGTCTGGCCGTTGTTCTTCAGGATCACCAGGATGTCGCCGCAATCGGTCTCGAAGCGGTACAGCCATTGATTGCCGAGGAAGAAGCTGGAGGCGACCACGCCGCCCAGTTGCTCTTCCGCTTCGGTACAGCATTCGATTTTTTCAGGACGGATGCACAAAGTGGCTTGTTCACCGACCGCGAGTGCCGTGCCTTGCACTTCCAGCACATGATTGCCGACGCGCACGCCGGCGCTGTCGTCCTTGACCCATTCCACCGTGCCGGGCAGCAGATTGGCCTTGCCGACGAACTGCGAGACGAAGGCATTGACCGGGTTTTCATAGGTCTCCAGCGGCTTGCCGATCTGGACGGCATGGCCGGCTTCCATGACCACCACGCGGTCGCTCATGGACAGCGCTTCCGACTGATCGTGCGTGACCATGATGGTGGTGGTGCCGACCTTGCGCTGGATCTCGCGCAATTCGATCTGCATTTCTTCGCGCAGCTTGGCGTCGAGGTTGGACATCGGTTCGTCGAGCAGCAGGATCGGCGGCTGGATCACCAGGGCGCGCGCCAGCGCCACGCGCTGACGCTGGCCGCCGGACAATTCACGCGGATAGCGATGACCGAATTTATCCAGATGCACCAGCGCCAGCGCCTGCTTGACGCGCTCGGCGCTTTCCGCCGCGCCAACCTTGCGCATCTCCAGCCCGAACTTGACGTTGTCAGCCACCGTCATGTGCGGAAATAGCGCATAGCTCTGGAACACGATGCCCAGACCGCGCCGGTTGGGCTTCTCGTTGGTGATGTCGCGCCCGTTGAGGAGGATGCGTCCGGCGCTGGCTTCGACGAAGCCGGCGATCATCTGCAGCGTGGTGGTCTTGCCGCAGCCGGAGGGACCGAGCAGCGAGACGAACTCGCCTTTTTCCACTGTCAGGTCAAGGTTTTCCACGGCGGTGAAATCGCCGTAGCGCTTGGACAGGTTTTCCAACTTGAGGAACGACATCAATGCATCTCCGGTGGCTATGTGGCAACCTGTTTTGGATCTTACTGCGAGGCCATGATCCGGCGTCGGGCGGTGCTCAGAATCCTCATGTACTCAAGTACATTCCGGTTCTTCCGCTCCGTCCGCCACCGGCTGATGGCCTCTCGCTACAGATCGAAAACAGGTTTTGGAACTGCTTATTGTTTTTTGGCGCGGTGACGTTCAGATAGTGTTCAGTCGATATCGAACTTCACACCCTGCGCCAGCGGCAAGGTCTTGCTGTAGTTGATCGTGTTGGTGGCGCGGCGCATGTAGTTCTTCCACGCGTCGGAGCCGGATTCGCGGCCGCCGCCGGTTTCCTTTTCGCCGCCGAAGGCACCGCCGATTTCAGCGCCGCTGGTGCCGATGTTGACGTTGGCCAGGCCGCAGTCGCTGCCGACTGCGGAGACGAAGGTTTCCGCTTCGCGTACGTCGTTGGTGAAAATCGCCGAGGACAGGCCTTGTGGCACGGCGTTGTTGAGCGCGATGGCGTCGGCCAGGTCGTCGTACTTCACGACGTACAGAATCGGCGCGAAGGTTTCGTGATGCATGATGGCGGTCTGGCCGGGCATGCAGACCAGCGCCGGGCGGACATACACGCCGTCGCCGAGCACGTTGACGCGTTCGCCGCCGGTGACTTCGCCGCCTTGGCCGCGCGCTTGCTGCAGGGCGCTTTGCATGGCGTCGAAGGCGGCCTTGTCGATCAGCGGACCGACCAAGGTATCGGCCAGCAGCGGATCACCGACCTTGACGCTGGCGTAGATGCGCTTGATCTGCGCGACCACCTGGTCATGGATGCTGCTATGGACGAACAGGCGGCGCAGGCTGGTGCAGCGCTGGCCGGCGGTGCCAACGGCGGAGAAGGTGATGGCGCGCAGCGCCAGGCTGAGGTCGGCCGTAGGCGCGACGATCATGGCGTTGTTGCCGCCCAGTTCCAGCAGGCTGCGGCCGAGGCGTTCAGCGACTACGGTGGCGACCTTGCGACCCATGCGCACGCTGCCGGTGGCGCTGACCAGAGGCACCAGCGGTGAACGCGACATCACTTCGCCGATTTCGGCACGGCCGATCAGGATCTGGCACAGGTTGGCCGGCACCATGTTCGGACGTTGTGCCGAGAAACGTTCTACCGCCTTGGCGAACAGTGCCTGCACGGCGAGCGCGACGACCGGAGTTTTTTCGGACGGCTTCCACACCACCGAGTTGCCACAGATCAGCGCCAGTGCCGCATTCCATGCCCACACCGCGACCGGGAAGTTGAAGGCGGTGATGACGCCGCACACGCCCAGCGGATGCCAGGTTTCCATCATGCGGTGGCCGGGACGTTCGGAGGCGATGGTGAGGCCGTGCAACTGGCGCGACAGGCCGACGGCAAAGTCGCAGATGTCGATCATTTCCTGCACTTCGCCGAGCCCTTCGGAGAGGATCTTGCCGGCTTCTTGGGTCACCAGTTCGCCCAATGCCTGGCGGTGTTCGCGCAGCACTTCGCCGAGCAGGCGCACCAGTTCTCCGCGTACCGGCGCCGGTACTTCGCGCCAGGCGAGGAAGGCGGTCTGCGCGTCGGCCAATGCGGTTTCGGCTTGCGCGGCGGTGTGCGCGCGCAGTGTGGCAAGCAGTTGCCCGTCACGCGGCGAACGTATTGTCAGATCGGTGCCGGTGTAGGCGGCCAGATCAAAATTCAGGGTGGCGAAGAGACGGGACGATGGCATGGAATTCCTTTGTGGCTGAGTAGGGTGCAATAGCATTTGACGCCCGAGTATAAGGAATAAGGCGGCGTTTTTTAAAATCAAAAAATGTCACGACATCATTACATTTGCTAATGCACGAAAATGTTCTTCCGGATCGGGAGGGAGTGCGCTGCGATGGTGCGATGCATCAATTGCAATATCCTGCGAAACGCCTAGATACATAGGGTTGGGAGGTTTTTTGGAAAAGCGGCGTGGCGTGGTTGTTCGGGTTGTTGCACCACTTTGATGCGTTAAAGAAATAGCATCCCGACTTGTTCCAACATGACTTTTAGTGTGTTTGAGCGAGTTTTCGAGGGAGGACGGCAAGGTCCTCAGCCGGCTTGCAGTTCGCTCAGAATCCAGTCGCGGAATTTGATGACGGCGGGCTTGCTGGCGTTCTTCTCGGGATAGGCCAGGTAATACGATTGCGGGCTCTTCACTGCGAACGGGAACGGCACGTGCAACTGGCCCAGGCTGATTTCGGTTTCGACCATGAACTTGGGCATCAGCGCCACGCCCATGCCGGCCACGGCGGCCTGGATCACCATTGCCAGTTGTTCGAAGCGCGGTCCTGCGAGCGCGTTGGGACAATCCACGCCGACATGGCGGAACCAGTCCTGCCATGCCTGCGGCCGCGTGGTGTGTTGCAGCAGGGTGATCTCGGCCAGATCGCTGACCGAGGAGATGCGGTCGTTCATGGCTTTGCTGCATACCGGCACGACCTCTTCGCCCATCAGGCGGACCATGACGGTATCGGGCCAGTCAGGCTCGCCGAAGTGAATCGCCGCATCGACCTGGCGCGTGTTGAAATCGAAAGGCAGGACTTCGGTGCTCAGATTGAGGAGCACGTCGGGATAGGCAGCGGCAAATTTGGTCAGGCGCGGGATCAGCCATTTGACGCCGAAGGTCGGCAGGATCGCCAGGTTGAGCACGCTGGCCAGGCTGTTGTAGGTCATCACCTGGAAGGTCGCCATCTCGATCTGTTTGAGGATGCTCGACACCTGCGACGCGTAGTCGCGGCCCGGCTCGGTCAGGATCAGGCGGCGGTTGATGCGCTCGAACAGCTTGACGTTCAGGTAGTCCTCCAGGATTGCGACCTGGCGACTGACCGCGCCTTGCGTCATGTGCAGCTCATGCGCCGCCTTGGTAAACGACAGGTGGCGCGCCGACGTGTCGAAGGCGATCAGGCAGGACGTGGACGGGATGAATCGGCGCATGGAGCGGAATCCGCTGGAAGGATGACCCCGCACTATAGCAAAAGCGGCGCCGTCGTTGCCACCCTTGCTACCGTTGCCATGCGCATTCGTCATGGCGAGCCTTTCATGCTCAATGCCGTCCGGCAGGACATATCCCGGGCGTGATCAGCCAAAACGCGTATTGCCAAGCAGGTAATGCGGATCGAAAACCGGTTGCATGCGCGCCGCCAGCAGTTGCTGCGCCTGGCCCTGATAGCGATCGTAATAATGCTGGTTGAACGGGCCGATGCCGTGTTCGGCGCTGAAGCTGCCGCGATAGCTGTGCACCACCAGATCGTAGATGGCGGTGCGCAGGGCGTCGACGCGCGCCGGCGGGAAGTGTTCCTGCTGCGCCGGCGCGATGGCGATGTTGAAATGCACGCCGCCGTCGCCCCAGTGGCCGAAGTCGTACACATCGGCGCCGGCAAAGTCGCGCGCGATCAGCGCCAGCGCTTCTTCGCGGAAGGCCGGCATGCGCGAGCGCGGCACCGAGATGTCGAAGGCCACCACTTTGCCTTCCTGCTTGACGCTGTCGCTGATGGCGTGGCGCAGACGCCAGAGCGTATCGGGCTTGTCCACCACGGCGTCGACGATGGCGTCGTCGAAATGGCGTTCCAGCCAGCTCATGAACAACTGCTCCAGATCGAACTGTTCGTTCGCCGCAGCCGATGAGCTCAGTTCGATCAGCAGTGCATACGGCGGTACGGGGTTGAACGGCGCGGTAGCCTGCGGCAGGTGGCGCAGCACCGACTCCAGCGCGTTTTGCGAGATGCCTTCGAAGGCGCTGAGGAAGTCGGCGAATTCGCGCTCCGCATCTTGCAGCAGGCGCAGGGCCGCTTCCGGTGACGACGGCACCACCAGCGCGGTGGCCCGCTGGCGCGGCAGGGGATGCGCGCGCAGCACGGCTTGCGTGACGATGCCGTAGCTGCCGGCGGTGCCGATGAAGAGTTGTTTCCAGTCGGGACCGGTATTGTTCTTGCGCAGGCGGTTGCCCAGTTCCAGCAGTTCGCCGGGCGGCTGCATCAGCAGCGCTTGCAATCCCAGCGTGTTGTGACGCACGTCGCCGTAGCGGATCAGGCGCGCGCCGCCGGTATTGGCGGCGAGCATGCCGCCGACCGAAGGATCGGCGCCGAGATCGATGGGGAAACACAGGCCGTGCGGTTCCAGCGCCTGATTCAGGTCGGACAATCGCGTGCCGGCCCAGGCCTGGATCACGCCGTCGACCGGGTCAATGTCGATCACGCCCTTGATGCGTTCCATGCTCAGCACCAGCTGATGGCCGGATGGATCGGGGGAGGCGGCGCCGACCAGGCCGGTGTTGGCGCCTTGCGGGATGATGCTGATCTTGTCGACGGCGCAGAGCCGCATCAGTTCGGCGGCCTCGGCGACATCGGCCGGGCGGGCGATGCACAGCGCGGCGCCGGCGCCATAACGCGGACCATGTTCGTACGGCGCGCGCGCGGCCGCTTCGACGATGCAGCCGTTCGGCCCCAGTAAGCTGGCGATTTGTTCCAGCGCGGACTCAGCAGGCATTGTCGCCGCTTTTTGTCGCCGCATCCGTGGCCGCTGTCACACCCGCGGTCATCTTGAAAATTCCTTGCGCGTTGCCGCTGTCGAAAGTCAGGTCGAGCTTGCGCGCACCGGCGTCGTCTATATAAGTATCACGTGAAATGAATTCATAGAACGAACCGGGCACGGTGACGTCGACCAGGGCGCCGGCGGCATCCTTGAGCCGATAGCTGACTTTGTCGGCACGGAAGGCGGTCTGGCGGACACGGCCATTGCGCGAGACTTCGACCAGGTCCTTGATCGGCCGGCCCAGCTGGCGCTGGCGTTCCGCGGTGGCGTCGACGTCGGCGACGCGGTCGGTGGCGTGATTGAAGACATTGCCTTCGGTGGAGATCCAGGCCATTTCGGCGGATTCGGTGCGCAGCGCTTCGTATTGCGGCAAGGTCGGCAAGTCGTGGTGACGGGCAAAGCAGCCCAGCATCGCGGGTAGCAAGCGCTGTGCGGAAGTGATCGGCAGGGCGCCGTCGGCGGCCAGCTTGTCGAGCAGGGCCAGCATGTCGGTCGGCAGCGGATCGCGCGAGGTCGACAGCAGTGTGTCGACGATGTGCTGGAACTCGGGAGAGAATTTCTCGGGATGCAGTTCGCTGACAAAGAACTGCGCGATATTTTCCGGATCGTCGATGTGGCAGTAGACGTGGCCGGTCATGTTGATGCGCGGCAGCGGATACAGGCCGGCCAATTTATAACCGAGCGGCAGCAGCATGCGCGTGAACAGCGCTTCGCCGTCAGGGAAGGATGCGGCCTTGCCGCGCAAGACCGTGCGCACCGCGCCATGGTCGAAGCAGATTTTGGTGCCGGCCGCCGACGCATCGGCGACATAGTCGCGCCCGGCGGGGACTGCCTGCAGTAGTTTGTCGAACAGCAGCATGTTCAGCGCCTGCGCCAGCTCCAACCGCGTGACGCTGATCGACGCCGGACGCAAGGTCGATACCGGGACTTCAAGCAGGTCGAACAGGCGCTGGACGGCATTGTCGTTCTGACATGCCGAAGTTAACAGGAGGTGCAGATTGCTGTCGCGGGCTGAGGTGGTCATGCTGGCCTTATTTGCTTCCTTATTAGATGGAGGCATCTTAAGACGCTCCGTGCGGCTGACAAAACGATTAATACTGATGTTCGAATGCATTTTTCTCATGCAAACGTAAAAATGCGGGAAAAGATTTTGCATCGGCTTCGGCTCCAGCTCGCACTCCGGCCAGCCACAAATCAGGTGCTTGTCCTTTCGTGTTTTGAATAAATTCTAGTGGCTTGCACTCATTTTTGGATAGTTCGCCGTCTTTGCTTTTCCGGCCAGGAAAGCCGCTTGAAAGCCGGTTCTTTTCGCGTATATTGCGCCCGGTTCAGCTAACGGCGAGGTGCGACGATGCATGTGAAAAAGATCATGGCGGTATGTCTTCTGGGTTTGCTTGCTGGTGCGATTCCAGGAGCGGTCGGCGCTGCCGCAGCAGCTACGGACCTGCTCGACAGCGTCAAGGCGCGCGGTACTTTGCGGGTGGCGCTCGAAGGGACTTATCCGCCGTTCAACTTCAAGGATAAAAAGACCGGGGAGCTGGCCGGATTCGACGTCGAGTTCGCACGTGCGCTGGCCGACAGGCTCGGCGTCAAGGTGGAGTTCGTCGCCACCGAATGGGTCGGCATCCTGGCCGGGCTGCAGGTCGGCAAGTATGACGCCATCGTTTCCGAAGTCACCATGACGCCCAAAAGAGAAGCCGAGTTCGACTTCTCGCAGCCTTACACCTATTCGACCGCGCAACTGATCCTGCGCAAGGACGACAAATCCGAATACCGCGATTTCGCCAGCCTCAAGGGCAAGACGGTCGGCGTGGGGCAGGGCAGCAGCTATGCCGAAACCCTCAATGCTGTCGGCGGCATCAACGTCAAGACCTATGTCTCGGCACCGCTCAACCTGCAGGACCTGGCCAACGGCCGCATCGACGCCGCCTTGAACGACCGCTTGCTGGTGCCTTACATGATGCAGGAGGCGAAACTGCCTTTGCGTGCAGCGGCCGCCATCGGCGAGGCGCAGAAGCAGGGCATCCCGTTCAAGAAGAACAATCCGAAATTCAAGGCTGCCATCGATGCCGCCATCGCCGACATGATCCGGGACGGCAGTTATGTGCGCATGTCGCGCAAATGGTTCGGGCTGGACGCCTCCCGTCCGCCGGCGCAAGCGCGCTGACGGCATCGACTCCTCAGATACGCATGGCAGAGTTTCTTTCCATCGTCGCCGATTCCGGCAATCTCATCCTGCTGGGGACGTTTTATACGCTGCTGTATGCCGTTCTGAGTATGCTGTTCGGGCTGCCGCTCGGCATGCTGGTGACGTTCATCCGCTACGAACGGGTACCCGTGCTGGGAGGGCTGGCGCATATATATGTCAGCTTCATGCGCAGCACGCCGCAACTGATTCAGGCCTTTTTGGTCTACTTCGGGCTGGGCGCGGCCGGCATTGACCTGCCGCTGATCGTCATCGGCACGCTGGTGTTGACCGCCAACGCCAGCGCCTACCTGTCGGAAACTATGCGCGGCGCCATGGAAGGCGTCAGCGCAGGTCAGTGGGGCGCCGGGTACAGCCTGGGCCTGACGCGGTTCCAGACGATTTGCAACATCATCGCGCCGCAGGCGCTGCGGCTGGCGATCCCCGGCATCAGCAATACCCTCATCAGCCTGTTCAAGGATACGTCGGTGCTATCAGTGATTACCGTCGCCGAACTGATGAAATACACCGGCGACATCATCTCCGTCACTTTCCGGCCCTTTACCTTCTATCTGATCGCGGCCTTCATTTATTGGGGCCTGTGCCTCTTATATGAGTACGGCATTCATCGCCGGGTCGAAGCACGATTCAAAAAAGCCTACCGTCCCGCGTTTTAATCAGATCGCCGCGCCGGCATTTTGCAGGCCGGACAAGGGATTGCTCCTCTTGCGGACCCGTGATCGAGTCGACAACAAGGTTTTCGATGCACTGCAACCAAGTATGGATTTTCAGGTTTCAAGAGAGATGTTCAAAAAACACCACGCTGGAGAGTGAGTGTTTATGCCGCTTTGCAGCAATTTCTCATAATATGAAATCAAATATCGCTATTTGAAAATTAAAAAAGCCCTGTTAAAATGCCTCGTCCACGCGGCGCAAAGACCGTAAAGTATTGGCACAAAGAATCCCAAGAAATCGTGTTACGGCGTATTTGCAGCTTGAACAAGCGCCGTAGTGCAGCTTAACGATCCGGCCATCCGCCGATCCCCTTCAACTCAGGAGACGTACCATGTCAGCCCAAATCGACCAAGTCCTGGCGCAAGCCGCCAACGATCCCGATGTGATTGAAACGCAAGAGTGGCTCGACGCCCTCGAAGCCGTGATCGAAGCCGAAGGTCCGGAACGCGCGCACTACCTGATGGAACGCATGGTCGATCTGGCGCGTCGCCGCGGCGCCCATATCCCGTTCTCCAGCAACACTGCCTACGTCAACACCATTCCTGCCGACCAGGGCGAGCACTGCCCGGGCAACCTGGAAATCGAAGAACGTCTGCGTTCGTGGATGCGCTGGAACGCCATGGCGATGGTCGTCAAGGCCAACCGCGTCGACGGCGACCTCGGCGGCCACTTGTCCTCGTTCGCCTCGCTGGCCAACATGCTCGGCATCGGTTTCAACCACTTCTGGCACGCGCCGACCGAAGACCACGGCGGCGACCTGTTGTACATCCAGGGCCACTCCTCGCCGGGCATCTATGCCCGCGCGTTCCTGGAAGGCCGACTGACCGAAGACCAGCTGGTCCACTTCCGTCGCGAAGCCGATGGCCACGGCCTGTCTTCGTATCCGCATCCTAAGCTGATGCCTGAATTCTGGCAGTTCCCGACCGTGTCGATGGGTCTGGGCCCGCTGATGGCGATCTATCAGGCGCGCTTCCTGAAGTACCTGCACGCACGCGGCATTGCCAAGACCGACAACCGCAAGGTCTGGGCCTTCTGCGGCGACGGCGAGATGGACGAACCGGAATCGATGGGCGCGATCGGCATGGCCGGCCGTGAAAAGCTGAACAACCTGGTCATCGTGGTCAACTGCAACCTGCAACGCCTGGATGGCCCGGTGCGCGGCAACGGCAAGATCATCCAGGAACTGGAATCCGATTTCCGCGGCGCCGGCTGGAACGTCGTCAAGGTCATCTGGGGCAGCGGCTGGGACGAGCTGCTGGCCAAGGACAAGGAAGGCATCCTGCAAAAAGTGATGATGGAAACCGTGGACGGCGAATATCAGAACTACAAGGCCAAGGATGGCGCCTTCGTGCGCAAGCACTTCTTCGGCAAGCACCCGAAGCTGCTTGAAATGGTCAGCAAGATGTCCGACGACGACATCTGGCGCCTGACCCGCGGCGGCCACGATCCACACAAGATCTACGCAGCGTTCAAGGTTGCGCAGGACAGCAAGGATCAACCGACCGTCATCCTGGCCAAGTCGATCAAGGGCTACGGTTTCGGCAAGGCCGGCGAAGCGCGCAACACCGCACACAACACCAAGAAACTGGACGACGAAGCCATCAAGGCCATGCGTGACCGTTTCCAACTGCCGATTTCCGACGCCGACCTGCCGAACATCCCGTTCTTCAAGCCGTCCGACGACACTCCGGAAATGCAATACCTGCACGAGCGCCGCAAAGCGCTGGGCGGCTATCTGCCGCAACGCCGTCCGCAAGCTGACGAAAAACTGGTGGTGCCGGAACTGTCGGCATTCCAGGTCATGCTGGAACCGACTGCCGAAGGCCGTGAAATCTCCACCACCGCCGCGTATTCGCGCGTGTTGACCGCGCTGCTGCGCGACAGCAGCCTGGGTCAGCGCGTGGTGCCGATCATGGTCGACGAATCGCGTACTTTCGGTATGGAAGGCCTGTTCCGCCAGATCGGCATCTTCAGCCAGGTCGGCCAGCTGTACGAACCGGTCGACAAGGACCAGGTCATGTACTACCGCGAAGACAAGGCCGGCCAGATTCTGCAGGAAGGCATCAATGAAGCGGGCGGCATGAGCTCGTGGATCGCTGCGGCGACCTCGTACTCGACCAACAACCGCATCATGATTCCGTTCTACACGTATTACTCGATGTTCGGTCTGCAACGTATCGGCGATCTGGCCTGGGCTGCCGGCGACATGCGCGCCCGCGGCTTCCTGATCGGCGGCACCGCCGGCCGCACCACGCTGAACGGCGAAGGCCTGCAGCACGAAGACGGCCACAGCCATGTATTCGCTTCCGCGATCCCGAACTGCGTGCCTTACGATCCGACCTTCGCCCACGAAGTCGCCGTGATCATCCATGACGGCCTGCGCCGCATGGTCGGCAATCAGGAAGACGTGTTCTACTACATCACCGTGATGAACGAGAACTACGGCCATCCAGGCATCAAGCCAGGTCAGGAAGAGGGCATCATCAAGGGCTTGTACCTGTTGAACGAAAGCAGCAAGAAGAACAAGCTGCGCGTGCAACTGCTGGGCTCGGGCACCATCCTGCGCGAAGTCATCGCCGCCGCCGACCTGCTGCGCGACGACTGGAAGGTCGACGCCGACGTCTGGTCCGCACCATCGTTCACGCTGCTGGCGCGCGACGGCCAGGATGTCGAACGCTGGAACATGCTGCATCCGGCCGATACCGCAAAGAAGAGCCACTTCGAGCAATCGATGGAAGGCACCGAAGGCCCGATCGTGGTGTCGACCGACTACATGCGCACCTACGCCGAGCAAGTCCGCGCCTTCGTACCGAAGGGCCGTACTTACAAGGTGCTGGGCACCGACGGTTACGGTCGTTCCGACACCCGCGCCAAGCTGCGCGAGTTCTTCGAAGTCGACCGTCACTACGTGACCGTGGCTGCGTTGAAGTCGCTGGCCGACGAAGGCAAGATCAAGTCTTCCGTGGTTGCCGAAGCGATCGCCAAGTACGGCATCAATCCGGAAAAACCAAATCCAGTGACGGTGTAATTCGCCAATTTGGCGAACTTGAAACCATCCGCAAGGCGGCTTGTCAGGTAATATCGGCAAGCCGCCTTCAACATGAGTGGCATACATTCGACGCTGCATAGTTGCAACGTACCGGATCCAGAACAAACGGAGCGCAAGAGATGAGTCAAATCGAAGTAAAAGTACCGGATATTGGCGACTTCAAGGAAGTCGAAGTCATTGAAGTCCTGGTCAAGGTAGGCGATACCATCAAAATCGAACAATCCCTGCTGACGGTTGAATCCGACAAGGCCAGCATGGAAATCCCGTCCAGCCATGCAGGCGTGGTCAAAGAGATCAAAGTCAAGCTCGGCGACAAGGTTGCCGAAGGCTCCGTGGTCGTGATCGTTGATGCAGAAGGCGCCGCTGCTGCACCTGCGGCCGCTCCTGCCGCTGCAGCCGCCGCGCCGGCCGCAGCTACTGCTTCGGCACCTGCTCCAGCTGCAGCGGCAGCACCTGCTGCTCCCGCAGCATCGGGCGGCGTACAAGACATCTTCGTTCCTGATATCGGCGACTTCGCCGAAGTCGAAGTGATCGAACTGCTGGTCAAGGTCGGCGACACCGTCAAGGTCGAGCAATCGCTGCTGACCGTCGAGTCCGACAAGGCCAGCATGGAAATTCCGTCGAGCCACGCCGGCGTGATCAAGGAACTCAAAGTCAAGATCGGCGACAAGGTCGCCAAGGGTTCGCTGGTTGCCGTGATTGAAGCCACCGGTGGCGCAGCTGCCCCGGCCGCGCCTGCCGCAGCACCGGCTCCAGCTGCAGCACCGGCTCCAGCTGCAGCACCGGCTCCAGCTGCAGCGCCGGCTCCTGCCGCGCCTGCATCGGCGCCGGCGGCAGCACCTGCGATGGCGGTTGCCGCCGTCACACCGGGCGCGGCCAACAAGTCGCACGCGTCGCCTTCGGTACGCAAATACGGTCGCGAGCTCGGCGTTGATCTGACCCGCGTGGTCGGCACCGGCCCGAAGAACCGCATTCTGCAGGAAGACATCCAGAAGTTCGTCAAGGCGGCGCTGGCCGGCGGCGCCGGTACGGCATCGTCCGCACCTGCCAAGAACGGCAGCGGCGTTGGCCTGGATCTGTTGCCGTGGCCGTCGCTGGACTTCAGCAAGTTCGGCGCGACCGAATTGCTGCCGCTCTCGCGCATCAAGAAGATCAGCGGTCCGAACCTGCATCGCAACTGGGTCATGATCCCGCACGTCACGCAATTCGACGAAGCCGACGTGACCGAGCTGGAAGAATTCCGCAAGACCTCCAACGACGCCTACGCCAAGGCCAAGTCACCGGTCAAGCTGACCATGCTGGCGTTCGTGATCAAGGCCAGCGTTTCGGCGCTGAAGAAATTCCCGGCGTTCAATTCCTCGCTCGACGCCAAGGGCGAAAACCTGATCCTCAAGCAGTACTACAACATCGGCTTCGCCGCCGACACGCCGAACGGCCTGGTGGTGCCCGTGATCAAGAACGCCGATCAGAAGACCATCGGCCAGATCGCCACCGAAATGGGCGACCTGTCGGCGCAGGCACGCGACGGCAAGTTGAAGCCGGCCGACATGCAAGGTGCGACCTTCACCATTTCGTCGCTGGGCGGCATTGGCGGCACGGCCTTCACGCCGATCATCAATGCCCCTGAAGTGGCGATCCTGGGCTTGTCCAAGTCGATCATCAAACCGGTCTGGGACGGCAAGCAATTCGTGCCGCGCCTGATGCTGCCGACTTCGCTGTCCTACGACCACCGCGTGGTCGACGGCGCGATGGGCGCGCGCTTCTCGGCTTACCTGGCCGAAGTGCTGGGTGATTTGCGTAAATCGCTGCTGTAATTACTGACCACGGCGCCGCTCCGATTGTCATCGTTGCGGCGCTTCAGTTTCGGGCATGCACAAAGCAGCGCTGCGCATCCGTTCATGTGATGGAATAGCGCAGCGCAAACCAGCGAACAACAGAATTTACGGAGTAAAGACATGAGTCTGAGCGAAGTCAAAGTCCCCGATATCGGCGATTTCAAGGAAGTGGAAGTAATCGAATTGCTGGTCAAGGTTGGCGACATGATCAAGGTCGAGCAATCGCTGATCACTGTCGAATCCGACAAGGCCAGCATGGAAATCCCGTCCAGCACGGCTGGCGTGGTGAAAGAACTGAAAGTCAAAGTCGGTGACAAGGTTGCCGAAGGCTCCGTGCTGCTGCTGGTGGAAGCCAGCGGTGATGCGGCTGCCGCGCCTGCACCTGCGGCTGCTCCTGCACCCGCTGCAGCTGCCGTAGCTGCAACACCCGCTCCGGTGGCTGCCAGCTTCGGCGGTTCGGCTGACATCGAATGCGACATGATGGTCCTCGGTGCAGGTCCCGGCGGTTATTCCGCCGCGTTCCGCGCCGCCGACCTGGGCATGAACACGGTGCTGGTCGAGCGTTATTCGACCCTCGGCGGCGTCTGCCTGAACGTCGGTTGCATCCCCTCCAAGGCGCTGCTGCACGTCGCTGCCGTCATTGACGAAACCGCTGCGATGGCCTCGCACGGTGTCACTTTCGCCAAGCCGGAAATCGACATCGACAAGCTGCGCGCCTACAAGGAAAAAGTCATCGGCACCATGACCGGCGGCCTGGCGGGCATGGCCAAGGCGCGCAAGGTCAATGTGGTGCAGGGCGTGGGCCAGTTCGTCGGCGCCAACCACATCGAAGTGACCGCTGCCGACGGCAGCAAGAAGACCGTCAAGTTCAAGCAAGCCATCATTGCCGCCGGTTCGTCGGTGGTGAACCTGCCGTTCGTGCCACAGGATCCGCGCATCGTCGACTCGACCGGCGCGCTCGAATTGCGCCAGGTGCCGAAACGCATGCTGGTCATCGGCGGCGGCATCATCGGCCTCGAAATGGCGACCGTGTACTCCACGTTGGGCGCGCGCATCGACGTCGTCGAAATGATGGACGGCCTCATGCAAGGCGCGGACCGCGACATGGTCAAGGTATGGCAGAAGTTCAACGAAAAGCGTTTCGATAACGTCATGCTGAAGACCAAGACGGTCGCAGTCGAAGCATTGAAGGAAGGCATCAAGGTTACCTTTGAGGCAGCCGAGGCCGGCGCCAAAGCACCTGAGCCGCAACTGTACGATCTGGTGTTGGTGGCCGTCGGCCGCAGCCCGAACGGCAAGAAGATCGCCGCCGACAAGGCCGGCGTGACCGTGACCGACCGCGGCTTCATTCCGGTCGACAGCCAGATGCGCACCAACGTGCCGCATATCTTCGCCATCGGCGACTTGGTCGGTCAGCCGATGCTGGCGCACAAGGCCGTGCACGAAGCGCACGTCGCTGCGGAAGCCGCTGCGGGCGAGAAGAGCCACTTCGACGCCAGCGTCATTCCCTCGGTGGCTTACACCGATCCGGAAGTGGCGTGGGTCGGCATCACCGAAGACGAAGCCAAGGCCAAGGGCATCAAGCTGGAGAAGGGCCACTTCCCGTGGGCTGCATCCGGTCGCGCTGTTGCTAATGGCCGTTCGGAAGGTTTCACCAAGCTGTTGTTCGATGCTGAGACACACCGCATCGTCGGCGGCGGCATCGTCGGCACGCACGCCGGCGACATGATCGGTGAAATCGCGCTGGCCATCGAAATGGGCGCCGACGCCGTCGACATCGGCAAGACCATCCATCCTCACCCGACGCTGGGTGAATCGATCGGCATGGCGGCGGAAGTCTACAAGGGCGTCTGCACCGACTTGCCGCCGATGCGCAAGAAGTAGTCCGCGCGCCGGACACTGCCGGCAAGCGGGAAGGAAAAACGGCTGACATCGCAAGATGCCAGCCGTTTTCTTATTCCAGATGCGGTGTCAGAATCAACCGTTGACGATACGCATTCCTTCTTCGGTGTAACGTGGACCCGCAGCTGCATCGGCGGGGAACAGCCGGTTCAGTTCTTCCAGATGCGACGCCGTCAGCGTCACCGCCAGCGCGCCGCTGTTTTCTTCCAGATAGCTGCGGCGCTTGGTGCCGGGGATCGGCACGATATGCTCGCCCTGCGCCAGCACCCAGGCCAGCGCCAGTTGCGACGGCGAGCATTCATAGCGCGTTGCCAACTCTTTTACCTTCTCCACCAGCAGCAGGTTCTTCGCAAAGTTCTCGCCCTGGAAGCGCGGATTGTTGCGACGGTAATCATCCGCCTCGAACTGGTCTGGCCGCGTGATGGCGCCGGTCAGGAAGCCGCGTCCGAGCGGGCTGTACGGCACGAAGCCGATGCCCAGCTTGTTGCATGTCGCCAGCACGTCCTGTTCGGGATCGCGCGTCCACAGCGAGTATTCGGTTTGCAGCGCGGTGATCTTGTGGACCTTGCTGGCGCGCTCCAGCGTTTGCGACGAGGCTTCCGACAAGCCGATGTAGCGGATCTTGCCGGCCTTGACCAGATCGGCTAGCGCACCGACCGTCTCTTCGATCGGCGTGCTCTGGTCGATGCGGTGCTGGTAGTACAGGTCGATGGTGTCGACGCCGAGTCGTTTCAGGCTGCCTTCGACCGAGCTGCGGACGTATTCGGGTTTGCCGTTGACGCCGCGTGCCGCCGGATTGGCCGGATCGCGCACGATGCCGAACTTGGTCGCGATGAACACCTGGTCGCGCTTACCCTTGATGGCCTTGGCGATCAGCTCTTCATTGATGTGCGGACCGTACATGTCGGCCGTATCGAGAAAGCAGATGCCCAGTTCCAGTGCACGATGGATGGTGGCGATGGATTCATTGTTGTCGCGGTTCGAATAGAAATCGCTCATGCCCATGCAGCCGAGGCCGATGGACGAGACGGTGGGGCCGTCAGCGCCGAGCTTGCGGGTGCCGACCTGGGTCGCCGGTTTTGCGTGTGGAGTTGTTGCGTTCGTTGCTTTTGTTGCCGTGGTCATTGGAAGTGTCCTCGATAGATTGCTTGTGAGCGACGACGGCCGGTGGCAACGCGGCTTCCACGTCCTCATACATTTTGACCTTCATATGCAGGATGGACAGGTTGCTTTGCAGCTCGGCGATCGTCTCTTCCACGGTGCGGGCATGCTGTTGCAGCAATGCCTTCCGTGCAGACACACTTTCAGCTGTATTGCCGGCGCGACGCAGCTCCGCATAGCGCAGCATGTCGCGGATCGGCAGACCGGTCGAACGCAGCTTGAGCAGGAATCCGATCCAGAGCAGATCTTCTTCGCGGTACAGGCGGTGCGTATTGTCCTGGCGCGCGATCGGATCGAGCAGGCCGATCTTTTCGTAATAACGCAGGGTATGCACCGACAGACCGGTCTTTGCGGCAGCTTGTTGTATGGTCAGGGAAGTGGTCATGTGAGGCAGTCTAGAAGTTGGAGCGCACTCTAAGTCAAGGGTGGATTTTGACTTATTTCAAGACCATCGGGGGATTTTGCTGAAAGGGCGCTTGCAGTATTTATGCTGCAAGCGCCCTTGCGGGAGGAGATGACGGATCAGCCGTCCGCGTTGATGCGGGAGATCAGCGTCTTGAGGATTTCTTCGGCGCGATCGTTTTCAATCTGGCAAGTACCGGCGTTCTCATGTCCGCCGCCGCCGTATTCCAGCATCAGCGCGCCGATGTTGGTCTTGGAGGTGCGGTTGAGGATGGATTTGCCGGTGGCGAACACGGTATTTTGGTTCTTCAGGCCCCACAGCACGTGAATGGAGATATTTGTCTGTGGAAACAGTGCGTAGATAATGAAGCGATTGCCGGCGAAAATCACTTCTTCGTTGCGCAAGTCCAGCACCACCAGGTTCTTGTGCACGGTAGCGCAGCGGCGGATCTGTTCCTTGCACTTGTCGGCGTGCTCGAAATACAGCTCGCGGCGTTCCTTGACGTCTGGTGTGGCCATGATTTCTTCGATGGTGTGCGTCTTGCACAGCTCGATCAGATCCATCATCAGGTTGTAGTTGGAGATGCGGAAATCGCGGAAACGGCCCAGGCCGGTGCGCGCATCCATCAGGAAGTTAAGCAGGTCCCAGCCTTCCGGATTGAGCACTTCCTGCTCGTTGAAGCGCGCGGCATCGCCCTTGTCGACCGCCGCCATCATTTCGCCCCAGGATGCCGGGAAAGCCTTCTCACCGCCGTAATAGTCATACACCACGCGCGCTGCCGACGGCGCGTCAGGGTGGATCACATGGTTCTTACGTTCGCCGGTGTGGCGGATGGTTTCGGACAAATGGTGATCGAACGCAATATGCACGCCGGACACGAAGGGGAGGTTGGTGGTGATGTCGTTGTCGCTGATGGCGATTTTTCCGTCCTGCATGTCTTTCGGATGGACGAACAGGATTTCATTGATCATGTTCAGATGCTTGAGCAGCACCGCGCATACCAAGCCATCAAAGTCGCTGCGTGTTACCAAACGGTATTGTTTTGCTTCCGGCATCATCGTCCCCTTTATAGATTGAGTATTTATTTGCATCCCGCTGTCCTGAGACCGTGGTTAATCATACAACCCAAATTTATGCGTGGATAGCAGTTGTTGTTATTTGAAATGCGTTCATAAATCGTGTGATCTTTGCATCGGTAATATGGGAATCCCTGACGTTCGCCTCGCGGAGCGGGTGCGCCAGCAAAGTTTTAACAGCTGTGCAAAGATAGCGGCTTTCGCCAAAGTCGGATGCCACCGGGTCCGGCAAGCTGCACGCAGCGTATGCAGCGGGCGCGGCCCCATCCGGCTTTCCACAGTCGCTACTCAGGAGAAGTAAATGAGTCACCATTTTGACCTCGCCCCCATCGCCGCAAAATTCGGTATCCCCGCTGCCGATCTCGGCATCGAACTGATCAGCCATACGCTCGACGGCGTTGAGTACGAAAACGTCCTGATGTTCAACAAGAAGAACACGGCGCCAGTGGCCGGCGTGGTTTCCATTCCCAACTATTTCGGCATTACCCAGAAGGCGCTGGAAGTCACCGCCACCATCATCGGGCTGGACCAGGCGATCCTGGTCGGCGATGTCTATGGCAAGACCCTGCGCCCCGCCAATCCCGACGAGGCCCTCGCGGCCATCGTCCCGCTGAAGAAGGATCGTGCCGAACTGCGCAAACGTATGAACGCAGTGCTCGAGGCATTCAAAGGCCAGAACAAGGTCAAGCTGAACGGCAAACTCGGCGCCAGCGGCTTCTGCTTCGGCGGCACGGCCACGCTGGAGCTGGCGCGTTCAGGCGCTGCCCTGCAGGCGTTTGTTTCGCTGCACGGCGCGCTCGACACGCCGAACCCGAAGGATGCAGAGAACATCAAGGGCGCCGTCCTGGTACTGCACGGCGTGCAGGATCCGTCGGTGCCGCGCGACCAGGTCAACGCCTTCATCGACGAAGTCAGCGCCGCCAACCTGGACTGGCAACTGGTCAACTACGGCCAGGCCGGCCACTCGTTCACCGATCCGGAAGCAAAGAATCCGGGCTTTTTCTATCACCAGAAAACGGCCGAGCGCGCATCGGTGGCGTTGAAGAACTTCTTCGCTGAAAAGCTCGCCTGACTGATGTAAATGAGCCGCCACCGAGATCGAAACGTACGCGGGCGGCCACAGCCTGTTTTTTTTAGATCAGAGTTGAAAATGGATTCGTAAAAGAATAAGCCCAGCGGCACTCACCGCTGGGCTTATTCTTTTTTGCAGATAATCTGGTTGAATCAGTGTTTTTTAAGAATCAAAGAGTACGCAATGAAATTAGCACGCGCCAAGCGGTTACATATCTCTGATTCCGATAAATGTTCCACGCAAACCATCTGGATAAAATTTATTCAAATTTTCACCCATATTTGGCGCCCAGCTATCAAATTGTTCAAATACTGTGGTGAACCCCAAATCGTAAATCAGGCCCAAGAGATATTCTTTTTGTATCCAGAACGATTTGTCGTTTTCATAGGATGCCCACCTCATTTTCTCCCTTTCTTCAAAGGACAATGCCTGATCGAACTCGTAATACCATCTTCCCGGCAGCCCCTCATGTACTTCCATGGGCGCCAAGTTATATTGTTTCACGCCGCTATCGAGCGGAGTTGCAAAGTGAGTCTGCAAAATCAATAACTTCTTAGTGTTCCGGGCTAATTTTTCCAAAAATGCCTTCGGGTTATCGAAGTGGTAAAAAAGACCACAACAAAAAGCGGCATCAAACGGACCATATTTGTCGAGATTCCAAGCCGTATCTTTAACGAAATTTAGATTCGGCAAATCAAGATTTGCTTTCACATGATTGCAGCAAGCAATACTTTCTTCTCTGACCTCAAGTCCTACGGTATCAAATCCCATTCTGGCGATTTCAACGGTATATCCGCCCTCCAGGCATCCCAAGTCAATGACACGATAATTTTTCTTGTTCGAAGGAAAGACCAGATTCAATATTTTACGTGTGGAGATGGTGCAGGGATGATCGCTGATAAGGATTTCATCTGGTTTTGTAAAAGACCCATTGTCTAAGCGAATGTTATGAGCAGTAAAATTCATTGTTCACCTTACCTTTATCTACGTAATCAATTTGGGAATATTTTTATAAAAATCTTTGACTAACTTCGGTGTCACTGCAATCTTACTTGCTGATACATGTTTTATGTCGAAAAATTGATATCGTCACATCGCAAAATGTTAATTGTTCACCAAGCTGATTCAGTTTATCCACTCTTCTTTTATATATCTTTGAGGAAAAGCGTGATCCTTTGTCGAAACATTCGGTAAGAATCAAGGCGGCGCAGAACAAGCGAGTATTGCGCCGGGATGTTCAGATATTAAAAAACGGCGTTATTCTGGTGCGAGGCTTAACGAAGATAGCAAGAGTACGAGCGGCAAGCGTGAGGTAACGGGATAGCGATAGAGGGGCGCGCGATAAACAGAGTCTTGCTGACACTATTTGGAATCTAGGCAGTGTTTTTTCTGAAATCAGGATCACAGCGGCTTAACACATCCTCACGCAGGGAAAAGTAATCGCGAAGGTAGTGCTCTCTCTGCGACGTCATATAGGCGATTTTCAACGCGTTGAGCATTCGTAGCTCATCCCGGCATGGATAATACAATCGGGGGAGGAGCGGCATCAGATAATTGGCTACCTTCAGTTCTGGCGTCAACGCAAGCACGGCAGACGCGATACGCTCAATCACGAACACTTTGATCTGCATGAGACTGTGGTCGTGTTTGGTAACAGCATTGAGTCGTTCATTCAAGCTGCTCTTCTCATGTTCGGCGATGTCAAAAATTCGCTCTGCAATCGCAAATCAAGTTCTCCAGAAGGCCGGCTTGGCGACAATGTAGTTGCAGAAAACAGTCGTCGGGAAATCGTTGATCAATACCTTGAAGTCGATCGGAATATCGATGCGGTTGAAGAACTCCTCCATGATCGCCAGCATCCCGCAATAGGATTGCTCGCCCTGCTGGAATACGTTCAGATAGCACGCTGAATCCACCACGAATGGCGAGAAAGTGTAGACGTCGGCGCCTGGATTTTTTTCGATGAATGAAAACGCTTTTTCCGCCGTCAGATGGGTTTGTGTTTTGAAAAGCGGCAAGAAGAAGCCGTAGTGACTGTCTTCCTCGAGCACGTGCTCCAGAAAGTAGCCGCGTATTCCCCAATATTCGCGCCAATCTGGCCGGGGATTTCCCCTGATCTCAAACGCAAGGAAGCCAGGATCCAGCAGTTCTTTGCTGGCCTCGTCGTTGTAGAGCTGAAAGATGTTGATGCTCATGTTGTGGGATTTTCGTAACGTGGCGGCGCCCAGGGAAGGTCAGGATCTTCTTCATCTGATTCCGCAGGCGGAACGCTTTCCTCGACCTGGAAAAAGTTGATGTAGGTTTCGTTGCATTCTATCGCTTCGCAATGTTGCAGCACGCGGGCGCGCAAGGCGAAATAGATGCGCAGATATTCGGTGTCGAACGAATCTGCATAGGCGATCTTGAGTGCATTCAGCTGCACCATCTCTTTGCGATAGGCAAAGTAATTGGAATTGACTTGCCATGGCATTGATTGGATGTCGAAATCGAATACCTTCAGGTCCGGTAGTAGCGCCAGGAGCAGGGAAGCAATGCGCTCGATGATGAAGACCTTCATCGACAGAGATGCTTTGTGATACTCGGTCTTTTTGTTCAGCAGCCGCGCCAGCTGACTGTCATTTCGTTCGGCGATATGAAACAGGCGCTCAGTGATGGTGAACCATTTGTTCCAGAATATCGGTTTGGCGATGATGTAATTGCAAAAAACCGCGCTGCGAAAATCATTGGTGAATTTGCTGAAATTGATGCGTATATCGAGTATGTCTAGAAATTCTTCCATGATGGGGGTCATGCCAGGATGACATCTGTTGCCATGCTCGAATACGTTCAAATAGCATGCGGCCTCCGGGAACGATGACGAGAAGGTGTAGACATCTCCGCCGGGATTATCTGCGATGAAGGAGAATATTTGTCGCGACTCAAGACCGGTCTTTTCCTTGAAGAGCGGAGAAAGAAAACCGTAATAATCGCTTTCCCGTAACGTGTTCTTGAGGAAGTACTTTCGGATCGCCCAGTATTCGCGCCAATCCGGCCGCGGATTGCCGACCACCTCCAGGGGGGGAAGCCGGGATCCAGCATCTTCCTGCTCTTCTTGTCATAGAACAGTTGGAAAATATTTACTTTCATTCGAAAGCACTCCAGGGTCAATGTCCCTGCAAGGTGCATCCTGATGACTGAACGTCTTTTCAGGAGATGACAGAGTCAACGGCTTCAGTCTTTACGGCCGTCTTTCTCCTGAAATCGTTTTCCGAATCTCTGCGATGCAGTTCAGTCCTTCTTGTACACCGACAAGGAGGCTTTCACATCCATGCGCATGCGGATCAATTCCTCAACCTCGGCATCGTCGGCCTGATCTTCGCGAGGGGCAAACAAGGCGCGTCCGCGCTGACTTATCCCCTCGACTGGTTCGCTCAGATAGTAGACGGCAAGGGACTTGCGGAATATATGGTGTGGTTGTGTCAGCGGCTTGCTCAAGCCATGCCACGAGTTCTTCGTTGTATCGAAGATGACGGCCCGATTGAATATCGGCGCGACTTCTTTGATCAACTTCCCCGGTCTATTGGTGTTGCTGTCGTGCTCCCATAGCCCAAGATGGCCGCCATAGACGCTTAGCATCTCTTGGGAAACATAGATGATCAGGTTGATCTTGCGCTGCAGATTGATTTTGGGGTGAAGGGAGTAGTCAAGGTGAGGATTCAGATTCCCGCCGGCGCCATGGCAATGCCAACCGCCGCCATGCAGGCCGCTGTCCGAATACAGCGTTTCGCCGACCAGGGAGGACAATTCGTCAAGAAATTCAGGTGAATTGAGGTAGCAAAAGAATCGATATGTTTCAGGAGGAAAAGCATTCCAGTCGTTCAATGCTTTTTTGTTCTCGATCGCGTTCTTGTAGCAAAACCATTTGGGCGAATCGTAGTCGAGAAATTCTTGCGCCAGCTGTTGCAAGACTTCAGGTTTCACGAACTGATCAATCACGGCGTGAGGGAATGGCAAGGCCGCGGGAAAATCGGCAAATGCAGATCGGAGATGATGAAGATTAATCGGGGCGTAAGAATTCGACATTCAGATCCTCCTATATCACGTCATCCAGTGGAAGGCAGATGACAGGTGCCGGTCGGTTGGATTCAGAATAGTCGGCTGGGCATTACACTCCAATCGTAAAAATTCGATTAATTTCGACTATTTGATTGAGTTCGAAATCCAATCCCTACCGATACTTGGTCGTATCTATTTGCTGTAAAAACGAAAAAGGCTGACATCTTGCGATGCCAGCCTTTCATTTTGAGCGAGAGAGAATTACTCCTTGACCGCTCCGGTCATGCCCGACACGTAGTATTCCACGAAGAAGGAATACACCACCGCCACCGGCAATGACCCCAGCAGCGCACCCGCCATCAGCGCACCCCAGTGGTAGACGTCGCCGTCGACCAGTTCGGTCACGATCCCCACCGGCACCGTCTTCACTTCCGAGGAAGAGATGAAGGTCAGTGCGTAAATGAACTCGTTCCACGACAGCGTAAAGGCGAAGATACCAGCCGAAATCAGACCAGGAACTGCAAGCGGCAGGATGATCTTGACCAGGATTTCCCAGCGTGTGGCGCCGTCGATCAACGCGCATTCTTCCAGCTCATACGGAATCGAGCGGAAATAGCCCATCAGTAGCCATGTGCAGAACGGGATCAGGAAGGTCGGATACGTCAGGATCAGCGCCCAGCGCGTATCGAACAGACCCAGCTTGAACACGATTGCCGCCAGCGGAATGAACAGGATCGATGGCGGGATCAGGTACGCCAGGAAGATGCCCAGACCGACTTGCTTGGAGCCCTGGAAGCGCAGGCGTTCGATGGCGTACGCCGCGAACACGCTGGCCGCCAGCGAGGCAAACGTCGACACTACCGACACGATCACCGTGTTGAGCAGCCATGCCGGATACTGGGTTTCAAACAGCAGCTTCTTGAAGTGGGCCAGCGTCGGCGCCACCACCCAGAACGGATTGCCGGTCTGGCGCAGCAACTCATTGTCGGGCTTGAACGCCGTGATCACCATCCAGTAGAACGGGAACAGCAGCACGAACACGAAGATGCCCAGCGGGATATACGTCGTGATCCAGCGACGCGGCACCGATTGCAGGAAATCCATGCCTTGCGTTTCCTGCTGCAGGTCTTTTGACTTCTTGCTCATTTGTCACCTCCTTGTTGCCAGCCGCGACGTTGCAGGCCGAAGTACGAAAACATGATGGCTGCGAGCAGGAAAGGAATCATGTAGGTTGCCAGCGCTGCGCCTTCGCCGAGGGAGCCGCCGGGAATGGCGCGTTGGAACGACAGCGTTGCCATCAGGTGAGTCGCATTCAACGGACCGCCGCGTGTGAGCACATAGATCAGCTGGAAGTCGGTGAAGGTGAACAGCACCGAGAACGTCATCACCACTGCAATGATCGGTGTCAGCAGCGGCAGCGTGACGTAGCGGAACTGCTGCCACGGTTTGGCGCCGTCAATCGCCGCCGCTTCATACAGCGAAGGCGAGATGGTCTGCAGGCCGGCCAGCAGCGAAATGGCGACGAACGGAATGCCGCGCCAGACGTTGGCTACCACAGTGGAAATCCGGGCCAGCCAAGGATCGCCGAGGAAGTCGATGTAGTGATCGATCAGACCCATCTTCATGAGTCCCCAGCTGATCACTGAGAATTGCGAGTCGTACATCCACCAGAACGCCAGCGCCGACAGAGCGGTCGGGACAATCCATGGCAGCAGAACGATGGCGCGGAAGAAGGATTTGAGCGGCAGGTTCTTGTTGAGCAGGATCGCCAGCCACAAGCCGAGCACGAACTTCAGGATGCTGGCGGTGATGGTGTAGAACAGCGTGTTGAACAGCGATAGCTGCGCCAGCGAATCGCCCAGCAGGAAGGAATAATTGTCCAGCCCGATGAAGTTGCCTTCGCCACCGATTTTGGTATCGGTGAAGCCAAGCCAGACTCCCAGTCCGAGCGGGTAAGTAAGAAACACGACAAGCAGTAATACGGCGGGCGCCATGAACAGGATGCCCAGCACATTACGGTTGTTCAGCAGTCGGGATAACATAAGCAGACCTCGGTAAGCGTGATGACTGCGTCCGCACGGCGGCTGCCTGTACGAACGCATGTTGTTCTCCTTGCTTTGCCCGCCGTGGTTTCCTGAATGTCAGGAAACCACGGCGGGCGAGAGCAGGTTGTTACGCCTTGTAGAAGCGTTTAGCCCGATCTGCTGCACGGTCAATTGCTTGCTGCACCGTCTTCGAGCCGCTCGCTGCTTCCGCCACCATGTCGACCACCACATAGTCAGCCATACACGCCGCCGATGCTTGTCCCAGAGGACCTTCGTGGCCGTGATCGATCATCAGCGCAGCCGAATCGCGATACACGGTAGCCTTCGGGTCGGAGGTCCAGATGGAGTTCTTTTCGTAGGCCTTGAGCGACTGGCTGACGTAGCCGATGGATGCTTCCATCCATGGGTTGTATTGCTCAGGCTCGAACATGAACTGCACGAAGGCCTTGGCCGCATTCGGGAACTTGGTGTGCTTGAAGATCATCATCTGCGTGATCTGCATCAGCTCAGTCGGCTTGCCGGCAGGGCCGATCGGGAAGTGGGCGTGTTGCGTGTCTTTCGCCATTTCCTGCATCTTCGGATCGGTCGAGTTCTTGGCCGCGTAGTATACCGAGATGCCATTGGCCGTCATGCTGATCTGGCCGTCCAGGTATGCCTTGTTGTTCGACGGATCTTGCCAGGACAGCGTGCCGGGAATAAAGGTTGCATACAGTTGCTTGGCGTATTCCAGCGCAGCGCGGGTTTCCGGCGAATTGATGGCGACGGCGCCTTTCTTGTCGACCAGCTTGCCGCCGTGCGACCACAGCAACCAGTGCGCCCAGTTGTTGGCGTCGCCGACCGCTTTGCCGAGTGCGAAGCCGACTGGTGTGTTCTTGGCTTTTAGTGCCTGACAGAGTTTCAGGAAACCCGCTGTGTCTTTTGGAATGGCGTCAAAGCCGGCAGCTTTGATCTGACTTTCACGATAGACCAACGCATTGCCGACCACGCCGAACGGCAGCGCAATCCACTTGCCGTCCTTGGTGCCGTATTTGCGGCAGACGTCGTACCAGCCGCCAAGGCGGCTGCCCAGCGATGTCGCCAGGTCGGTCAGGTCGATCAGCTTGGTTGGGTATTGTTGCGGGTCATCGAACCAGCTCATGACGATGTCCGGGCCGGAACCAACGTTGGCGGCAACCGCTGCCTTCGGACGCAGGTCTTCCCAGCCTTCGCTGTCGGTGCGCACGGCGACGCCGGTCTTCTCGGTGAATTTCTTCACGTTTGCATTCCAAAGGTCTTCATCGCCCTGGACGAAACGCTTCCAGCGCAGCACGCGCAGGGTCGCGCCTTTTTCGATGTCGAACTTCAATCCCGCGCCGGACGCGGCAGGCGCAGCGGGCGCCGCAAATGCGTTGGTGGTGGCTACTGTCGATGCCGCAGCGACGGATGCGCTGGCGGCCAGGAAATTACGTCTGGTCAGCTTAGTCATGTCTCCTACTCCTTCTCTTCTGATGAAAGTGAATGGGCCCAGGTTTTAAGGCTTTTTATTTTTACTTGCTGTGTTACAGGGACTGCTTGCTAAAAGTTACTGCCGAATACAGGTGGCCGAAATCCTCAGTCGCGTGCCAATGTCTTGCCGCTGTCGGCGTCGAACAAGTGCGTGCTGCCGTGTTCCGGCACCAGCGTGATGGTATCGCCGGCCGAGAAGTTGTGACGCTCGCGGAAGATCGACGTGAGGCTGGTGTCGCTGAAGCGTGCATACACTTCGGTGTCGGCGCCGGTCGGTTCGACCACCACGACCTTGGTGTTCATACCGGTACCGGCGGGGCCGATGGTCAGATGTTCCGGACGCACGCCGTAGACCACACGCTGACCGTCGACGCCGTCCAGGCCGCGATGTGCATACGGGGCCGGCAGGCGCGTGCCGTCGGCGAATTCGACTTCAGCCTTGTCGGCGTTGCGACGCAGCGTGCCAGGAATGAAGTTCATCGCCGGTGAGCCGATGAAGCCGGCCACGAAGATATTGGCAGGGCGGTCGTACAGTTCGAGCGGACGGCCGCGCTGTTCCACCAGGCCGTCGCGCATGACGACAATCTGGTCGGCCATGGTCATCGCCTCGATCTGATCGTGGGTGACGTAGACCGAGGTGGTCTTCAGACGCTGGTGCAGTTCCTTGATTTCGGTGCGCATCTGCACGCGCAGCTTGGCGTCGAGGTTGGACAGCGGTTCATCGAACAGGAACACCTGTGGATCGCGCACGATCGCGCGTCCCATCGCCACGCGCTGGCGCTGACCGCCGGAGAGCTGGCGCGGATAACGCTCCAGCAGCGCGGTCAGGCCGAGGATTTCAGCCGCCTTCTTGACCTGCTGCTGGATGAAGGACTTGTCCTTCTTGGCCAGCATCAGCGAGAACGCCATGTTGTCGTTGACCGTCATGTGCGGGTACAGGGCGTAGTTCTGGAACACCATGGCAATGTCGCGGTCCTTGGGCTGGACGTTGTTGACGACGGTGCCGCCTATGGAGATTTCACCTTCGGTGATTTCTTCGAGGCCTGCCAGCATGCGCAACAGCGTCGACTTGCCGCAGCCGGAAGGGCCCACGAGAACTGCGAACTCGCCGTCGGCGATGTCGATGTCGACACCGCGAATAACCTGGGTGCTGCCGAATTGCTTTTTGATGCCGCGAATCTGTACTGATGCCATGCCTTGCTCCTCGTCTATATCCTCGTTTTTGTGTCTGCGATAGACCCCTTCTTGGAGGGCTTCGCACATTTAATTCTGATACCTGCGCCGTTTGGTTTTTTGTGATTTTCGGCGGTATTGAGAGATACAAATGACAGCCACTATCGCTGCGTCGGTAACGCTATGACAGTGGACATAATTACATCGTCGTTTTCGTACCTCTCTGTTTTGCTCGGGGCTGCTGCTCTGCTACGGATTGCTGCGAACACCGTATCGCGCGTTTGCTGTTGCTACTGACGCAACCGGTGCTTGTCTCTGTTTTTGTTTTACTTCTTGCGGCCTTCCACCACCACATACGACGGGCGTCCGTTGCGGTCCCAGTCGATCAGATTCTGCGCAGCTTTGCGGCGCAGTTCCTTGGCGGCCACTTCGGAATAGAAGGCGGCGTGCGGCGACAATAGCACACGTTTGTGCTGGACAATAGCGGAACTTGTCTCCGGCGGTTCGACCGGCAGGACGTCCAGTCCGGCGCCCTTCAGATTGGTGTCGAGCGCCTTCAGCAGGTCGTCGATATTGACCAGCCCGCCGCGCGCCGAATTGACCAGGAAGCTGTCCTGTTGCATCAGGCTCAACACCGACGAATCGATCATGCCGCGCGTCTCGTCGTTGAGCGGCGTATGCAGCGACACCACGTGCGCCTGCTTGAACAATTCTTCTTTGCTGACGCGTTCCACATACGCCGGGAAATCGCCGTCAATGATGTGCGGATCGTACGCAATCACGCGCTTGAACAGGTTGCGGCTGATGTGCGCCATGCGCTTGCCGATGCGGCCGAGACCGATGATGCCGAGAGTCATTTCGGAGCAGCGCTGGATCTTGCCGGCGGTGGTGTAATGCCACTGGCCGGACTTGACGTCGCGGTCGTAGCCGGTGATGTTGCGGATCAGATCGAGCGCCATCGCCAATGCATGCGTGGAGACTTCGCCGACGCCGTAGTCGGGCGAGTTGCCGACCCAGACGCCGTGTTTGGCGGCGTCGTCGGTGTTGATGGTGTCGAAGCCGGCGCCGTAGCGGCTGGCGATGCGGATTTCTGGACGTGCGGCGAACACCTTGGCGTTGACGGGCGCGTATTGCACCAGCAAACCTTCGCAGCCTTCGGCCGCTTTGATGACGTCGTCTTCGGTGCGGCATTGCGCCGTCACCACTTCCACGCCGGCGTCGCGATACAGCGCCAGCTCAAGATCGACATCGGGAAAATCGTAATCGGTAATCAATACTTTCATTGCTTCATGTCTCCATATGTCGCAGTCAAAACAGGCGAAAGTTCGTTTTTTCGGTCGTCATTCCCTTGATGGGAGCGCGCCTGAATCTTCCGCCGCTTGTTTGTTGAAAAATTAATTCAGATTTTGGCCTGTGCCGTCAGTGGTTGTCCTTGGGAATGCCGGAACCGCTCTTGCCGACCAGGAAGTCGAGATCGGCGCCGAGATTGGCCTGTTGAACATGATCCACATACAGCTTGACCCAGCCGCGGTCGGCCGGTGCTTTCGGCGCTTGCCATGCCGCACGGCGGCGCTCCAGTTCCGCATCGCTGACATGCAGGTGCAGCTTGCGCGCTTCGACGTCGAGTTCGACCATGTCGCCATCCTGCACCAGCGCCAGCGGGCCGCCGGCGGCGGCTTCCGGCGTCACGTGCAATACCACGGTGCCGTAGGCGGTGCCGCTCATGCGCGCGTCGGACACGCGCACCATGTCGGTAATGCCCTTGCGCAGCACCTTCGGCGGCAGCGGCATGTTGCCCGCTTCACCCATGCCGGGATAACCCTTGGGGCCGCAATTCTTGAGCACCAGCACGCAGTTCTCGTCGACGTCCAGATTCTCGTCGTCGATGCGCTTGTGCAGGTCGTCGCTGTTCTCGAATACCACGGCGCGACCGGTGTGTTTCAGCAGTGCAGGCGTGGCGGCGGAAGGCTTGATCACCGCACCGTCCGGGCACAGGTTGCCATGCAGGATGGCGATGCCTGCGGCAGCCTTGAATGGCGTGTCGAAGGCGTGGATGACGTCGCGGTTCCAGTTCGGTGCGTCCTTGCAGTTGTCCCACAAGGTCTGGCCATTGGCCGACAGGGCGCTCTTGTCGATGACACTTTCGAGTTCGCGGATCACCGACGGCAGGCCGCCGGCGTAGTAGAAATCTTCCATCAGGTATTTGCCCGACGGTTGCAGGTTGACCAGGCACGGCAGCTTCTGGCCGATCTTGTCCCATTCTTCCAGTTTAAGATCAACGCCGATGCGGCCTGCGATCGCCAGCAAGTGGATTACGGCGTTGGTCGAACCGCCGATGCCGGCGTTGACGCGGATGGCGTTTTCAAACGCGGCCTTGGTCAGGATCTTCGACATGATTAGGTCTTCCTTGACCATCTCGACGATGCGGCGACCTGAGTTGCGCGCCAGCACGTTGCGGCGCGCGTCCACGGC
>Ga0209437_100435_pt1 | contig 35998 bp, 30 predicted proteins | sample AraplaL_Cvi_mTSA_FD_184266 | JGI IMG/M metagenome (GOLD analysis project Ga0209437, IMG submission 184266) | Arabidopsis root microbial communities from the University of North Carolina, USA - plate scrape CL_Cvi_mTSA (SPAdes) (version 2) | ecosystem: Host-associated > Plants > Roots > Endosphere...
ACAGGATACCAGCGACGCCTCGCAGGTAGAGCCGTTGCTCGACCAGATTGACGCACCTATCCGTCAGTTCACGGCGGATGGCGCATATGACGGCAGCCCGACGTATGATGGCGTTGCCAGGCACAGCGCCCATGCTGCCGTTGTCATTCCCCCTCGGGCCAACGCGGTGGAGCGGTCGGGGGCCGATCCGTCCAGTCAGCGCGATCGACACATCGCGGCAATCAACATCAATGGGAGGATGAAATGGCAAGCTGCGACCGGCTATGGCAAGCGGGCGCTCGCCGAGACTGCGATCGGTCGCTACAAGTCGATCATCGGACACCGACTACGGGCACGCACATTCGGCGCGCAGCAAACGGAAGCTGCCATCGGCTGCGCCGTCCTCAATCTCATGCTGGCATGCGCACGCCCGAAATCTGTCCGGTGCAAAGCAGGCTCGACATAGCCGCAACATCAAAGAGCTAAATCCCTTTCCGCCACGATCGATGCACCAAAGCCGCCATGAACGAGACCGTTCCAGCGCCGGGCCGCCGGCCCGATCCCCCGGAGAACTGCTCGCGGGCGCTGAGGTCAACGGATACGAGTTCGACATCGAGCCCCTTTTACGCGATCAGGATGCGAACGCGGCGAGAGTTTGGCGAACCCTTGGATTGATAGAGTTTCATTTCCTGTTCCTTTGCAGCGGTCGGTAAAGTTCAGAGCTTTGAGCCACCATCGACATGGACGATATCGCCAGTGACCCAGCGGGCCTGATCGGAGGCGAGAAAGGCGATGACGTCGCTGATATCGTCCGGCTCGGCGAGGCGTTTCAGAGACTGGATGCCGAGGGTGAAGTCACGCCCGGCGTCGGTCTTGGTAAAGTTCGACATATCCGTCTGGACGACACCCGGAGCGACGGCATTCACGCGGACGCCACGCGGCCCAAGTGCTGCCGCGAAATGCTTGACGAGCGTGTCGATGGAGCCCTTCGTCGCCGCGTAGGCGGACAAGCTGCCGACGGAGACGCGCGCCGCCAGTGAGGAGACCAGCACGATATTGCTGCCGTCCCGCAGGATCGGCAGAAGCTGCTGAACAAGGAAGAAGGGCGCACGGACGTTGACGGCGAACAACCGGTCGAAATCCTCGGCGGTCGTTTCCTCGATCGTCGCCGCATTGGCGATACCGGCGTTGGCAACGAGGATGTCCAGCCGGTCGCCGACGATCTCGCGCACCCGGGCTGCGAGCTCGTGCGGTCCCTCCCTTGTGGAGAGATCGGCGCCGATCGTCTCGGCGCGGCCGCCAGCAAGGCGGATCTCCTCAGCAACGATTTCGGCTTCCTGTCGGCCCTGGCCGTAGTGAACCAGGACCTGGGCTCCAGCCTTGGCAAGAGCGAGGGCAGTCGCGCGGCCAATGCCGCGCGATGCACCCGTCACCAGGGCAGTTTTTCCTCTGCAGACCATGGCACCGTTCTCAGGCATTGGTGCCTCCATCGACGGTCAGGCTGGTGCCCGTGATGTAACTTGCTTCCGGACCGGCAACGAATGCCACCATGGCGGCGATATCATCGACATGGCCGTAACGCTTCAGCGCCGTATTGGCGAGTTGCGGTTCCGCCCAGTCGCCGGCAGCAGGGTTGAGATCGGTATCGATCGGGCCCGGCTGGATATTGTTGACGGTGATGCCACGCGTGCCGACTTCGCGGGCGAGGCCCTGGGTGAACATCTTCACGGCACCCTTGGTAGCGGCATAGGCCACAAGACCCGGCGTTCCCATACGCTCACCGACGCAGGAGCCGATCGAGATGATGCGGCCGCCATCACGCAGGTGCTTGAGCGCGGCCTGTGTGGCGATGAAGACGCCGCGAAGGTTGATGTCGATCACGCGATCCATCTCCTCCAGCGTGGCTTCCTCAAACGGCTTCGGAATGGCCGTGCCGGCATTGTTCACCAGGATGTCGAGGTTGCCGAACGTCGAGACAGTCTGCTCGACGGCGGCTGAAACAGCCTTGGCGTCGGCGGCGTCCGCCTGGATGGCGATCGCTTTACCGCCGGCGGTTTCAATCTCCTTGACCACCTGGGCGGCTGCGTCGGCGCCCTTCGTGTAGGTGATGGCGACGGTCGCGCCATCGGCTGCCAGCCGCTTGGCGATTGCAGCACCGATGCCACGCGATGCGCCGGTGACGAGGGCGGTCTTTCCTGAAAGTTTGGTCATTGTCTTCTTCCTCATGCTGGGATTGAATTTCGGGCGCGGACGAGGGTTCGCAGAAGCGATCCGCGGTGCGCCGGGTTTGGGGATGTCAGTCGAAGTTGCTGAGTGTGTTGTGTCGCTCAGCGATCGAGGAACAGGTTCGCCTCGGCGACGAACAGGTCTGGGTACTGGTAAAAGGAGCCGTGATTGGCGTCCGGATAGAGGATCAGCTGCGCGTTCGGCAGCGTCTGCTGCAGCACGTAGGAGTTCTCCGTCGGAATGATCACGTCATTGCTGCCCTGCACGACGAGGGTCGGCTGGCGGATGTCCTTGAGGTAGTCGAGATATCCCTCGACATCCCGATAGGCCATGTACTTGCCGATCGCGGCGATTTGCGCCGTGACCGCCTGCGTGCCGGCCAGCGGATCGCGATCCTGACGGCGCAGCTTGCGCTCGAGGAAGGCGAGGCCGGCGGCCTGGCTTGCTGCCGAAGGCGAGAAATGCACCTTCAGCCAAAGATGCTCGGCCGGATCATAGGTGCCGGCGAAGATCGCGGAGGACTGGCTTTTGGACATGTCCGCACCGCGCGGGCCGGTGCCGACCAGGATCAGCTTGCGCACCAGAGCCGGGGCCCGCAGCGCGATTTCCTGTGCGACCATGCCGCCGATCGAAAATCCGAGCACGTCGACCTTGTCGAGGCCGAGCGCCGTGATGAAGGCGACGGCGTTCGCCCCCATCTCCTGGAAGCTCTCCGGAGTTTCGCCCGAGCTGGAGGAGACGCCGGCGTTATTGAAAAGGATCACCTCGCGCGTTGCGGCAAGGCCGTCGGTGACGGCCGGATCCCAGTGATCCAGTGTGCCCTGGAAATGCTGATTGAAGACGATGGGCACACCACCGACCTTGCCGAAGCGGCGATAGGCGAAACGGATGCCGTTGGCCGCGACGAACTCCGTCGGGGCGGTTTCGTGTGTATATGTCATGATCGTAACCTCGAATTTCCTGATTGCGGGAGCCTGACCTTCTGGCCCGCGGAGGATGTTCAGCCCGCCGTCTTGCCGCCATCGGCGGTGACGATCTGGCCGGTGATGAATGAGGCCTTACCGGAGGCGAGGAAGGCGATCGCCTCGGCGATCTCGCTCGGCTGGCCGACGCGGCCAAGCGGCACCTTGGCGGCCAGCGCCGCCTTGACCTCGGTGCTGCCGGTGAAGCGGTCGAGCATGCCCGTATCGGTCGGGCCGGGAGCGACGGCGTTGACGCGCACGCCGGAACCGGCCGCTTCGAGCGCTGCGGACTTCGTCAGGCCCTCCACCGCATGCTTGCTGGCGGCGTAGACGGAAGCGCCGGCAGCACCCTCATGACCGTAGGTCGAGGAGATGTTGACGATGCTGCCCGCGCCCTGGGCCAGCATGACGCGCAGTTCGTGCTTCATGCTGAGCAGCGTGCCGAGCACGTTGGTATCGAAGGTGGTAGCGTAGGTCTCGGCGCTCTGTTCGGTCACCGGGCCGGGCCGGCCCTCGGTGCCGGCATTGTTGACGGCGGCATCGAGACGGCCGAAGCGGGCGACGACACCGTCGACCAGCGCACGGACCTCCTCCTCGCTGCGGATGTCGGCCTTGATAAACTCGGCCTCGGCACCAAGCGCATGAAGCTCTTCCGCCAGGGCATGGCCCTTGTCTAAGCTGCGGCCGGAAACGACGACGCGGCTGCCGCTCTTGGCGACCGAGAACGCGGCGGCGCGGCCGATGCCGGCGAGCGCGCCGGTGATGAGAACGACAGGTGCAGACATGATCCTAATCCTCTGACAAGGTTTGCATTATCTGGAAGTCTCCGGGCGCCTGCTTCGTTCTTCGGTTTTGCTTTCCGAACCAGATGTCCGCTTCCGTTGAGCATTGATTTAGTCTTCCCTTGCACCTTCGAAAAAGACTTTGTAGGCTCACCGCCATGCCTCAAAGGTATGGGTTGTCATGGAGCTTAGACATCTGCGCTATTTCATCGCCGTCGCCGAGGAAGGTAGCTTGACGGTTGCCGCCGAACGCCGGCTGCATACCGCTCAGCCGTCGCTCAGCCGGCAGATCCGCGACCTGGAGCACGAAATCGGCGTCCCCCTTTTGGTGCGTAGCGCGCGCGGCGTGGAGCTGACGGAGGCCGGCAAGGTCTTTCTAGACCATGCGCGTCTCGCGCTGGCGCAGGTGGATGCCGGGCGGGAGGCGGCACGGCGCGCGGCGCGGCCGCTGAAGCCGGTCTTCGCCGTCGGCTTCCTGAGCGGCCAGGAGGTCAACTGGCTGGCCGAGACCAGCCGCCTTCTCGGGACCGAACTTCGCAATATCGAGATGACCGTATCGAGCGAGAATTCACCGGAGCTTGCAGAAGGCTTGTCGTCCGGCCGGCTCGACATAGCCTTCATGCGGCACGAGCCCAATCATCCCGAGCTCGACTACGTCACCGTCGGAATTGAGCACTTCGTCATGCTGATGCCCAGCGACCACCGTCTTGCCCGACAGAAAGAGGTCGACGTGCGCGAACTGGCTAAGGAAACTTTCATCGGCGGCTCGAACGTGGCAGGCCCGATGCGTCAGGCGATCGAGGATTATCTGGCGGCCAACGGCCTCAACATCGAGCCCGCACACAGGGTCCACAATCTCACCATGGCCATGTCCCTGATCGCCTCGACGCGCGGCGTGGCGCTGCTGCCGGCTTATGCCGAGAACTTTCTGCCCTGGTCTGTTACCAGTCGCCCGCTCAAGGGCGAGCCGCCAACGATCGATTTAGCTGTCGGCTATAGACGATCGAATGGCTCACCAATTCTGGCACTGTTCTTGTCTCGGCTCAGGAAGAATGGAAAGGCGCCTGCCAGCTGAGGCAGCAACCGTCTACCAGCGGCCCCAAGTGGTCCTTGAGGTTATCACGCGTTCGATCTCAGGTTTCGCTGCCACATCCTGAAGCGGACGACCGCCTTGCCTCTCCAAGACATTATGCCAGCCTGCGATAACGCCAATCTGACGCGGGGGACCGTCAATGTCTGGGTCGCATTACACGCATGGCGCAAGCGAACCAGAGCAACAGCGTCTGACGGCGCTGAACACCCGCCTCAACAATCGCTGCATCGAGGTAGGTCGGTTTGAGGTCGGCGAGCGAATAATCGATTTCGGCGCAGGATTGGGGCAGTTCTCGCGAGCGATGGCACGCATCACCGGAGTGCCTGTGGTCGGTCTCGAACGCAGTCAGGAACAGATCGCGGAAGCTCTACGTCAAGCCGAAGCCGATGGCGAGACTTCTCTCCTCCAGATGAGGCAGGGCGACATCGTCTCTCCCCCACTGTCGGAAAACGAGTCCGGGCAGTTTGACGTCGCGCACGCGCGATTTGTTCTTGAACACATGCCCGACGACGTTGGTGCGCGGATCGTTAATCGCGGTGGGATAGGTGCGGTGGCCAGCTCAATAACTGGTCTCCGCCACGATGCCTTTCAAGCACAACGCCTCCCGCCGCCATCGTATTGGCAAGATGAAGTGCCAGGTCACGAACTGGGCAGAGTATGAGGCTGGTCTTCGCCGACGTGGCAGCCTGATGCTTTGGATGACGCCGGAGGCGCTGTCGTCCTGGCAGGCGCCGAAGCGGACAACGCGCGGTGGACAGCCGCGTTATTCCGATCTGGCGATTGAAACTGCCCTGACGCTGGGACTGGTGTTCGGCCTGCGGCTGCGCCAGACGGAGGGCTTTTTGACTTCAGTGCTGACCCTGATGGGACTGGATCTCGCCGTTCCCGATCATACGACCCTGAGCCGTCGGGCAAGCAAACGGCGGTTGCCGGACGGGCGGCGACAGCACCAAGCTCGGGGAAAGGGACATGTCCACGTCCTCATCGACAGCACAGGGTTGGAAATCTACGGCGCGGGCAAATGGCTAGAGGAGAAACACGGTGCCAAATCACGTCGGAACTGGCGAAAATTGCACCTGGCTCTGGATGCCGGCAGCGGCGACATCATCGCCCACGTCATGACCGACCAAGATGCCGGCGACGCCTCGCAGGTGGAGGCGCTGCTTGACCAGATCGATGCGCCGATCGGACAGTTCACGGCCGACGGCGCCTATGACGGCAGTCCAACTTATGACGCCGTGACCTGGCATAGTGCCGGTGCTATGGTGGTCATTCCGCCACGCGCAAACGCGGTGAAACGGCCAGACGCCGATCCCTTGAGCCAACGAGACCGCCACATCGCGGCGATCAACACCGATGGCCGGATGAAGTGGCAGGCTGCGACCGGCTACGGGAAACGATCTCTGGTCGAGACCGCAATCGGTCGCTACAAATCGATCATCGGATACAGGTTGCGGGCGCGCTCATTCGGAGCGCAGCAGACGGAAGTCTCCATAGGCTGTGCCGTCCTCAATCGAATGCTGGCATGCGCACGCCCGAAATCCGTCCGCTGCAAAACCGTCACCGCGTAGCCAGAGCATCAAAGACAGAAATCCGTTCTTTCAGCGACCGATGCACCAACGCTGCGTCCACCAGCTTCAATCCCAAGGAGGACATTACTTCCGGATGATAGCGTCCAGTCTCACCGTTATGCCTGACGATCGGCACAAATAGGGAAATCGCTGAAGCATTCGCACCAAAAAGCGAGGACTCGATCGCCTCGAAACGCCGGCGCATTTCTTCTGGCTCGTCCTGTCCCTTGATCGGGAGGTTTCCAGATGGGTTCGCATAAAACCGAGCCCATCTGGATGGGAAGAAGACGCGCAGCTTCCAACCGAGTGGTGGAATTCCCCGGAAATATTCAGCGAAGGTCGAATCTCGGTCCCGCCACATCAGATCACGTCGCTGATCGCTTTCACTTCGGTTGCCCACCATCTGCACCGAGACGCGCCACGCCGAAGCCTTTCTTGAAGACCCAGATCAACAAGCCAAACTCCAATGATGCGCGCGGCATCGCACAGATGATGCAAGCTAATTTCTTTTGTCCCGGACATCGCCTTCGTCTGTGATGTCCGTGTCTAGTGGGCATTTACTACACTTGCGAATACGCAAAGTGCAGGAAACTTGACCTCAGCCATGAACCCATCCCCGGGCTGTATGGTCCAAATCGGCTTCACGCCTACGGGGATAAAATTCCTTTTTCGACGAAAGGCCAAAGAACAGCGTCCCATGGATTCCTTGGACAACGCTTTTTCGTAGCGGGCGTTTCGATACTCGACCGATGATGGAACCCGCAGCGTCGTCTCCAATTCTTTCAATTACGTCCTCTATGAATTCTATATCTTGACCCTCTTGCGGAAAAAGAATGCTGAAATCCCCGTCGTCACAGACGAAGACATCGTAAGCAGCATTATCGGCTCCGTCGATGAACTGGATGTTCTTCATATCTCTCACCTCTCGAATTGTGATGCCGAGCTTTCACCCGAATTTATTTCGGCGGGTACTTATTCTTATAGCCTCCACCTGGGGTTTGCACGTCCCAATGCGGCCCTCCATGGGCCAGGCCACCCTGCCCAGTTGGGACCCAGACGTCGCCGTCCTTATCTTTCCATCCGTAACCCGAGCCATTCGGATTGGGAACCCAATCAGGACCGCCTTTGGGGTCTTCGTAATCTGGGTGATCACCCGGATAACCAGGTGCCTTTGGACCATCTTTATCCCACGCATTGTCCGGCGGCTTCATAGAAAGCCCCCCGGGAGAAGGCGCGCACCACGCGGGTGAATTCCTACGCCTCCCGGTCGGGAAACCGAGGAGCGCAGCCGCATCATCAACTCCGCTCCAGAAACTTTGCAGGCCTTGGCTATCTGTTAGATTGATAGGATTATTGCTGGCATAATCATAGAGGCTTCCCTCAAGATCTCCCATTTCTCCTAGCGGATCCCGAGACAACCATCGTCCATGATTTGGATCGAATGCGCGGTACCTTGTGAAGTCGATGCCGATACCACGGACCGCAAACATCCCTGCATAACCAAAATCAGTGAGCGGGGTGGCGGTCTGCAACGGAACTCCCCAAGGGTCATAGTCGTAGCCAGGAGCAGTAGTTGCACTTTGGAATACTCGCCGCACGGAACCGATGTGATCGATCCCGTAGAAGAGTCCGGGACTGGCAGCCCCGATCTTAAATTCGCCTTCGGTGAAGTAACTTTGTTTTGTAGAGTAGGCAGCATCACGGGCTTGGCAGAGCTTACTGCCACACCAGATATATTTTGAGGTAACGGCGCTACCTCCCCCCGCTGGCGTATCGTCAATCTCAATACGACGCCCGCGTCCATCATAGACAAATTTGGTGAGCTTTCCAGATTGCGAGGGATATGTGATCCCAATCAAACGATTTTCCGCGTCCCAAGAATATGTCCGCTCGCCGTCAGACAGCAAATTTCCGTTGGCGTCGTAATTATAGGCCTGACCAGAAGCCTGCGTGATCTGGTTAAGATTATTAAAGGACACAGCCTGCGGACCGGGATTGGGTTCTTCGACGCTTGCCTCGCTTTCTTGTGTAATGCCCGTGATGAAGTTCTCGGGCGAGGTTTGAAAGGTGAAGATGGTATATTGACCGGAGGTGAGGCCGGTATTTGCGATACCAGACAAACGCCGGTCGTGAGCGTTGTCGAGGTAGCTCCAGGTGGTCTTGAGAGTTGACGTTGCTGGCAGCAACTGCCGAACAGCGATCTGCGGTGTCTGCCCAAGATAGGAAATCTGGAAAGCACCAAGATCGCTAGAGTGATTGGTGACTCGACCAATGGCGTCATACTGCACTGTCTCAGCGCCGCTACCCGAGATCTGGCGGCTGGCCGGCCGCCCCAGAGCATCATACCCATAAGCGATTGTGTGCGAGCAGCTAGACGCACCGGTCGCCGTAAAGCATTCCTGGGCGAGCTGCTGGGCACCGTCGGCATAGGACGGATTATAGCTGTAGGTCGTCGTTCCAACGCCATCCGTCATCGAAGCAATTCGATCGAAATAGGGATCATAGGCGAACGTGACGTTCGGCGTCGGATTGACGGCATTGAGATAGGTCAGACCAGTCAGATTGTTGTCGATCGCATAACGATACTGCTTTGTCTGTCCCAATGCGTCGAGAACGCTCTTCAGGCGGCTCGTCGCGTTTTCGTACGCATAAGCAACTTGACTATTGTCGGCATAGGTCTTCGAAGTTTGCCGATCCTGAACGTCGTAGGCCCAGGCCGTCACGTTGCCCTTCGGATCGGTCAGAAAAACGAGATTTCCGGCAGGATCGTAGCCGAGCTTCGTCGACTGCCGCATCGGATCGATAGCCGCCGTCAGCCGGCGATTGGCGTCATATTGATATCGCCAAATTCGCCCCTCACGGTCCTGATAGGAAACGAGATCGAGCCGCTGATAGGTGTAGCGCTGCGACGTGCCGTCCGGATACGTGACTTTGGTAACGCGGTCGGCGGCATCGTAGTCGTAGGTGACCGTCCAGCCTTCGGAATCGGTATACGTCCGCACGCGGGCGAAGCCGTCATAGGTATAGGTAGCCGCAGTGGCGTTGTTGGCGTTGGTGACCGACGCCAGATTTGCACTGGTGTCGTATTGATAAGTCGTCTTTTCACCAAGGGCATCGGTGAATGAGCTCAACTGACCCGCGGCATTATAACCGATCGTGCTCGTCTGTCCGGCCGCGTCCGAATAAAAGATCGGCCGATGCTGCTTGTTGTAAATATATTGAGCCAGCATGGACCGGGTGACGAATGGACCAGCCTGGCTGACGGCAGCAAGATCAATGCCATTCGAGTAAGCATAATAGGTGATCCGCCCAGCTGGATCCGTTGCCTGTGTCAGATTCCCGCTGCTGTCATAAGCATATAAGCTGATCTGCGATGTGCCGTCATCCAACACCCGACCGATCGCGATCGGTCGATCGTAGGTTCCGCCATGCGCGGTTCCAACCTCAGTCTGGCCGGGATAGACGTACCAGACGCGGTTCTCAAGCGGCTTTTTCTCGCTTTCGATCGTCGTCCCCTTGATAGCCGCCCCGGGCATGTGAACGAAATGCCGGATCCTGGCCTTGGTATAATCGCAGCCACCGGTGTCGGTGCAGCCGGCGGTGACGTAAGCACTCTTGTCCCAATGAAAACTATTGCGGTAGGGCAGATATGTATTGGTCAGCGGCAGCGGCATGCCAACAGGAACTGTCGCCGTGGGATCGCTAAAGGGAATCGGGGCGGGCTCGAGCCATTCCTCGCGCTCCTTGTTGCCGAGCGGATCCGTGACCTGCACAAAGCGCGGCGGACTTGAGGTTCCAGGCGGAGTATAACTGAACCGTGTTGTACCATAAGGCGTTATCAGCGCGTTGATCAGCGAATTGGAGTCGTAGGTGAAGCTCGACGTCAGGCCGATAACATCGGTGATCGACGCCAGCCGCCCTTGGCCGTCGTAGGCAAGGACGGCGCTGCGCCCGAACGGATCGGTGATCTGGCTGACGAGCAGTGGACGGCCGGGAATGCCATAGGTGAAGGTCGTATCACGCCCGACGGCATCAGTGATCGAGATCAGTCGTTTCTGGTTATCGTAGTGCAACGTTGCGACGTTGCCTTGGGGATCAATCACCTTGCTCAGGAAGGTCTTGCGCGGATAGGCAGCGCTTCCGTCGGACTGCTCGTAGATCTCCGTTGCACCGTTGCGCAATTGGCGACGATAGCTGGCCGGTGATTGCGAGACGAGGGACAGGATCGAACCGTCAGTGTCCTGGGCGGCGAAGGTTCTACGGGCGGTGTCATAGCCGAGGTAATAGAAGGCGCCGCCCTCACCCATGATACGCGAGACATTTGCGCCCGGATTGGTCGGATCGTCGATGATGTAGCTTGACCAGCTTAGCGACCATTTCTGGCCGATATTGAAGTAGTCGAAATTGGCAGGCTGACTATCTTCACGCTGATTGTAGCTGATGCCGATTTTCATCGACGGGCCTATCGGCGGAACGTAGCCGACGGGCACGTCCGACAGTGCAACGCTGACGCTGGATTCCTTGATGTTGACCACGCAGAGAGGGCATTGGTTATTATTGTCACCGTTGTTTTGGTTGTTTGCGCCTTGCGGCCATGGCGACTGGTTTCCATTACCGCCTAGTCCTCCCGAGCCGCCAAGAGAAGGACTGTTGGGATCGGGAGGCGTCGGTCCCGGCCCGTTCGCATTTGGATCGCCGGCATCGCCCTGTCGAGTACTATTGGTCGATCCCTTGCCGCGAACGAAGATTGCTTGTGACAGTGAGACGGCCTGCCACGCTTCATTGGTGACCTCACTTGCGGGCACGAGGAAATATCCGCTGGCCTCCGCATTCAGTGCATCGAGTGTGACCCACATATCGGCATTCGGAAAGACTGCGTCCTGGACATGATAGCGGCCGTTCGCCTTGCCGACGATCGCCGCAAAATGCCCCACCTTCCAATGGACGACCGACGGCACGGGAACAGCTTCGTCAGGAGAACGGCGGATCAGGCGATAGTCGAGCTTCGCCTTGCTTGCCAGTCCGCCGAGCTCGGCAAGCGTCGTCCCTTCCGGCCCGGCGTTGTAGAACTGCAGGAAATTGAGCTTGTCAGCGCTTAGCCCCTGGGCCAGCAGAAGAGCTCGCAGCGCAAGCGGGCCACAGTTGAACAGATGCCGCGGGTCGATCTTGACCAGTGTCAGCATCTCGCGGGCAGATTGAATCGTTTCCGTTGCCGGCCCGGAAACCCTGCGACCGTCCAGTTGGCCAAACAGCAGCGCCAGATCGTCACTGCGCCCCATGCTGGCGTTCAGGCTGGCGAGCTCGCCAACAGCGCGATCGGTCAGCGCGCGTGCTTCCGGAGCAGATGCGTCCTTCCCTTCGATCCAAGCCTGTTGCCAGGCATCGATGGCACGCGAGAAATAGCCGTCATGCAGATAGGAGAGGCCAATATTGGTCCACAGCGCTGTCGACCAGCCGCTGTGGGGATACCTCTGGAGAAATCCCATCAAACTGGAGAGATCGGAGGGATCCTGCCGATGCTGAAACGCGTTGAGAGCAGCGGAAAGATCCTCGTCCTCGTTTCGCAGGGTGACCTTTGTTTTCACCAAAGGCTCGGCAAATCCCGCCGTGCTTGGAGCCGGAAACGACACTATCGTCGGCGGTGCGGCCATCACAGTGCCGGCGGAGATCAATGCGAGAAGAAATACTGCTGCTGTTCCGGATTTGAATGCAGACATCATCGAGATCTCTCGTCAAATTTTTGAAAAGGCGTGGAAGATCGTCAGTCAATCTTGCTCAGGGTTGGGTCCACAGGATGCACCCCCAGGACCCTGAACCCCAGATCGCGTCAGCAACACCACTGGTCCAATTGACGCCGCCCCAGGCAACCTGCCCCCAGATCGGTGGAGTAGCATCCTTGGTCGCGGTCTGTTGGAACGAGCGATTGCCGTTCGGGTCATAGCCGTAAAGGATGCATTTCGAGTTGTCGTAGAAGCCAGTGGTCAGCCGCCCGTTGGCGTCGTAGCCAAAATTGCTCGACTTCGAATCTGCAAACACAGGGACAGCGCTCGCCAAAAGCGCAATCGAAACAACTATGTGGAGGCCGAGCTTCGAAAACATCGCTCTTTCCTTGTGAGAAATTTGTTTACTGTCGCACGATCTGCATCTTGTGGGTTTATATTTTGGTTGATAACTTTCGCATGAATTGCAGCGCTCCTCGGACTCATCCCAAGCCGGCTGCGATGGCATTCAGCGAAGCCCTCAGCGTTCGAAATAGCATTCTCATACAATAATCAGAAATACAATCCCGCAAAAACCGGGAATCGAAGCATTGTCTTCAGTTTTCAATCTGAAAAGATGTATCTTTTTGGAGTGAAATTTCGTTATTATTTGTATCTATATTTCAGTATTATGCATCTCCGTGTCATTTATATTTTATCAATTGACTAACTTGCTTAAGCCATGCGATTAAGGCGCGTTTCGATTTGCTTGCGCATTGCTTTCATCACTTTCCAAGAGGACGCCTAATGCGATTAGAAAGCAACCATGCACTGAATTTTCTGGCATCTGCACTCCTGACAATGGCTTCCTCGCCAGCGATAGCCGCGTGCGCGGTGCCCAACGTCTTATCCAACGGCCAAACCGCCGACGCGACACAGGTCATGCAGAATTTTTCGGCCGTAGCGGACTGCGCCAACGCCACCGCACCATCTGGCGGGCAGAATACGGTCCAGTTCGAAACGTCGAGCGGCAATTTGGGCGGTATCGCCTTGTCCGATGGACAAGTAATCGTTGGAGCCACCGGAAGCGCGCCACAGGCTAAAACTTTGACGGCAGGTCCTGGCATCGCCATCATGAATGCCCCTGGCGGCATTTCGATCTCAGCAACAGGCAGCGGCTCGGCAAATGCGGTCGACTGGCTGAACGAAGCCGCAGTCATCAGGCCTGTGGCCGCCAACTTTTCCGTCGTGACATCGACGACTGCGCCGGCAGGCGCTTCCCTGGTGCCGACTATCCGCGGCATGGCGTTGACGACAACAGCGGTCGCCGACGGCACGAGCATCATGGCCGAGACCGCGACCCCATCGGCCCACTGGCAGGCAACCATGCTAGCGATCTACTCCGGATCACTTACCAATGCCAGCTTTCCAGCAATTGCCGTACGCGATTCGATCAGTCATCGCGCTATCGAATTTGGTATCGGCGCGTCCGGAACGGCCTCTTATCAGGCCGCTTATACTAGAACGGCTGGAGGTCTGGGGCTCGACATGGTTCTAGGCCAGACAACGGCGGTCGACGTAGGCCTGCCGCCACCGTCGCAGCCTCTCTGGTCGCGTGTGACCTATGACGGCACAAATCTCTCATGGGCGTTTTCCCGCGACGGCGAGGTATTCTCCACCGTGTTTACGATCCTCGCGGCCGACAATCTGTCCAATGCCGATCGGGTCGGTCCTGTGGCGATGTTCCAGCAGCCCACAAACCCAGGCTGGCCATCCGCTTACCACATTCTGTCCTGGCGCATTGTCAGCATGTGAACCGTCTCCCTAGCATCGAGGTTTCTCATGCCCAGAGTCTCATTTCTCGCTCCGATCTTTGCCGCGGCTTTCTTGACAACCGCCACCGGCGCCGCCTTCGCACAATGTGTGCTCCCGAACCAACTTCAAAGCGGCGACGTGGCCGACGCGACGAAAGTGGGCGCAAACTTCACCGCCCTTGCAAATTGCGCGGATGCCCAGGCGCCAAGCGCCGGCGGGAATTCGCTTCTCTATAACAGCGGAAGCGGCACCCTCGCGGGCACAACGCCGCTCACTGATGGTCAGCTTCTTATTGGATCGACCGGCAATCCGCCGCAGCCTGGAACACTCACGGCTGGCTCGGGCATCGCAATTACCGGCGGGCCTGCATCAGTCACGATTTCGGCCACCGGCAGCGGCACGGGAGCAGCGGTTGACTGGCTCAACAAAGCTGCTGTCGTCAAGCCAAGCCTATCTTCGTTCACGATGAGAACATCCACAAGCCTTCCGACTGGTGCAACCCTCTCGACCACCACACGTGGGATATTGCTATCTGTAACCACCGGTACTCACGGTCAGGCCATCATGGCTGAAACTCTACTTCCAACTGGCAATTGGCAAGCGACGATGCTTGGCGTTTATACCGGCCCGCTCTCGTACTACACTCAGCCTTCTATTGCTATCCGAGATGCCACGACGAATAGAGCGGTATCCTTTTCGCAGGGTGCCAACGGGCTAGGTAGCTCCTATCGGTTTGATTACGTCAAGACATCCGGTGGTGTCGGCCTGGACGTGAACAATGGTGATTCATCGATTGCCGACATCGGATATTCAACGCCAAGCGAACCGCTATGGATGCGGTTGACCTATAACGGTTCGACGCTGGTCTGGTCTTTCTCCCGGGACGGCGAGAATTTCACGAGCGCCTACTCCGTTTCCGCGACCGATTGGCTCAGCCAGTTAAGTACGATCGGGCCAGCGATTCTCTTTTATCAGCCACTCCATTACAACTGGAATAGTGGCTTTCACATCCTTTCGTGGAGCGTCGTATCGCTCTGATCTGTTAAGTTCGAAAGCAGGAACCATCAAATGATAAAGGCCCGTAGCGTTCTGTTGTTCAGCGCTCCGCTCATCGCCGCAGGAATCGCAATAACACCCAACGGCGCATTCGCGATATGCACGCTACCTAGGCAGCTATGCTGATGTGGAGTTCTATTGGTGCGGTCGTTCGTCATGAGATGCTCAATACAGTTCACTTTCGTGACATCCTGTTTCGAACCCATAATCGCGAACTTTGGAGCTTTCCTATGCCTAACGTCCAATACGTGATCTCAGTTGGTTTGCTGGTTGCTTTGTGTGCTGGTACAGCACACGCGGACTGCATTATCCCCAACCAGATCGTTAATGGTGGCGTGGTCGACAGCACTCCGGTCATGGCTAACTTCAACGCTATTGCAACGTGTCTGAATAATAATTCACCAGCCGGGGCGCCGGACAGCGTTCAGCTCGATAACGGCGGTGGCGGATTTGCTGCCGTTGGTCCGTTGACTGATGGGCAAGTACTGATCGGAACCTCTGGCTCGGCCCCAAGCGCTGCAAACCTCACGGCAGGGTCCGGTATTGCTGTTACGAACTCTCCAGGTGGAATTTCGATTGCAACGACGGGAACTCTTGGCGGCGGCGGCGCTGACTGGCTGAACGGTACTGCCCTTGTGAAACCCATCGCCACGAACTTTACTCTGCAAACATCAACAACACCGCCGGCCGGCGCGGCCATTGCTGCCACTAGCCGTGGCATACTCCTGTCGACATCCGCCGCCGCCAGTGGCGTGGCGATGATGGCGGAAATGAACCTACCACCAGGGAATTGGCAGGCAACAATGCTCGGTGTTTACACGGGTGGCCTTTCCTATTATTCCATGCCAGCCATCGCTGTACGGGATACCGTCAACAACAAAGCAGTTGAATTTGGTGTCGGAGCCTATGGGACGTCAAACTATGTGTTTGACTATTCCATCACATCGGGTGGCGTCGGGCTTGATGGTAAGGTAACTGACCTGATCAGCCAGGACGCCGGCTTTCCCCAACCAGCTCAACCAGTCTGGCAACGTTTGAGCTATGACGGCACAAACCTCATATGGTCATTCTCTCGTGACGGGGAATTCTTTATTCCAGCTTATTCCGTTACCGCTGCTGGCGCGCTTACCAATCTAAGCACGATCGGTCCCGCCGTTATATTTCCTTCGAATACTCTCCAAACTTGGCCGGCCTCATTTCATGTTCTGTCCTGGAACATCGTGAGCCTTTAAAAGAGGACTAGACCATGCGTCGCAGCTTCAAAGCCGGCTTGTTCTTCAGCGGATTGCTTTATGCAAATATATCTTTTGCCCAATGCAATATTCCCTACCAGCTCAGCAATGGCCAAGTTGCGGATGCAACCCAGGTCATGGCGGATGTCAGTGCGCTTGCGAACTGCATCGCGGATGCAGCGCCCGCCGGATCCCAGAATGCGGTTCAGTTGAATGCCGGAAATGGCGCGTTTGCCGGCATCGGCCCATTGACTAACGGCCAGATCATCATTGGATCGACCGGAAACGCACCGCAGGCCGCGACCTTGACCGCAGGCCCCGGTGTTACGATTACCAACAGCTCCGGGGGGATAACGCTTTCCTCATCAGGCGCGCCGGGCGGCTCGCCGGGAGCAATCCAATTCAATAGCGCGGGAACCTTCGGCGGTATTTTGCTGACCGACGGAATGATCGTCGTTGGATCCGGTGCCACCTTCAGTTCGACAGCGAAAGCCGAGAATGTCCAGCTGAGCAATAGCAATTTGACTGCAACTTCTACAAACGCGTCCTACGCTGCTGTGCTCGCCTCCAATTCGCAATCGAGCGGCAAATATTATTTCGAGTTCCAGAATGTTACGATCACGGATGCCAACAGCGGTGTGGGCATTGCAACGGCAACGGTCGACTTCAACAACTATCTTGGCAAGAACTTGCAGGGTATCGCCGTCGAGCCAAACGGCCAAGTGTGGTACAATGCCGCTCTGCTAGGCACCATTGCCGCGGTTCCTGCCGGCAGCACGGTTGGTATCGCGGTCGATATTACCAATCGCCTAATCTGGTTCAGAACCGGATCAGGCAACTGGAATAATTCAGCAAGCGCCAACCCCGCAACAGGTGCTGGCGGTTTCTCAATCAGCACGTTCTCAAGTGCGACGATATTCCCGGCAGTGATTTGGCGGGAAAATCAAGGTATGGCGCAGATTGCGATGACGGCCTCTTCCTGGTTGACCGTTCCACCGACCGGCTTCAGCCCCTGGGCGCAGGAATCGACGCCGACGGCTGTCAAGGTTAGCGGCGCAGCCAGTCTATCCAGCAGCGGTGTTTTGACTTCCAATGCTGGCGCCTCCCAAGCTGTTCCCGCAAATCCCGTCGGCACTACAAGCGTTGGTACCCAGGTGATGCAGGGCCTTGCGGGTTCGATCACACCAGGTGCTTCCGGACGAGTTTTGTTCATGGCTTCCGGCGATGGTTTTAATACTGATGCCGTCGGTCAAGGCTTCGTTGTGCAACTGCGATATGGAACCGGCGCAGCTCCAGGCAACGGTGCAACGGCGACCGGCACAGCTATTGGCGGAGCGGTGAAGGGCGTGACGGCAATCGTTTCATCGCCTCAACAGATTCCGTTCGCTTTGCAATCGCTGGTGCCGAACCTAACACCAGGTACGCCGTACTGGTTCGATCTCGGCCTTTCGGCGATTGGCGGCGGAACCGCAACGATCGAAAACATCAGTCTGACGGCTGTCGAGATGTAGGAGCTATCAACGAATCCGCAGTCCTGCTGACTAAAGGTTTGACGGAATCAGCCTTTTTGCTCTTGAAGGGTATCGAACCTAGGACACCTAGATCTACACCGCCGTTATCGGGACCAGGGATTAATCACTTGCAACCCAGCCGCCTCGAACGGGCTTGTGTCGCGGGTTGCGATTGCCAGACGATTTGCTGCTGCTGTGGCGGCAATATACCCATCAGCCGTGCCGATCGCTTTTCCAGATACTCGAGCGCGTGCCATCAGCTCCGAGTAAAACTGCGAAGTCGCAAGATTGAAGGGCAGGATGCGCTCGGAAAAGTGAGGCAGTACTTCGCCCTCAAGGCGGTCGCGGAGGATAGTTTGCCGTTTCCCCAAGGGCATAGCTGCGATCCCGAAGCGAAGCTCAGCAATCGTTATTGCGGAAATGAACAGCGTTTCGATTGCTTGGGCGTCCAACCAAGCGACCACTGCCTCATCAGGAACCGGTTTCCACGGCTCGGATATAACGTTGGTGTCCAGCAAGATCATTCGAAGGTCATCGGTTCAGCAGGCGTCTTATCGCGACTTTTCTGCAGGGCTTCAACGTCGCTGTCGGAAAGCTCAGCGTCGCGACCGATAGCCGCTAGCAAAGAGCCGAGCTTAACACGTTCAGGGGGACGAACAGCGGCCTCAATAATGTCGCGGATCTCGGCCTCGGTGCTTCGGCCATGATGAGCCGCTCGCAGGCGTAGAGCACGATGTGTTTCGTCAGAAAGATTTCGAATGGTGACCGCCGGCATTGATATCACCTCAATAGAAATGATGGCTTTGCTATCAAAATATACAAAATGATGCAAACTTTCAAGAGTTTCAAAATAATGAGGACGATACCGTGTCCGTTCAGCCACCTCGCCTTGACAGGATTGGAACCGACCATCCTTTTGTTACAAAAGCTATCCATCTGAAATTCCTCAGTAGCGGACATCGGCTTTGCCTATGAAATGACCGATTTGGGGCCGTAGGGAGCCAGTCAGTGCTTTCTCCGACTGGAGTTTAGGGACAACCGTCCACCAGGACGCTCGGAGAAACTCCTCCGAGACCTTTCCGACATGGCGAAGTCGAACACCCATGGTTTCGATACCTCGCAGCGCAAGCGAAACCTCGTCAGGCGAAACCCCTAGGCTACCGAGGTCACGGATGTGGGGCCATGCAATGGGCCCGGCAACAAGTTCGAATTGCTCGGCGATTGAGGCCGGACTGCCCCCTCTCGCGGCATAAGCCGATCGATCATCCTTTCAGACAAATCCGCGGCAAAACGTTCAAGACGCGCTGCCGTCCCTGTCCTGTTGAGTGCTACTAAGAACTGACACGGCGTGGCCTGATATTTCTATTGAGAATCCGAGCGATGAGTGCAGCGGGTCTCGAGCGATCTCGGCTACGAGTCCCCGACTGCCTTCGTCGTGATGTTCAAGAAGGCGCTCGGCACCACGCCCGCCGCTATTTCTCAAGCCAATCTGCCGACCGCTCGCCGCGCTTCAACTGAAGGCGACATGAGATGTGGCGCTACGTCAAACGATTGCTATGCGTTCAGGTTCGGCATTCTCTCCGGCCCGATTTGTCTTTCTGACGTCCAATAGTGGACTTTTCGCTCGCGGCTGCTTGCGCGCTTGATAAGATTACCGAGTGGCTGAGCGCGTCGGCTGTCCATAAAGCGATCGCGCTTCAGTTCCTCAAACCGAATATTTTTTTTACGGAGATTTGCTGATCGTCAGCCAGAGCATATTTTCTGAGTCCCTCGGAGTAAAGGCTTCGCATCTTTCCTTTGATTGGCCCCCACCATGACAAATGGTAAAACTCATATCTTACGATTGCGATACCAACATCTGTATGGGCGACCGGACCACAGATTTCTTCGTTGTGTGTGTCGCTATCATCGTAGGATTTAGCCAACAAGAAGCGTTCCGATTTGCCGACGGCGTCCAAGACAAAATCACTGGCGGGAACTGGTTCATAAGCAAGCGCGGCGAGGTCCCGGCCGGTAAAGGCAAGAGCATCTTTAAAAACGATGCCATTGCAGGGACCAGATGGACGAACGCCAAGTATATAGCCGACGGGATTATCGAGGAATTTCTGTATATCCTGAGGTAAAATTTCTTTTATTCCGTCGGGCAACTCTGGAAAAGCTAGATCGAGGCCGACCAAAAATTGGCCAATGAGCCACTCGTCGATAGTGCTTACTACCTTTGTTACGCCCTCATTCCAAGCATCAGTGTGAACGAAGTTGGGATCATCAGACACGTTCAATCCCTGATATACAATCACTACCTGATCATCGTCGTCCACTTCAATAGGCCCGATCGTCCAAGGCTCGCGGGCATTCAGGTATTTCGGCCTAGGATACCCATTCAACGTTGCGCTCTCTGTAATGGCGGACGGAGCAAGGGGCTGCCCCGAGAATATTGGAGCTGTAAGCAAATAGAATCCTTGTCTACGCCTATTCACAAAGACGCTAAGCGACAAGAGTAAGATGTCGTATGCTCCTTTGCTTCGAGGCTTTTTAGGATATAGCTCGTGGATGCCGATCGTGTAGTAGCTCATGGCTCTGACCTTCCAGGACGTAGGTCTCACAAAGTCGGAAATCCGCACTGAATAGTGGGATCATTTAACTTGGGACTTTAGCGTTTCTCGAGTTTTGCAACTCGGTCCAGCAGGTTGGCAAGCATATCTTGCAGGCTCACAGTTCTTTTCTGCGGTGCATGCGCTACCCCCACGAGTACGTTCTGTGGCTCTTCCCATTCAAACTGAATCCCTCCACGAATAACCAAGTTTGGATTCTTTTGAAGATTTCCGATAACATTTTGTTCGGCATGCGGTATGGGTAGAGGCTCGATCCCGGCGACGCCAAGCAAAGTAATGCCGCCTGGGTAATCTTGATTGAAATTGAGTGTGAGGCCGTCGTTCGCATCATGAACAAGCGCCCGTCGATATTTCGGCGTTTTTCCTTGCCGGCGACGTGACGGTGCATCAAGAATAAAATCAGTTGACGTCGTTTTTGTTACATTGGCGCTAATAACAACGTCTGCGACGCCTAAAATTATATCGGATGACATAGCTTTCTCCAGTTTTGCGCTGTAGAATAGAACTGCGATGTAATGGCTGATACCTGTCTTCGAGACAGACATGTAACTGCTTATCCGGCCGCACTGCGCATCTGATATATTGGTAATAAAGCAGCCTTGATGCTCCGGCCGATATCAAGACTATAATTGGGAAAGCTAGACTGAAGGATTCTGTCGCGCGTCATCCAAATGAATGACGATCGCGGGCGGTGGACATCTTTTCTACGATGAATTGGTTCGGGTTGGCGTTGGTGAAGAGTATCCTTCACGCAGACGAAGTCGCGTCAGCTTTTTTTGGCAGCCTATAGCGCCCGAACTTCGATGGCCGGTTCTATAGCCGGCAGGTTTATCCGGAGGCGAGGCCGAATGACTACTGGACTTGATCCTGCGACGCTCTCAGCATTGATCGCGCGAATCTATGATAGTGCGCTCGATCCGGACAGCTGGCCAGAAACGCTCAATGCAATCGCCGAATTCCGAGAGTCTCGCGTTATGGCGCTTGTCGTGTTCGACACCGTCGAGCGAACGATGCGAGCCAATCTTGCGGCCGGCCTCACGACCTATGGCGTCCGCGAGATGGAGAAATATTCGCCCCTGATGCCGGCCCCCTTATGGGACACATCCAAGATGCAGCTCGATCAGCCCATTTCCGTGAACGAGGTCATGAACATCAGCGAATTCCACCAAAGCCGGTTCTGTTGCGAATGGGCGCTTCCAAACGGCTTCGTGGATGCTTCTGCCACCTGCGTCATGAAGACGCCGAGTCGGTTTGCAATGGCAACTTGTCTCCTGCCGCGAGTGGCCACACCTCGGGACAGGCTGCTAGGGGCACTTCTCGCACCGCACATTCGCCGTGCCGTCACGATTTCGGACCTACTGGATTCACGACGGATTCGGATGAATCGGCTACAAAGTGCATTGGATGCGCTGAATATCGGCGTAGTGATCGCGGCTGAGGGTGGAAATGTGCTCCACGCCAATGCCGAAGCTGAGGCGATGGCCTCTAGACGCAAGCCTATCCAGTTCAGCAACGGACGCATCCAGGTCAGATCGCCTGCGGCCACCTCCATGCTGCACGGAGCGATCGGCCGGGCACTGCGGGAGGAGACGAGTCTTGGTGCGTCTGGCATTGGCGTCCCAACGGGCGAGGACGGCGGAGCGGTGTTGCATGTCCTCCCTCTAGAGCGGCGCGACCGCGGCCGCCTACGTGGCCCTGCCGCCGCGGCGGTATTCATCGCATCGAGCGAGAGCCGGGCACTAATCCCGCAGCAGGCCTTAGCTGATGCCTTCAGCCTCACTGCTGCAGAGGCAAAGGTCATGCTGTGCTTGGCGGAGGGTAAGACACTGGCGGAGATTGCGCAAGCGGGCGGTATCGCCATCAACACAGTACGCACGCATCTGGTACGACTCTTGGCCAAGACAGGCTCTAGGCGCCAGGCGGACCTCGTTCGTCTTGTCCATCGCCTCGGTATGCCTTTTGGCGGCTGTGACTGACTGGTGAAAAGGCGTCGTGTCTGGATGGCGCCCGCTTGGCAAGGTGATTTCGGCGATGTTTGAGCTTTCCGGGTCGGGCGCAGTCATGTCTCCGGCCTGTAAGCGCGGTTTGATATGACCGCTGGCGCTGATGTTTTACGCTCAAACCGATCCCTATCACCTATCGCGCTTTGACGCGCTATACGCTACCACGGGTCCTTCGGTTCGTGCGGGCCATTCCGCTTGTGCCTTCACATCACTCCTTCGTCACGCCGCCAACTTTTGTGCCTCTTGGGCAGTTCGGGTAATGCTTGGTCTATTGGGTCGCAAGGTTTGGTTGGTAATGCCCGGCTCTGGTCATGATCGCCCACGCGATCCGCGCCATTTTATTCGCCAGCGCGACAGCTACCAGTTTGAAGGATTTCTTCACCAGCAAGGCTCTTGCCCAGTCTGCTAGCGGCGATTTGGTTTTGCCATTCTTGATGCTGTAGAGCGCCGCATGTGCGCCAACCACCAAGAGCTTTCGCAAATGTCGATTACCCATTTTGGATATCCGGCCAAGCCTCGGCTTGCCGCCGCTGGAATATTGCCGAGGCACCAACCCGAGGAATGCTGCGAACTTTCCTCCACCCTCGAAAAGGCCCGGATCCGGGATGCTTGCCGATAGAAACGACGCCGTAACCGGCCCGATACCGGGGATCGAGCCAAGACGAAGACTGACGGCATCCTTGCGATGTATGGCGAGGATCTCCTTGTCGAGTTTGGCAATCTCAGCTTCAATCCCAATCAGGGCGTTCGCCAGCGGCTGCAATGCGAGCCACATTGTTAATGGAAGAGCCTTCTCACTGGAACCCTGTCCCATTCTTTCCAGGATGAGAAGAAGGTCTCCAACATTGCGGGCACCTTGCGCGACGGTTCTGTTGCAAACTTCCTGGTTACTGGTGGCATGGCATTGATCTCCGGAAGTCGCGGAGATTGGCAATGTTCAAAGGTCGGCATTTCGAGCAGTCGGTGATCTTGCTGTGCGTGCGCTGGTATCTGAGCATGGCCTGAGCCTGCGCGACCTGAAGGAAATGATGGCCGAACGCGGCATTAGCGTCGATCATTCGACGATCCATCGCTGGGTCGTCCACTTTGCGCCCCTGTTGGCGGATCGGTTCAATCGGCGCAAGCGCGCCGTCACTGGCAGGTGGCACGCCGACGAGACCTATGTCAAGGTTCGCGACCGATGGACGTATCTCTATCGCGCCATCGACAGCAACGGCGACACGGTCGAGTTTCGGCTCAGCGAGCATCGTGATCTTTCGGCCGCCAAACGCTTCTTCAGAAAGGCTTTCGCCCGGCACGGCCGGCCGGAGCGCATTGTCATCGATGGCAGCCAGACCAACCGGGAAGCGATCATTTCCTGTGACACCACAAGCCGCCTTCAGGATCGGTCCTGCCGTCGTCCTGAATCCCTATGCATTCGACAGAGTCAGTATCTGAACAACCGCATCGAGCAGGATCACCGGCGCATCAAGCGGCGTGTCAGACCGATGCTCGGCTTCAAGTCATTTAAATCGGCCATAGCAACATTGTCCGGAATTGAGATGATCCACATGCTACGAAAGCGCCAACTGCAGGACGCTTACGCTGCCAACCCGTCAATCTCTAATCAGGTTGAGAGCCTGGCTGCCGCGTTCTGAGCAGCCGTAGCAATCGGTCGACGCGACTACCTCAATTTTGCAACAGAACCCTTTGCGACAAGCCCAATCGATGTTTTTCGGCGGATACCTCAGGTTTCTGCGGCGACTTGGCTTCCTCCTGCATTTCGACAATTTCGAAAGTGACTGTCTGCGAAGCAGCATCTGCATTCCGACTAGAGGCGGGTTACGCCACTCGGACCGAAGATGCAGACAACCAACGGCGCGCCACCAACTCTTAAGGTTCAAGAACTAGGCTCTTTGCTGCGCACTCCCCTTGGGAGAGCGACCTTCAACTTCAGCCATCCTTTAGCGATCCAAACATGTCGCGGATGTCGTTGTCGCTTGCACGCTCGGCTTGCAGTTGATCCTTCCAATCGTCCTGATGTGCGTCGGCGTAAGCATCTTCATTCTCTTCTAATTCGTTCAGGCCTGTTTGAGCCGCATCGATTGGTCCCTCGGCGTCTACCCCAATTGCCGACTGAAGAAAGGTCAGATCTTCGATAAGCGCTTCGTATTCCTGTTTGCTCCTCACTTGATCGAGATCATCAGCGAAATAGTTGTGTCGATAGTGGCCATAGGATTGCACCAAAGCATCAGTCATCGCGGGGTCATTTCCGAAGGCCACGATGACGCCTCGCAATTCTTCGGGTCGAGCTCCGGTCTGCTGCAGATGCGACACAAGAGCTGCGCGGACCGTGTTTTGGATCTCATCTTTCTTATTGTCCGATAGGCGCCTAACTTTCGGCAGCGCCTGCACCAGCGCCGCGGCATCGGAAATGTCGACGCCGTCTTCGAGCCACTCCTGTTTCATCCTCTCGAGAAGCTTTTGAATGATGGGCAGGAGCGCCGCGCCGGAGGTTTCCTGGTAGATCGAGAGCAGCAAATTCAGCCGCTGTTCATAGGTCAGGCTAAAAGAAAAAATTGCATCACCGTGTCGAAGGCGGCGATCGGCAAGCAAAGTGGCTTCGAGGTTTGGAGCGATCTCGCCCATGGCTTCGTCAAGCTCAGGAAGCACGTTGGCTTTGCCGATACTTGTCGCCACTCTCCAAATCCGCTCGAGTTGACTTGGGTTGACCATGGCGAGGGCAAGGTCCACCGCATTTTGAGGCGCCCCCAACATCACGCTATTCATGAGATCCATGACTGATGGATCGATCACTTCGACACCGCCATGTTGCGTCGGACGAACGAAGCCGTTGGCGAGTTCTGCGACAGCGTCAGCATGATGCTCGGGCTTAATGGAAAAATTGTAGCGTTTCGCACGCGACCTATGCAGGCTTTCGAACGCGCGTCGCAGCAAATCCTGGCCGATTTTGCCGTCGTAAGAATAGAGCGCCAGCAGCATGCTCCTCCCAGGTTCGCTCAACTGTTCGCGATAAGCATGCATCCAGATTTCGGATGGGTTATCCAAAAGGCGCTTGATAAAGCCTTGATAGTTCTCGACCGCGTTCGCCTTTACCCGTTGATAGCTCGAGAGCCATTCGATCAGACGAGGATTGAACTTTGGATGCTTCAGGATTTGAAGATAGAAGTCCTTTTCCAGCAGTGCAGCTCTGTACTCGTCGGGCAGATCGCTGAAATAGATATGGTTATAAAGGATCTCCGCCTTTTGCCGTTTACCGTATTGACCGACCTCGACCACCACCTTCCGGAGATTCAAATCGCTCTGTCGTAGCCGCTCCGAACTGGCGAGAGCCTGCGAAAAAATGTGCTCGCGGCTGGTCAAGATGATCCGTGAATGTGGTGTTTCCTTCACCATCTCCACGAAATCTAGGATCGATCGATCGCCATTCTTATCCAGCGGCGAATTTTGATCGCCGAGGAATGTTGCTCCCATAAAGTCATCATAGTGAAAGATCTGCATCTTACCGAACCGGAGTAGCTGCTGGCCCTCACCAATGTCACGTTTGATCACGACGGGCAGGTAGCCCCATTCGAGATGGCGATACAAAAGCGCGTTGGCGAGCGTCGATTTTCCAACTCCCGGCGAACCGGAGATCACGACAACGCGTTCTTTTTCGAGCACGTCTAAAGCTGCTGCGTAGGAAGAACTCTGAACATATTTTCGGATATTATTATAAGCTCTGCGGACCTCGAAATCTGTCTGGGTCACGACATCGTTGTGGAGCACAGTGTCAAGCACTGCCGTGCTCGCAAGCCACAGCTTAAAATGGCTGCGTTCGATCGCCTCGTGCCGTGATAGCAAACCGTTGAGCTGATCCTGTCCCCAAATATCGGCCTGCAGCAGATATTTCTCGCCAATAATCTTTTGGATCTTCGCCTTATTCGCCGGCGAGAGCGGAATGGATGTTATCAGCAAATAGCGCGTCGGATCGAGTTTCTTGACCTTCGGCGCCTCCTTCCTCAATGCAGATAAGAGGCTTGTTAGACCACCGCGTACAGTGTGCTTGCACTGGATGATCGTGTTTTCGGTGCCCCGCGCGTAGCGAAAGTCTATTCCGAAATCTCTGCCCTCTTTGAAGCTCTCGAGCGTGATCCCTTCCTCTGCTTGAACGAGGTCGCGTGCTAGCCGTTCGAATTCCAGGGGTGCCAGTTGGTGAAAGTCATAGTCGCTCATTGCCGCCCCATCCAACGTCCTGATGATCCGTGCCTGCTTCGACCTCCGCGCAAACATGTCATTGTAAATGAGAGGTCCGCGCCGGAGCTCAATCAACTTCGGAAAAATCGTGCTCGTACGCGTCGCGTGAGAGATAGACACCAAAGGCTGACAAAAGCGACGTCGCGAGGGGATCGCGAACTCTATTCACTCTGTTGAGGGGGTAGGAGAATTTCGAGCCCTGATAGGTTCCAAGTTCCGCAAATTTCTTCGACATTGCTGCACGCGGTATGATTGCCTTCGCTATCAAGTCGGCAACTCCGTCACCATGATCTTTCCGTGCGGCCTCGATTTGCTTAGCGATCTTGTCGAAATATTTGGCGATCTCCTTTGCACGTTCCGCCCAAGCTCGGCTCGCAAAACCAACCGCTTCAGACCTCAGGGTTTTTGGGTCGACATCGCAGTGACCGCTTTTATGCATAACGGCAAGATCAAGGATCCGAAGGTTCGCAACGGTCGCCTTCGCAAAGTTTATGATCCCGACCGCGTTACCGTCGGCACCGAAGTTTGGCAGGAGAAATGTATCGGATTTTCGAGGCTGTGACGCACTCGCTGGGACGACCTCGATCGGAGCAACGACAGCGACTTTGAAATTATCTTCACGGCTTCGCTGACCATTCTTGCGAACCATAAGGTCGCAGGGTTGGGCAATCAGGATGAATTGCTCAGTCGTAGAACCAAACGTCGCCTCGAAGACGTCCCCGTTTCGCAAGGGGTCGTTAAATCCATTGACGAGATTAGCTTGCTCATAAACTTCGGTCACCCGCAGTTTCAAGAGCCGTTCTCTCGAATCGAGAGCGACGTTTCGTCGAACATCAGCGATCGATTTCACGGCAATGGCTGCGTCGGAAAACTGGCTCGACGTCGCTTCCTTGAGGAACTCCAGTTTGACCTGGTCACGATGAAATATGCTATAGACACGAAGCAGCGTCTCAAGTTCCGACACGCCTTCTTTCTCGGAGGATTTGACAATGATGTGCTCAAAATCGAGCGGGTCCAGCGCATCAAGCCGTTCGAGCGCCGCACTTAGCGACTTCTGCAGCCCGATTTCGGTGAGCGTCTTCATATGCTCACAGTAGATATTGATCAGTGTCCGATAGATCGCGAGGAAGAAATCACCCTCTGCACGGAGGTTTTCCTTAGCGATCGGCATGAAAAACCGAAGGCTGATGCCGAACTCGGTCTCAAAAAGCTTCCATCTCTCGACTTCATCGCCTTTCTTCAGCGTATGCGAAATGATTCCGCAAAACCATCGAGAACCGAAATATTCGGCATGGTTGTCCGAGATGTTTTTTATGATGTCGGCTCCCTTTGAGAAGCCCAGGTCAAGCCCGTCGACATCCAGATCCTGATCAAAGAGAAACAGAGTTCGCCTGTCTCCCAAACACCAGTTCAGTAACTCATCTTGCTGTTGAGCCCATTTCTCCGGGCTCAAGACGATCACCTCGAATTCTTTCGGAATTCGCTCGGTCAGAAGTGCTACATCCTCCGCATCCGGGGACGGACCGGCACCGTCGAGGGCGGCCTTGATCTTTACGACCTCGTCTCCCGGCATTTGGTCGAGTTTGACAGTCAATTGGCTGCCAAGCGCACTGTTTTCAATGGATATATCAATGCCTTCGAAAAAGGGTTGTAGTTTCGTTTTGGCTTCATCGGAGGTGAGCGCAGCCTTCATGACCGCCGCCGCATCGACGTTGGTTGCGGCTAGATCGTCGACCAATACGACGCGGGCGATTTTGAGTTGCTTGAAGGCCTTCGTGGTGTATGCGCGAAAGTCTTCGGCTGGCTCGATGACCCAATCACTTTCCATCTACAATTCCTGATAGATCAAGCTCAAACTTATATCTACGGCCATGTTGATTTCTTTCTTGCAACAAGGCAATGCCACATCCCATAGATTGTAGAATTTGCCCACTGATAAACAGTCCAAGCCCCCTGCCCTCGCCTTTTGGCTTGAGCGAAACGAAGGGTTGGAAGAGCGAAGCTTCAACTGAAGGATCGACGCCGGGGCCGTTGTCCCAGATCCGCATGAATGGCGCTCGGCACTCTACGAAAACCCCGGGACCTCCTGCATTTGGCTCAGACTGACGGAGCCAGTATTCCGAATTCAAAAACAGATTGTCGATGACCTGCATTAGCCGGCCGCGGTTCGTTCTCACCTGAAAATCATTGCTGGTATCTAAATTTATGGACGAACCGTCGGCCGCCCATCGTTCGGAAAAATATGTCTGCGTGTCGGCGAGCAGCGAGGAAATGCGGAAAGTTTCCAGCTTGTCGCGCCGGAACCGTAAGGACGGTGTCAGGTGGCCAATCTGACGGCGCATGGCCAATGCGATCGACGTGATTTCTTGGGCAAACACGAGGAGATCGACATTCGGAGGCGTGGCTTTTCGTGCCTTTTCAGAGGCCGAACTCGCCCGTTGCATCAGCCGATCTGTTTGGTTCTCGACCTCATGGGACAACGACTCCGCCAGGATGCCGACGCCGGCCAGCTCCGAAAAGTCTGAGAGCTGGTCATTGAGAATATCGAGCCGCGGCGCGACAGTGCGGACCATGTTGGCTAGCTCGCGGCCTTGTGCGGCGTATGACTGAAGCTGAGCAAACAACGCGGTGGAACTTGAGAGAGCATCGCGCGCTTCGGCCAAAAGTTCGGCCAGCTCGCGTTCCGTATCACTTGAAAGAAGCGGCGTTTCTTCAATCTTTTTTGAGACCGCCTGGACCCTGGTTTCCGCTGTTGCGGCAGCGCGCTCGACTTTCTCAGCCGTCTGAGCGTATGCGGACACCTGCTGCGCCAATGACGACGCCTTGTGAACGATTTCCCTGCCACTTTCTAGCGGAGCGTCCGACTGGATCCTGCTCAGCCGATAAGAGTTGTAGGAGCGTCTGATCCATTCGTAGAATGTCTCGATCGTGCCCGTGGCGTGCAACGCAAGCTTTGTAAAATTGCGAGAATAGGGGTCGGACACGAAGCCCTCTCGGTCAGTCTTCTCCTTGAGCTTGCCGTTCTCCTTTTCGGAGATCTTGATGTAACCGATGACGTTTTGGGGTCTTATTCCGTACCACGACCCACCGCTTGTCTGCTGGGCGCCGAGCCGCAGCCAATCTTCCCCGTTCACGCCATAGGGACGAACTCCAAAGCCATCACGGAAGATCTTGACGCCGACATGCGCTTTGACCGTATCCGAAATCATTGCGTGCTCGGACAGGCCGCTGAGCTGCAAGCCGCTTTCATCATTGCGGAGCAAGAATTCGTCAATCTCGCCGGAGAATGGGCCAGGATCAGCAAGGCAGCTCGCTTGGCCCGTATCGTCTCTAATGGATTCCACTCCGCCCAGCGACGAGAAGTTTACGCGGTGAACGAACTCGACGAAATAAGCGGGGTCGCTGCTATAACTCAATTCAACGACGGGCTTTTGGCCCAACAAAAAGCTGTAGAAATCTTTGCCATTCGATGGAATTACATTCTTCTCAAAAAATTCGAGGTCTTCGCCCCTTTGATTGCCTCGGAACTTGGCGAGACGTATCTTACCCCGCACCTCCAGGACACCATTTCGATAGTCGAGCGTGAACTTGCCGACGGCCGCGTTGCGCACCTGGCTGGAAACCTGTCCGAGATCCTTTTCCTTACCGTCGATCTTCAGGGTAACGAGGAACGGCCTCGCGGCTTCGAATGGCGAGATGATCTGCGAAAGGTCCGTTATAAGCTTCCTCTCGCTCGCTCCTTTCCAGACATCGGGATGGCGCAAATCGGAGATTGCCAGCAACGAGCCTTTGCGCCGTGGGCTTTTCGCGGGGTTCAACTCGACCGGGACAGTGCTCAAGCCTTTATCATCGGTAAATTCCTTCCACGAGAAGGCGACGTGCGTCGTTTCGTCTCGACCGTCCTTGCGCGTCACGATCTCGAGATTGTCGCCAAGTTTCTGGGTACTTAGACGGCCAAGGCCTTTGTCTCCAAGCGGCGTTCGCCCCTTTGGCGTCGTTTCCCCCTTGACCTTCATCTCGCGCTTCTTCGATAGCGAGATCACCAGCCAGCCGTCGTTGATATCGCTTTCACTCATCCCCATCCCATCGTCCTCGATGGTGATGAAACCCCGCGCGTTCGGAAATTGCGTGCCGTCTAGGGTTGGATGAGCGGAGGTATCGACTTCGACATGAGCGAAGTCGGCATCGGCGTCATAGGCGTTCTTCACGAGCTCGACGATCGCCGTGACCTCATCGGACACCAGCTCGTCGCCGAGCTGGCGAACGACCGATGCGCTGATTTCAAAGTGCGGTCGGCGAGTCACTGTCAATCTCTCGATTTTCGAACGATAAGGATCTTTTCTTCGCGCATTGTCGCCGAAGTCGCGTTTCTTGTCGGCATCCGCTTGTGATGGATCTGCCGGGACAAGGTCACGACGTGAGCGCACCTAACGCCTTCCAGCATTTCTTTGAGAATTTCATCGGTCGGGACTTGCCTGCCGGTGACGTTACGGTTCCCAACGGTCCAGATCATATATCCATCGCGGCGCAGAACGCCTGCAATCTGCGAGATGCTCTGAGAGAAGTCATGATAGAACCGGAAAAGGCGATTTCTAGCTTTGGTGGAGGCCGTCGATAGGCTTTCGACAAATACCTTCAAAGAAGGCGACGTATCAAACAATCGGTCGGTATCTTGCTGCGAAAGCGTGCCTCGTCCCCCAAGGCTTCGGCTATCGATCTCATGGGTGGTGCTGAGCGCGCCCTGATCCGCCTCGCGGTCAATATCCTCAAAATCGATCCATGCGAGAGGCAGGTAGGAGTGCTGACCATAGGTCACCGTCGTGTGGTTATCTCCGTAAGGAGGGGACGTCATGACGAGGTCAAAGGGCGTCTTTCCCATCCACCTCTCCTTAAGGTCACCCCGAACGTCCAAAAGCCTGACACGGCTGTCCGCGACATACGAACCCTGGCCGGTTACGGTGTTCGCGTCACGAAGCGCCTCTCGGAAGGCAGTCAGGCTCGCAATATTGCCCTCACCAATCGACTGAAACATCACGATTGGCGATATGTCACGACGCGCAATCTCGTCTGCCGGACGAACATGCAACTTGTACGTAGACGTTCTATCATTGCCGGCAAGGCGCACCGTTTCGGCGAGAGCCACCCAGAAGAACTTGCGCGCCCACGATGCGTCGATCGATCTGATGGCTCGCCGCAGACGTGAAAGCTCGACAGCGACCTCTGGCTTGAACCATTTGTCGATATTGGGAATATCGGTTTCGATGACGAACGAGCCATCGGCGGATGCGCGCTTCACAACCTTTTCAAGCTTCCTTCCGACGTCGCCATCAATCACCTTCGCCGTGCGGACTTGAGAAATCAGAACGGCAAGCGGATTGATGTCAGTACCGTAGACGGACAGCCCGAAATGCATGCCGCTGACAAGGGTTGTCCCCGATCCCATGAAGGGATCGTAGATCGAGGCCACTCCGCTCTGAACGCCGATCAACTCCTTGATGAGCCGACGCTGGACGACAGGGACCATCATTGCTGGGTACTGAAAGAAGCGGTGACCGCTATCGGAACGGTCGCGCTGGCGAGAAGACCAGAAATCAGGATCTGCGTCACGTTGGTTAAGCCGCTCCAAGAGCTGGACATCGACGTTTGAGAGTTGGGGCTGATCACGATGGACGTTGTTCGGGACCAAAATGTTCATCAGTTGAAAATGTCCCGTCGTATCAATGCTATGCCGAGCAAGACGACGCGCCCGGCTCTTCAATTTATCCTAGTACTCAGTCGATCGTCACGTTACCAGCATTGCATTTTCTTGGGAAGTCGGCTTGTTGTCGATCCTTGACAATTTGAGCTGGGCCTATCTGCTGCTTAAGTCCTGGAAATTGCCGACATTCCGTCTGTGGACAGCCTGTGATGAAAGCCGGCGCGGCGTCATTCGAGAAGCGGTAAGGAACAAACCTGTCCGCGCGCCCGATCAGGGCAGAAATTGCGCTAAAGCGACATATTTCGACCTTATAGCGTCGGCGTGGACGCTAGCAGAACCGAACGCCAGCTGCCGGAGTAAATATGGGCGGAATTCAACGGCAAGCGAGTTCTCTATAGTCGACAAAGTAGCTTTGCTCGTCGCTATATCCGGCCCATTCGCCGCGTTCAAATGAGGGAGACCCAGTTAGTCTCCCCGCTGACTGCCATAAAATATCTATTTGCTCATGGAGAGCGGCGGCGAGATCCAGCGACATGCTGGTCAGCTCAGCCGTCGGAAGAAAAATGTCAGGTCGCCGGATTCGCCTTCCCGCCCAGCCGCCATCCGACAATTTGACGTCTTCGACACCGTCCAAAGAAATTGTCACCAACGCAGGACCGGCGAGATCGAGGTCTGTGGCTATTGCCATCATGCGCTCGAGACTACTGACAATCAGAGCTTCGACCAATCTTCCATCGACAAGGGTATCCGGGTCGTCATCAACGCGCCGACCCGTCGTGATTTGATATTCGAAGTAGCCTGGGCGAACCAACCGCATGAGCCACCATGTCTCGGGATTGAGGCCGTCACCAACGCGGCGTGGAGGAGCGTTGCTCCACCATTGTTGGCCGTTGGCGTTGGATTCAAATTTCAGCTCGGGCGAAGGTGCGAAACGCTGGAGGAGTTCAATGACTCGCCGAATGTCCAGCCGACGGTTCTCAGTCGCCTTGAACGGCACAAGACGCAAGGTTAGACGCGGCTTGCTAACTATCTGAGGAACCTCGCCACGTCCTGCATCGAATACCAGCTCCTGCAAAGCGGCAGCCGCAAGTTCACGCTGGTGATCGACACTGGGAGCACGGGCAGCATTGAGTGCGATCGGGATGCGATCACGGGCAACGCGGTCAAATCCGTCGATAGCCTCACAGAGTTGGGCTGCCATCGCATTCATCCTGGTGATCGCCTCCGTAGTCGTCGGCTGTACGCCCTGTCGAATATCGATGTCAGTTTTCGGCCAACCCATTTGAGGGTTGGAGTCAATCGGGAAGATGCATTCGAGGATCAGGTTGCCGAAAGCAGACGCCTTCTGGCGCAATTCTTTGAAAGCGGCCTGAACCTCTGCGTCGTGAAATTCGTAAAGAGCACCTCGCCATGTCTCATTCATTTCGTGGATTGGATCGAGCTGACCAATGCGAAAAGCTGTTCCAAAATTATGCTGGTGGAGGAATAGACGCAACGCCTCGGGCAACTGGTTGTGCACACGCGTCAGCAATTCGACATCTCTTGGATTGGGCTCGCGTGGGACGTCATGGTTTGATGACGGCCGCGCGGTCTCATCGGTCAAGATCGCTTTCAACGCAGTATAAAGAGCCTTCGAAAGGCCCTGTCTTGCCTCGCGCTTCTGCTCCGGTGTCGCGCTTTCCGGGCATGCGTAGAAGATCGGCCGGCGAACGTGACGCAGATCAAAAGGCAGCTCGTGGTCGTCGGGATGACCAAGCGCAACGTTCATGACCGAAATTACTCGCCTGGAGGAAAGCGATTTCAACGCCCATCCATGCTCAATCAGGACGTTCGGATTTGGGATGCCGCCTCCCTTCGGTCGCAGGGCGACAAAAGTGAGATCGGATACGAAAGCGGTAGCCAGGTCAATTTTCCCAAATATCGTCTCCGCAATGGATGGCGATCCGGGAACATTCAGTGTGTCCTTGTCGATCGCAATTTCGCGGTTGGCAGGATCGATTTCCGCGTCAGCTTGCAGAGTGTCGATAGCGTTTTCTAGCGCCCATTCGACGAGCGAACGCCCGACAGCATTCGGAGTATCACTTTGCCAAGAAAAAAAGATGTGCTGAGCCATTTATTGTTTCGCCATGGTCGATTGCGTCGCGTTTCCCGCAGTAGGATTGGCCGTCAATCCAGCAGCATATTAAGCGATCGGCTGACGAACGTTCCAGTGGCGACTACCGCGGCGCGGCCGAAATTTACGTTATCGTGGATTGTCGCCCCAGTGTCGCTCTCAGCTCCCGATTTGAAACGGCGAAATACCCTGAATCAGTTGGGTCTAGATGTTAAAATCAGCCCGACTTTCTAACAAGGATTTCAATTTCAGTTTGCGATTGCAATTGACAGCGGGATTTTACCGGCCCTGTTACCGATCTCGGTCATGCCAAATCTCCATGATGAAGGTCACAAGGCTATGTGCCGCATTGACCGCCAGGCGCGCTTCCGAGACCGAGATCTTCGGCGGTGCAATTCCTCTTCCATGTGCGGAACCGATATGTGTCCGGTAGGCGCCGACGCCGTCGACAACCGAGGCCAATCCCTGCAACATCTTTCGCTGATCTTCAGCCAGCGTTGCATCGGGGTTCAAGCCAAGATGGGCTTGAACCGTGCGCCACAAAGGCACGACCGTCATTTTCGAAGGCAGCTCCAGCGCAAACGTTTCGATGTAGATTTTGCAAAGGGCTTCGATGATCGCACACGCCGCCGTGATGGCGGCATGCGGATCGCCGACCAGCTGCTGATATGCGCGCTCAAACTCGCGCTCAAGAGATGCGAAATCGCCACGCTTAAGCAGGTCGCCCAATCCAACCGCAACCGGCGCACTGCCCGCAAGTGTAATGCGGCCATTCGTCTGGTATGAGAGGCTGTTTTTCGCCAACGCATCGCGAATTCGCTGCTGCCCCTTCTCAACGTTCCCATTGTACGGCTCAAGCTCCATGAAATCCTGGATCACCTCGCCGAGGACGTTCAAGGCGTCGATGCTTTCGTCTTCGTTACATCTCCTAAGCCATGAAGCGCACTTCGATTCGCAGTTGCCCGCCGGTGGCTCTCCTGGCGCCCCGCTTTCCATGAAGAGCGTGTCGAGCTTACTGTGGCTGTAATAATGTTGTCCGATGACCGATGCCGTTGCCCCAATCACCGAATTCGGGATCTGTCGCCCCATCCTGAAATCCTCCGTCGCAAACGCGTCTAGTTATATCGCCCCCACGCCCGAAACCGCCCCCTCCCGGTCATCTCCCTGAGCTCCAGCTCCAAAACGATCGGCTGCGCCGCCTGTAGTGTGAGGTCGAGCGGTTTCGCCACGACCAGTTCCGACAGTTTTGAGGACGGGCGGCGCCCCTCCAGTTTCCGGTCCATCATTAATGGGATGGTCCGCCTCGTCCTCCTGCTGCACCATGAGGCGGCTAAACCAAAGGAGGTTGCAATGCCAAAACGCAATGTGCCGCGCCCTGCCGCGGTGTACGGAATCGATATCGGCAAGAAT
>Ga0209437_100442_pt1 | contig 34637 bp, 32 predicted proteins | sample AraplaL_Cvi_mTSA_FD_184266 | JGI IMG/M metagenome (GOLD analysis project Ga0209437, IMG submission 184266) | Arabidopsis root microbial communities from the University of North Carolina, USA - plate scrape CL_Cvi_mTSA (SPAdes) (version 2) | ecosystem: Host-associated > Plants > Roots > Endosphere...
TCTGAGCGTAGCGAGTTTGTTTCCCTTCCCATTTTTTGCTTCGCAGCACCGGGAAGTCCGAAGGACCTGGATCCCGCGGTCGCCTTTCTTTGCTTACTTTCTTTGGCGAAGCAAAGAAAGTGAGTAGCTGCCGGGCTACCCCCGGCGAACGGTTGATCGAAGAAAGAAAAGCAGAAGCTACCGATAAACGCCAAGTCGGGACAAAACACAAAAACAAAGCCTACCGCTGCATCCCCCACCGCTTAACAGTCAGCTTCTCAATAGTATTAAACCCAAAATTCTCCACCACCAACCCAATCAAAATCACCATCGCCAACCCCGCAAACACCTTATCGGTATACAGCTCATTGCGATTCTGAAAGATATACCAACCCAGCCCACCCTTACCGCTGGAAGCCCCAAACACCAGCTCCGCAGCAATCAAGGTCCGCCAAGCAAACGCCCAGCCAATCCGCAAGCCCGCAAGGATCGAAGGCAAAGCCGCCGGCACCAGAACGAACAGCACGAACCGCAAGCCGCGCAAACCATAATTGCGCCCCGCCATCCGCAAGGTATCCGACACACCTAAAAATCCCGCATAGGTATTCAAAGCCAAAGCCCACAACACCGAATGCACCAGCACAAAAATCAGGCTGTTCTCGCCGAGTCCGAACCACAGCAAAGCCAGCGGCAACATCGCAATCGCCGGCAGCGGATTGAACATCGACGTCAGCGTGCTCAGCAGATCGCGGCCGAGTTGGGTCGATACCGCCAGCGTGGTCAGTCCGAACGCCAGCGCAATGCCGATCAGGTAACCCTTGACCAGCACCTTCAGCGAAATCCATACCTTGCCGATCAGTTCGCCGGTGGCGACGCCGTCGACGAAGGCTTGCGCGGTCTGCACGAAACCAGGCAGCAGCAGGTCGTTGTTCTGGATGCGTGCGACGATTTCCCAGATCAACGCCAGCACCAGCAGGATCACCGCCTTGCGTACCCAGCTTTGCTGCCAGATGCGTTGCGGCAGCGACAGCGTGCGTTCGAGCGGGACGTCGTCCAGCGTCGTCAGGGCGATTTCATATTCGTCGCGGATAGGGGGAGAAATGCTCATGGCAGGACCTGTAAGGGGAGGGGAGCGTCGTTCAATACGAAAAGCGCACGTCCTTGAAATTGACCTGCGCCGGTTCTTCATTGCCCTCATTGAACAGCAGGCGATGAATGCGCCGCGCGGTTTCCTGGAAGCCGACGCCGCCCAGGCTTTGCAGGTCGTATTGATGGCTGTTGATTTCGGCGCGCACGCGACCCGGATGCGGCGACAACAGCAGGATGCGGTTGCCGACGACCAGCGCCTCTTCGATCGAGTGGGTGACGAACAGCAGCGTGAAGCGCACTTCTTCCCACAAGATCAGCAACTCTTCCTGCATCTTGCGGCGCGTCAGTGCGTCGAGCGCTGCGAAGGGTTCGTCCATCAGCAGGATTTTCGGCTGCATGGCCAGCGCGCGAGCGATGGCGACGCGCGCCTTCATGCCGCCCGACAGCGTGTGCGGATAGGCGTTGGCGAATTTGCCGAGGCCGACCTTGTCGAGGTAGTAGAGCGCGCGTTCGGCCGCTTCGCGCTTGCCCAGTGTGCGCGAGGCCAGCAGCGGAAACATGACGTTCTGCTTGACGGTTTTCCACGGCGGCAGCTGGTCGAATTCCTGAAACACCACGATGCGGTCCGGACCCGGTTGATGGATCGCGGCGCCGTCCAGGCGGATCTCGCCGGCGGCCGGCTTGAGGAAGCCGGCGACGGCTTTCAGCAGGCTCGACTTGCCGCAGCCGGACGGCCCCAGCAGCACGAAACGATCGGCCGGATAGACGTCGAAACTGACGTCGTGCGTGGCCTGCACCACGGCGGTGGGGCTGCGGTATTGCAGGCCGACGCGGTCGACCTGCAGCAGCGGCGTGTGTTCGCCGACGGCGCGCAGGATCGGCGTGTCCGCGTCATGTTGATCAGCTGCCGGGCTGGGCATAGGCTTCTTCAAAAAAGTAATCTTTCCATGAGGCCGCACGGTTCTTCAGCACGCCGATGTCGTGCAGCTTGTCGGCATAGACGTAGCTGCGTTGCGGCGAGACGGTGAAGTCGATTTCCGGATCTTCGACGATCTTGCGTACGAACTCGGGCGCCAGCTTGGACTTCTGCACGCGGATGAAGGTGTCGGCCGCCTTGGCCTTGTTGGCGCGGATGAATTGCGCGGCTTCGACCAAGGCGTTGTAGAAGGCTTTATAGGTCTTCGGATTGTCGTCGTGGAATTTCTGCGTGGTGTAGAGCACGTTGAAGGTCGCCGGTCCGCCGAGGATGTCGTAGGAGCTGATGATCTTGTGGACGTTTTTGTTTTCCAGCGCCTGATACTGGAACGGCGGGCTGGAGAAGTGCGTGTTGATCTCCGAGCCGCCGGAAATCAGCGCCACCGTGGCGTCGGGATGCGACAGGCTCACCGAAATATTGTCGAAGCGCTTGTATTCGGCCTTGCCGAACACGCGCGCGGTCTCGATCTGCAAGGTGCGCGACTGATAGCCGACGCCGGCGGCCGGCACCGCGATGCGGTCCTTGTCGCTGAGGTCTTGCAGCGTCTTGACCTTGGGATTATTGGACAGCAGATAGTTGGGCATGGAGCCGAGCGAGGCGATCGCCTTGACGTTCTGGCGGCCGCGCGTGCGGTCCCACAGCGTGAGCATCGGCGGTACGCCGGCCGAGACCACGTCGAGCGCGCCGGCCAGCAGTGCTTCGTTCATGGCGGTGGCGCCGGAGATGCTGTTCCACTCAACCTTGATGTCGACGCCTTGCTGCTTGCCGTATTTTTCGATCAGCTTCTGATCCTGCACGACGTCGAGGATCAGGTAGCCGATGCCGAATTGCTGGGCGATGCGGATCTGGCCTTCGGCATGAGCGCCGGCGCTAAAGCCGAGCGTGACGGCGGCGACCGCTGCCGCGATGAGGGAAGTGGCGCGCATCTCAGCTGCCTCCGTTGATGTGGGCGTCGTCGAAGAAGTAGTCCTTCACCGAGGCCGGCTTGTTCTTGATGGCGCCGACGCGGTGCATGAATTCGGCCAGCGGATAGGTGTTCTGCGGCGCGATCTTGAACTGCACTTCAGGGTTCTTGATGATCTTCAGCAGCAGGTTGCGGTCGATCTTGGCATTGCTGACGCGGATGTAGATATCGGCGGCCTTGTCGGGATTGGCGGCGATGAATTTGGCTGCTTCATCGAGTGCGTCCAGGAAGGCCTTGTAGGTCTTGGGATTGTCTTTGCGGAATTTTTCGGTGGCGTACAGCACCGTGGCCGAAGACGGGCCACCCAGCACCTGATAGGAGTTCAGCACGATATGTGCCTTGGGATTGCCGGCCAGTTCCTGGTCCTGGAACGGCGGGTTGCCGAAGTGGGCGCTGATCTCGGTGCCGCCGTTGATGATCGCCGCGGCGGCGTCAGGATGCGGTACGGCCACGCTGATCTTGTCGAGCTTGTTGTATTGGGCGTCGCCCCATTGCTTGGCCGAGGCCAGTTGCAGCACGCGCGATTGCACCGAGACGCCGACTGCCGGCAGCGCGATGCGGTCCTTGTCGGTGAAGTCGGCGATGGTCTTGACGTTGGGGTTGTTGCTCACGAGGTAGTAGGGCAGGTTGCCCAGCGAAGCGACGCCGCGCACGTTCTGGCGGCCGTGCGTGCGGTCCCAGATGGTCAGCAACGGGCCGACGCCGGCGCCGGCGATGTCGATCGCGCCCGACAGCAGCGCGTCGTTGACGGCCGAGCCGCCCGACAGCTTGACCCAGTCGACCTTGATGTCGACGCCCTGGACCTTGCCGTGTTTTTCGATCAGTTTTTGATCCTGAGCGACGTTGAGCAACAAATAGACGACACCGAATTGTTCAGCGATGCGCAACTGGCCTTCGGCGCGTGCGGGTGCGGTGGCGGCGAGGCCGGCAGTCAACAGGCTGAGGCTCAGCGCAGCGGAGAGAAGTCGTTTGGCAAACATGGATGCTCCGGTAAAAGCGAGGACCTCGTTCTGGTAGAAGAGGGCTTAAGAACAAACGCGGATGAAATCGCTGTTCTTTATGAGCTAGGAGTATATAAAGACGCCCGCAGAATGAAAAACGCGTTTATCGCATATCTTTATGCGGTTTTCGCTGCATTTTGAGAGCTATAGCCGCGACTTGCGTTTTCCTGCGAAATTTGCGGGACGCCGCCGGACGGGGATGCTCGCCGGCGCGCCGATGTCAAGGCCGCACCCTCGGGTAGATGCCTTTGCGCAACGCAGCATCCCGTCGGGTGGATAGTGCGATAAAGTACGCGCTATCCGGTTCCACCGGCGCAACGCGCATTAAAAGCTGCGGGTCATGACGACGATTAAAACGACGATTAAGTGACGACTAAAACGCTGCAGACATGAGCATCAAATCAAATACGGGAAAACAATGAGTTCAACTCAGGTCAGACCAAACTATTCCTTCCGGTCGCAAAAACTTCACATCATCACTCTGGCAGCCCTGGGCGTCGTGTTCGGCGACATCGGCACCAGCCCGCTGTACGCGCTGAAAGAATGCTTCAGCCCGGAACACGGCATCGCGTTTTCACCCGACGCCGTGCTGGGCATCATTTCCATGTTGTTCTGGTCGATCACGATCGTGGTCTCGCTCAAGTACGTGCTGTTCGTCATGCGCGCCGACAACAACGGCGAAGGCGGCGTGCTGGCGCTGATGGCGCTGTCGCTGCGTACGGCGGTAAGCGGTTCGCCGCGCGCCAAGCTGCTGATGATGCTGGGGGTGTTCGGCGCCTGCATGTTCTACGGCGACGTCGTGATCACGCCGGCCATTTCGGTGCTGTCGGCAGTGGAGGGCATGGACATCGCCGCGCCCGGCACTTCGCATTACGTTATTCCGCTCACGCTGGCGATTCTGATCGGCCTGTTCCTGATCCAGCGTCATGGCACCAATCTGGTCGGCAAATTGTTCGGACCGGTCATGTTCATCTGGTTCATTTCGCTGGGCGCGCTTGGCCTGTTCCATATCCTCAAGGCGCCGGGCATCCTGGTGGCGATCAATCCGTATTACGCCGTGCATTTCATGATCGAGCATTCGCTGCAGGCCTTCATCGTGCTCGGCTCGGTGGTGCTGGTGCTGACCGGCGCTGAAGCACTGTACGCCGACATGGGTCACTTCGGCATCCGGCCGATCCGTTTCGCGTGGTTGTACACCGTGATGCCGTGCCTGGTGATCAACTACTTCGGTCAGGGCGCGAACCTGTTGGCCAATCCGGAGGCGATCAAGAATCCGTTCTACCTGATGGTGCCGGACATGCTGCTGGTGCCGATGGTGGTGCTGGCGACGTTCGCGACGGTGATCGCGTCGCAGGCGGTGATCTCGGGTGCGTTTTCGCTGACCAGCCAGGCCATCCTGCTGGGCTTCGTGCCGCGGATGCGCATCCTGCATACCTCGGAAGACGAACGCGGCCAGATTTACATCCCGCTGATCAACTGGATGCTGCTGGTGCTGGTGGTGGCGGTGGTGCTGGCGTTCAAGAAATCGGATAACCTGGCAGCGGCTTACGGCGTCGCGGTGACGACCACGATGGTGATCACCACGATGCTGGCGGGGGTGGTCATGCGCGCCGAGTGGAAATGGCACCCGGTGCTGGTGACGCTGGTGATCGGCGCTTTCATCACGGTCGACCTGGCGTTCTTCACGGCCAACCTGCTGAAGATCGCCGACGGCGGCTGGTTCCCGCTGCTGCTGGGCGGTGCGGCGTTCTTCCTGTTGATGACATGGTATTCGGGACGCATGTTGCTGCGCATGCGCATCAAGGATGACGGTATTCCGCTCGAGCCTTTTGTCGAAGGCCTGTTGGCGCATCCGCCGCATCGCGTCGGCGGCACCGCGGTGTTCATGACCGGCAACATCAACACCGTGCCGGTGGCGCTGCTGCATAACCTCAAGCACAATCGCATCCTGCACGAGCGGGTGTTCTTCCTCAAGATCAGCATCTGGGACGTGCCTTACGTTTCCAACGAAGAACGCCTGACGCTCAAGGACCTGGGCGGCAACGTCTACCTGTTGCGCGCGGCCTTCGGCTTCAAGGAAGCGCCGGAAGTGAACAAGGTGCTGGACCTGACGTCATCGCAGTTCGGCATCGAATTCGAGCTGATGGACACGTCCTTCTTCCTGGCGCGCGATACGGTGGTGCCGAGCAAGTTGCTGGGCATGTCGCTGTGGCGCGAACAGCTGTTTGCGTGGATGTACCAGAACGGCGCCAAGCCGTCGGACTTCTTCCACATCCCGGCTAATCGCGTGGTGGAGTTGGGTACGAAAGTAGAGATTTAATCGTCGTTGAAAGACGCTCGCGTCATCTGTGCCAACCCAGCACGATGGCGCCGAGCGTAATGACGATGCAGGCGAAGATGCGCCGCATCGTCAGTTTTTCTCCCAGGAACAGCGCGCCGATCAGGGCCGCAAAGAGCACCGAGGTTTCGCGCAACGCGGACACCGTTCCCATGGGCGCCAGCGTCACGGCCCAGATCACAATCCCGTAAGCCACCAAAGACATCACGCCGCCCGCCAGACTGAGCCAGTTCTGCTTGTGCCCGGTCGCCATCGGCAGGCGTTTGTGCATCCACATGAAGATCAGCGCCAGCGGGAAACTGTCGAGTACGAACAGCCAGCCTGAATAAGAAATGGCGTTGCCCGCCAAGCGCGCGCCGATGCCGTCGGTGACGGTGTAGGCGGCGATGAAGGCGCCGGTGGTGAAGGCGGCAATCGGGCCGGACAGATTGTGGCGATCCTTGATGTTGGCCAGACTGATGATGCCGATCGAGACCAACGCCACACCGAGCCAAGTGTAGATGCTCATCTGTTCGCCGACGAAGATGGCCGCGCCGATCGACACCAGCATCGGCGACGAGCCGCGCGCAATCGGATAGGACTGGCCGAAATCGCCGATGCGGTAGGCGCGGATCAGGAACAGGTTGTAGCCGGTGTGCAGGATTGCCGACAGGATGATGTAGGGCCATGCTGCGGCATGCGGCAGGGGGGTGAACAGGACCAGGGGAATCGCACCGATGCCGGCACCGATGGTCATGATGGTCAGCGATGCGAGACGGTCGCCGCTGCTTTTCAACAAGGCATTCCACGAAGCGTGAAGCAGGGCGGCGCAGAGCACCAGGGCGACGACGGCGAGGCTCATGCGGACAATCCGGTGGGGTGGGTCATGAAGAAGTGCGCCGGGATCGGGGCGGCAAAAAAGGCCTTATGATACTGCGCCCGGCGCAAACCTGCCTTCAGCTGGCGTTGCCTCGTTGCGCCGGCAGCTCGGCGCGGCAGCGCCACAATGCATGTCCCGAGGCGAGATACTTGCGCTCGAACGGCGTGATCGGCGCGTCGGTGGCGTAGGCTTCACAGGCCGTTGCTTGCCCGCTCAGTTGCGTCAGTGCGGCGGCGAATTCTTCCACGTAAATCCGCCAATTGCTGCGGCACTCGATCACGCCGCCGAGCGCGACGATGTCCGGGAACACCGCGTGACCGTGCCAGCGTCGGGCCAGATGGCCGATCTTGGGCCAGGGATTGGGGTACAGCAGGTATTGGCGCGCCGGGAAAATCCGCGCTTCCAGCAGCAGGCGCCAATAGTCGACCAGGTCGGCGCGGATGAAGTAGAGGTTGTCCGGCTGCGGGCCGTCCCATTGCGTGTTGCGCCCGAGGCGATCTTCCGACTGATCGATGCCGATGACAAAGTGATCGGGGAATTGCGTCGCCAGGTTCAGCGTCGACAGGCCGACGCCGCAGCCGGTGTCGAGGATCAGGGGTGCGGAGCCGGCGGCGCGCCACGCGGCGATGCTCTCCTCGAACGCGCGCCGGTTGTAGTCGGTCACGGGCTTGCGGAACGGTGTGGCGACATGGCGCGCAACCAGCGTCGACAAGTGTTCGTGGACGCCGGTCTGGCTGCTGGTGATGGGCAAGGAATTCATTGAGGCGGATTTCAGGCGGAAGGATGCTGCGGCACGCGCCGCAAGCCTGAAATTATAAAGGGAGAATCTGCGGGAGGAAGCCAGGCCCCGGCCGCAACGCGTGCGGACCCGGGTAGGCTGCAACGCTGCCGTCGCCGGCAGGTCGCAGCGTGCTTGGTTCAGTGCAGCGTCATCGGGTGACGCATCATCAGATCGTACTTGCTGAGGAAGGTGTCGATGTCTTCCATCGACGGTTCCGTCGCGATCAGGTCTTGTACGTCCTTGCGGAACAGTTCGGCGGCCGGGCCGTCGATGTAGATTTCGCGCTGACCGGATTTGTCCATGATTTCATAGCCGCCGAAACGCAGGGCTTCGTGGTCGCGGTCGGCACCGAATTCAACGACGCTGTATTGCTCACTGTTGTAGATCAGGTTCATAGTGGCTCCTTGTGCAAATGCTTAAGCTTTGGGAAGGAAGTGGCGTCATATCGGGGTATTTCAAGGGTGGCGCGCGGCTGCCCTGTACGGCTTCGCCGTTGCGTCTCCCCTGAATATGGTTACGGCGCAATCGGCGATAACTTTTGCCCGAATGACAAAATGACATGAAGAACGGGCGAGCTTGCAGGGCCAGAGCGGCCGGCCCTACAGGAATGGATGAGGCGAACGCAAGAAGGTTCCTGAGCGGCAAGGGCAGTTTTGTCCGCACGCAAGCAGGGCGCGGCGCCAGTAAAACTACGGTAAGGGAAACGGCAGCGAAAAAACGGAGGGAAATGGGCCGTGTCGTAGGCGGGCGTCCGACGGCATTGCACCGTCAGACGCGGGTCGTTCAGATGTTCTTCTTGGACAATTTGCCCGGTTCGACGCCGAGTTGCTTGAGTTTGCGGTACAAGTGCGTGCGTTCCAGGCCGGTGCGTTCGGCCACGCGCGTCATGCTGCCATTTTCGCGCACCAGGTGGTATTCGAAATAGGCGCGCTCGAAGGCGTCGCGCGCTTCGCGCAGCGGCAGGTCGAAAGAGATATTGGAGGCATTGTCGGCGATTGGCGCATAAGCCGGCGCCGCGGCCATGCCATGGCCGTGATGCAGCGTGTCGATGGCGCTGGGCGGCGCATACGACGACGACGGGCTGGCGTGGTGATCGATACTGTCGGCGCTGGCGGCAACGGTCGGACGGATGTACGACACCGGGCGTGCCGGTTCGCGGCTGTGCGAGAGGCCTTGCTGGACTGCCTTGAGCAGTTTTTGCAGGGCGATCGGTTTTTCGAGGAAATTGAGTGCGCCGATGCGCGTGGCTTCGACTGCAGTGTCAATGGTGGCGTGGCCGGACATCATGATCACGGGCATGGTCAGCAAGCCGTCGCGCTGCCATTCCTTCAGCAGCGTGACCCCATCGGTATCGGGCATCCAGATATCCAGCAAGACCAGATCCGGAACGCTGCCCGACCGCAACTCGCGCGCTTGTTGCGCGTTCTCGGCGGTTGCTACGACATGTCCCTCATCGCCTAAAATTTCCGAGAGCAACTCGCGGATACCCATTTCGTCATCGACGACCAGGATGTTAGCCATGTGCCTGCTTTCCTCACTAGATATTTTTGAGATTTTCCGTGCAACCGCTGAACTCTTTACAGCACAGCTGCAAAAATCAATCTGGCTGGGGGTATGACTGGAACGGTACGTGAGTACGGCACGCAGACACACAACAACGCCGGGCTAATTTCGCAACCTTACTTGGTAAAGACCCATGTATCAACGGCAGCAATGAGAAAAATCTTAATCCTTATGCATCGGACGCTAACTTTAACAGCAAAATCAGTATTTTTGCGCCTCTTGTATCGCTACGATTTTGTATATCGATACGACCCCCATGTTCGTCGACGATCTTCTTGACCATTGCCAAGCCCAAACCAGTACCTTTTGGTTTGGATGTTACATAAGGTTCGAAGGCGCTGGCTAAAATTTTCTGGCTGAAGCCCGGGCCATTGTCGGTAATCGATAGCCGGACCGCGCTGCGCGTGGCGCCGTCGGAGCCTTGGTATTTAACCAGCTCGGTGACCACGTCGATGTGCGGCGCAATGTCGCCGTTCTCGGTGACCGCGTCCTGGGCGTTCTGCAGCAGGTTGTGGATGACCTGGCGCAGCTGGGTGGCGTCGCCCATCACCTTCGGCAGGTCGGGGGCCAGGCGCGCATGGATGGTGTCACGGCCGTCGCCGGCCAGGTAGAGGTGCAGGATTTCCTCGGTCAGCGCGTTGAGGTCGAGCGCCGTCGGCTTGGCCGGCGGCGTCTTGGCGTACTCGCGGAAGTCGTCGACCATGCGCTTCATGGCGCTGACCTGATTGACGATTGTGGTGGTGCTCTTTTCGAGGATGGCGGCGTCCTGCGGAAGCAGCTTGTCGGCCAGGCGCATCTGCAGGCGTTCGGCCGACAGCTGGATCGGCGTGAGCGGGTTCTTGATTTCATGCGCCAGGCGTCGCGCCACTTCGCCCCAGGCGATCGAACGCTGTGCCGAGATGACCTTGCTGATGTCGTCGAACACCACCACGTAGCCGACGCCGCTTTGCACCGGCAGGTGCGAACCGCGCGCCAGCAGGATGGTCTTGCTGCCATCCTTGCTGCTTTCGGCACCGTCGCCGGTATTGGCGGCGCCATTGCTGCTGCGGTGCGGCAATTCGATCTGCTGTTGCCAGTGCAGGCCGTCTTCGGCGCTGTCGGCGAGATGGGCGCGCTGTTCCGAGAAAGCCTTGATGATGGCTTCGGCAAACAGCGCCTGGCCATCGATGGTGTGCAGCGGCGTGCCGGTGCTGCCGCTGAAGTCATAGCCGAGGATGCGGCGCACCGAGTCATTGACGCTGACGATGCTGAATTCGCTGTCGAGCACCATCACGCCGGCCGACATGTTGGCCAGCACGGATTCCAGGTAGGCCTTGGCGTTCTCCAGCTCGGCGCGGTTCTTTTCGACCGAGGTGCGCGCTTCCAGCAATTGCCGCGTCATGGTGTTGAACGACTGCGTCAGCGTGCCGAGTTCGTCCGAGGTGCTGACGATGGGGCGCGGCGAGAGGTTGCCTTCGGCCACCGCCTTGGTGCCCTCGGCCAGCAGCAGCAGCGGTTTGGCGAGGTCGCTGGCGATCAGGAAGGCGCTGGCGATGGCGCCAAAGATGGCCAGCAGCAGCGTCAGCGTGAGTGTGACGATGTAGATCTTGCGCAGGCCCGAGCGCGCCACCGAGCGCTGCTGGTATTCGCTGTACGCCAGGCGCAGGGTTTCGGCGTTGGTGGCGAGGTAGTCCGGCACCGGCTGCAGGATCTGCAGGAAGCGATTGTCGTTTTGCAGGCCCATGGCTTTGGATGACGCCGGCACCGCGATGACCACATGCAGGCGCAGGTTGCCGTCGGCGTCCGACTCCCCGTTGAGCGGGCGCGAGTCATCGCTTTCCACCACCGAGAAGCCGCGCGAGAGGCGGGCCTGGCGCATCATCGCCGTGGTCGGCAGGATGGGCGTGAGCATGCCGATGCGCCCGCCCACGGTCGCCAGCACCTGGCCATTGGCATTGACCACGGTGATTTCCATGCTCTGGTCGCGCTGGCGCGACAGGTAGGTGACCTGTTCGGATTCCGACATGTCCGACAGTTCCTGCGCCATCGAACGCCCGCGCGCGGCAAGGTCGGTCAGGGACGAGTCGAGCGCGTTGCGACCGAGGTTGAGGCCGGACTCCAGCGCCGCTTCCATGCGCACGTCGAACCAGGATTCGATCGAACGCGACACGAACTGCACCGACACCAGATAGATCACCGCGCCTGGCAGGATGCCGATCAGTGCGAACAGCATCACCAGCCGTGCCAGCAACTTGGAGCCGAACTTGCCGCGCCGGTAGCGCTTGTAGAGCCGCGTCAGCAGCAGAATCACCAGCAGCAGCAGGGCCACCGCGGCGAGCGCGTTGAGGCCCAGCAGCCACGGGTAGTGCTGGTCGAAGAGGGCGGAGTTTTCAGAGGCGGAGGCCAGCAGGAACAGCAGGATGCTGATGACGCCGCCGCCCACTACCAGCAAATAGCGCAAGGTACGGGTCATTCGACTTTGAAGGTGAATTCTTTCCAGTCGGAGGAAAGCCGCCAGTCACTGTTGTTGAGCGCGTTGATCTGGAACGGTTTGGGCAATTGCGCCACATCCAGGCGCATGCGCAGGCCGACGTTGTAGATGTCGCCGGACTTGAGGGTGTTCTTGTCGGCGATGTTCCAGCGCGGCGGCCGGCGGATCAGCGACATGGCGTCTTCCAGCGAAGAAAAGCTCTGCTGCAGCTGGCCGCTGGTGGCCGCATGGTATTGCCGCGTCAGCACGTTATACGAAATGCGCACCGTGCGCGAAACCGAGATGGAGACTTCATCGAACCAGTACCAGCGTCGCCGCGTAAGCTGGACGTCGGTGGTGAAATACAGCGGGACACCGCGCACCAGGGCGTCTTCCAGGCTGCGGTTGAGTTCGAAAGCGTACGACGTGGATAAACGATAGCCGTCGTCGGTAGCTTCCAGCGAGGCGTGGGTGATATCGATTTCCGCCGCCTGGATGCCGGCATGGCAGAACAGCAATACCAGCGCCAGCAGCACGCGCCGCAACCATCGACCCGGATGTCGTGATGCCACCGCCGAAGGAAGTTGGCGGAATGACGGCAGATGTATAGAAATAAGAGCCGATTGCGTCAATTCATGATCCAGTTTTTTGAAACAGCGCATAAAACAGGCCGTCATGGTCGGCTTCTGCACTGGCGGTCGGCAGCATTTGACCCGGAGCTGGCAGTCGGACGGCGTGATGGCCCGGAGTGCCTTCGTCGCCTTGATGGCGACGGGCGAACGCGGCCGCCTGTTCTTCCGACTCCTGCGGCCACAACGAGCATGTCACCAGCAGCAATTTACCACCCGGCTTTAGCATCTGCCAAAGATTGTCGAGTATTTGGGCGGAAAGTGTTGCGAGTTGCACCGTGTCGCTTTTGCGGCGCAGCCAGCGGATGTCGGGGTGACGGCGCACGATTCCCGAGGCTGTGCACGGCACGTCGGCGAGGATGCGGTCGAATTGCTTGCCATCCCACCAATCCTGGCCGTTGCGGGCGTCACCGGCCAGCAGTTGCGCCTTGAGTTGCAGGCGGTGCAGATTTTCTTCGATGCGGCGCAAGCGCTTTGGATCGTGGTCCAGCGCCACCAGATCGAGCTCGGCGCATTCCAGCAGATGACCGGTTTTGCCGCCGGGCGCCGCGCAGGCGTCCAACACCCGCATGCCGTCGTGCACGTCCAGCAGCGGCGCGGCCATTTGCGCGGCGGCGTCCTGTACCGATGCCAGGCCGTCGGCGAAGCCCGGGATCTGGCTTACCGGCAGTGGTTTGTCCAGTCGCACGGCGTCGGCGCCGACCTGGCGCGCGCCGATGCCGTTGAGGGCCAGCAGGTGCAGGTAATCGGGCACGTTCGACTTGCGGCGGTTCACGCGCAGCGTCAGCGGCGGCGCCACGTTGCCGGCGCGCAGGATGTCCTGCCACTGCGCCGGATAGGCGCCCTTGAGGCGGTCGATCCACCAGGTCGGGTAATTCCAGGCGCCGGGCGGGGTCTTTTCCACTTGCGGCAGCAGCGCCGCGCGTTCGCGCAGGAAGCGCCGCAGGATGGCGTTGACCACGCCCTTGGCATGGCTCATCTCAGGGTCGGCAGCAGCCGCTTCGACAGCCTGGTTGACCACGGTGAAGGCGTCATAGGCCGGATTGTCTTCGTCCAGCAGCAGGCTCAGCGCGCAGGCCAGCAGGCCGTGCAGCATTTCCGGTTGCGGCGGCTTGTCGGCGAGCAGGGCCAGCACGCCATCGGCCATGCCGAGTCGGCGCATCGACAGGTAAGACAGGTCCTGGATCGCGCCGCGCGCCTGCGGCGTCATGTCGGCGCGGGCGAACTGGCGCGCCAGGGCTTGCGGCAGCGCGGTGCCGGCGCGCACGTCGACGATGGCGCGCGCAGCGCCGTGCAGGCCATGGGCCAGGGAATCGATTTTCAGGGAAAGGTGAGTCACATTATTGCTTGCTAAGGGCCGGTTTGACGCCGAGGCCGATGAAGGCGCCGCCGGTCACGCGTTCCAGCCATGTTTTGAGACGCGAACTTGACGATGCCCGGGCGCCCATGCGGAGCGTCAGTGTACCAGCCGCGAAGGCGGTGGCGCTATTCCGGAACATCGACATGACGAGAAAGTCCGGCCGGCAAGCAAAAATCCCGCCGGCCACGCCGGTTCCCGCAACAAGCCGTCTCCGGCAGCATCCCTCCAATTCGGCTACAGTGTGCTCCTCATTTTTCGACTGAAGGCTCCGTCTCATGGACACCGCAGCAGCTTTGCAAGACAAGCAACAGGATATCGCCGGTTGGATGATCACGCTGCTGGCGGCGGCTTGCGGCATCATCGTCGCCAATCTTTACTATGCCCAGCCGCTGATCGGTCCGATCGCGGTCGCCACCGGCATTTCGCCGGGCGCCGCCGGCCTCATCGTGACCCTGGCGCAGATCGGCTACGGGCTCGGCCTGCTGTTCATCGTGCCGGCCGGCGACCTGATCGAGAACCGCAAGATGGTGCTGGTGCTGATGGCGATCACCTGCGTCGCGCTGGTCGGCGCCGCCTATGCGCAGAGCGCCGCGCAATTTTTCCTGGCCGCGTTCGTGATCGGCGTCAGTTCGGTCGGCGCCCAGGTGCTGGTGCCTTATGCCGCCCACATGTCGCTGCCGGAGACCCGCGGTCGTGCGGTCGGCAACGTCATGAGCGGCTTGCTGATGGGGATTTTGCTGGCGCGGCCGCTGTCGAGCCTGGTGGCGGACCTGTTCGGCTGGCATGCGATTTTCGGCATGTCCGCCGTGGTCACCGCCTTGCTGGCCCTGGTGCTGGCGCGCTACCTGCCGGCGCGCCGTCCGCCGGCCGGCATGCATTATTTCGTCTTGCTGGCGTCGATGTGGCATCTGGTGCGGACCACGCCCATTTTGCGCCGCCGCTCCGCTTACCACGCGATGATGTTCGCGGCGTTCAGCCTGTACTGGACTACTTCGCCGTTATTGCTGGCCGGTCCGACCTTCAACATGTCGCAGAAGGGTATTGCGCTGTTCGCCTTCGCCGGCGTGATCGGCGTGATTGCGGCGCCGATCGCCGGCCGCGTGGCTGATCGCGGATGGAGCCGTCCGGCCACTTGCGTGGCCATGCTGGCGGTGGCGGCCTCGTTCCTGCTGACGCATTTCTGGAGCGGCGGGAGGGAGTCCTCGCTGGCGGTGTTGCTGGCCTCGGCGATCCTGCTCGACTTCGGCGTGTCGGCCAACCTGGTGCTGAGCCAGCGCGCCATCTATGCGCTCGGCGGCGAAATCCGCAGCCGCCTCAACGGTTTGTTCATGGCGACCTTCTTCGGCGGCGGCGCGCTCGGTTCGGCGCTGGGCGGATGGATTTACGCGCAGGGCGGCTGGAGCGCCGCTACGTGGCTGGGCTTTGCCTTTCCGGCGCTGGCCCTGCTGTATTACTGCACTGAACCGCGCACCCGCGCAAAATGATGTTTCAGATCCCGCAAACGACTGCAGGAGCCATCGGCTCCTGCAGTGTGGTCTTGCGGTGTGTTACGGCAACGGGTCAGGTCTGACTCAGACGCCCCACAGCACGTCGTAATTTCCCTTCTTTGCTTCACGCAGCATGTCCAGCAGCGGATACGCGCGCGCCGAAAACGTCACCGGCTCGATCTTTTCATGGCCGTTGTCATCGCCGTTGGCGTTGTGATGGGCGTGCACATCGCGTTCCAGAGCTTCGGCGGCTTCGTGGGCCTTGCTGCTGTCGATCTGTTTCTCGATCAGCGCGACTGCGGCGGCGCTTTCGGCTGCGGTGATCACGCCGCGCTTGATGTCCTTGTGCAGCAGGTCGAGGATGGGCTTGGCATGGGATTCATACATGACAACATCTGCAGCCGCTTTTGATTTGAACGTTACCAGCATATTTCCTCAGGGTATTGATGTTGATGAGAGCGTATCCGCCTGTTTCCTTCCGGATAACGCCTTGGTGCTTGATTATTGCCTAATGGTTTACGGCAGGATGACAGAATACCCCGGACGCGCTGCGCTTGTCATCTGCGCCGCCGCTTCGGGCGTGTCAGCTTGGAGCAAACGAGGTGAAAAAGGTTTCAGCGTGTTCGGCGTCAATGGACTTCTCAGGACCGACGATCAGCACCTGGTAGATGCGCTTGTCACGCGCCAGCAGCCGCGCCATGAGCCGGATCGGCTGGCCGCGCGCCACGCCGGCGGCGACCACGTCGAGACTGCGGTCGCCGCCGGGTTTGCCGGGAATCGCCGCCGGCGTCGGTGCGCCGTCGATGTTGTTGATCAGCGCCGTGCGCATCGCTTCCAGCGCCTTTGCGGTTTGCGCGGCGTTGGCCAGTTCGGCGGCGCCGACCGCGAAAGTGACGCCGTCGATCTCGGCTGCGGTCATGGTCATGGATACCGGCAGGCCGTCCAGGTCGATCTGGCGCGTGAACGAGGCCGGCTTGGCCGGCAACAACACGGTGAACTGGATCTTTTCGCCATGTGCTTCGCGCCAGTTGTATTTTGGCGAACAGGCCGTCAATACGCAGGCAAGGAGAAAGAGCAGAGCGAGGGAAAAGGCGGAGGATACCTGGCGCATGATCATGGAGGATTCAGGGTGAATGGGAAACCGCGGGCCGGCGCGAGAACGTCCGCACGCCGTAGACCACACCGATGCACAGCAGCACCGCGCCGGCCAGCACGCGCAGGTCGGGTGCAGTTCCGCGCAACAGGAAAGCATACAGCAAGGCGGCCAGCGTTTCGAACACGATCAGTTGCGCCACCAGCGCGGTCGGCAGCAACTGGCTGGCCTTGTTCCACAGCAGCGTGCCCAGCCACGACGCCGACAGTCCGATCACCAGCATCATGACAATGAAGGTGCCCGGGCGCGGTCCCAGCGGAAACGCGTAGTCGCTGCCGCTGGCGGCGCCGTATATCCCCAGCAGTGCAAAGCCGGCCAGCGCCATCGGCAGCGTGGCCAGGCCCTGCACGGTGGCCCAGGTGACCGAGTTGATGTGCGTGTGGGTGCGCAGGTAGCGTGAATTGACGATCGGATACCACGTCCAGGCGGCGACGGCGCAGACCGCGATGATGCAGCCCAGCGCATAGTCGGTCGTCGAGCGTGCGTTGCCGATGGTGTTGCGCAGGTGTTCCAGTTCGCTGCTGTTGACCAGCGTCAGGCCCAGGCCCAGAATCACCAGCGACGGCGCCAGCCGGCCCCATGCAACCGATTCCGACACGTGGCCTGGACGCCAGTTGGCGCACACCGAAATCACGATCGGCAAGGTGCCGATCAGCATCGTCGGCAACGGCGCATCCGCCAGCTGTATCGCGGTGGCGAGCATGGCGTAGTAGAGCAGGTTGCCCACCAGGGCAAGCTTGAAAGCGACGGTCCAGTCCTGCCGGCTCAGCAATCCGATGCGGCGGCGGTCGAACCAGGCCGGCACCAGCGCGATCAGGCCGAAAGCGACATAGCGCCCCAGTGACAGCGTCACGCCGGGATAATCGCCGAGCAACAGCGGCGTGACGAAGACCAGGCCCCACATCAGGCCGGCGCACAGCGCACAAAGTATTCCAATAAACATGGGCAAGGATCAGCTAAAAGCCCGCAGGCGCAGCCCGCAAGTGTCGCCTTTTATTGGCATTCGCGCTGGAATTGTTCTTCCGCTTTGGCGCGCCGGCTGTATTCGATATCGCCGGAAGGGCGGCCACCCAAACTGTTGGAAGACTGTACCTGGAGGCCCGGCATCGGTGACGGTGGCGGCATCGGCGCTGCCCGCCTGCCGTCGCGGCGCGGCCCTTCCGGGTAGACGTCGCGCGGCGCTTCGGGCGGGGCATGCCGGGCACGGTCTATATCGGCGCGCAACTGGCGGCAGCGCGGGCTCAGGGGTGTCGGCGACTCCTTGTCGCCGGGATTTTTAGCGGCGTTGCCGAGGTCGAGGTTGAGGCCTTTTTGCACGCCGGGCGACAAGGGATGCATGGCTTTTTCGATATCGCGTTCACTGGCGAGGCTGTCTGCAGCGTTTGAGTTCGAACTTGCGGCACCGAATGCGGCGCCGCTGGTCAAAGCCAGCAACAGGGGGGCGACGGCAAGGCGGGCGAGCAGATTCATGGCGGCGAAATTTTTTCGAAGAGCCTCATGATAGCAAACGGCGCTGCGGCGGCAGACGGGGAGAAATGACGACAGATCATTCCAACCGACCAACGGCAATTCAAGAAGGAGACATTCCCCCATGCCCTATCCCGATCATCCCGCTTCCGCGCAACACAACCTAGCCGAACTGACGCTGCGCGGCGTCATTCTTGGCGCGCTCATCACTATCGTGTTTACGGCTTCCAACGTCTATCTCGGGCTGAAGGTCGGCCTGACTTTTTCATCGGCCATTCCCGCCGCGGTGATTTCGATGGCGGTGCTGCGCCTGTTCGGCTCTGCCAGCATCCTCGAAAACAACATGGTGCAGACCCAGGCCTCGGCGGCGGGCACGCTGTCGTCGGTGATCTTCATCTTGCCCGGGCTGGTGATGATCGGTCACTGGCAGGGTTTCCCGTACTGGCAGACGTTCGGCATCTGCGCCGCCGGCGGCATGCTCGGCGTGTTGTTTACGATTCCGTTGCGCCGGGTGATGGTGGTGCAGAGCGAACTACCGTATCCGGAAGGACTGGCGGCCGCAGAAATCCTGCGGGTCGGCAACGTCGATACCGCCGGCGGCGGTGACGACGTGCGCAAGGGACTCAACGACATCTGGGCCGGCAGCATCGTCTCGGCGGCGGTGGCGCTGGTCACCGGCGGCTTTCGTCTGCTGTCGGAGGGATTGAATCTCTGGGCCGGCGTCGGTAACGCGATATTCCGCTTGCCGCTGGGCTTTTCTCTGGCCCTGCTCGGCGCCGGCTATCTGATCGGCATCGTCGCCGGCGTCGCTGTATTGATCGGCGTGATCATCAGCTGGGTGTTCGCCGTACCGATTCTGAGCATGCTGACGCCCGCGCCGCAGGGCGCCGCCGTCGCCACGTACGCCACCGGCTTGTGGAGCAGCCAGGTGCGTTTCATGGGCGCCGGCACCATCGGCGTGGCAGCGGTGTGGACCTTGATCACTTTGTTCCGGCCGATGGTGGCCGGCGTGCGCGAGTCGCTGCGCAGCCGCAGCACGCTCGACGATGGCAGCGAGCGGCCGCTGACCGACCGCGATTTGCCGGTGCGCGCGATTGCCCTCATCGGCGTCGCCGTGATGGCGTTGCTGACGCTGATCTTCGCGATGTTCCTGATCGATGCCCGTCTGTCGTTGCCGCTGTTGTGCGGACTGGTGGCCATGAGCCTGGCGTTTTCGTGCGTGTTCGGCTTCCTGGTGGCGGCGGCTTGCGGCTACATGGCCGGGCTGGTGGGATCGTCAAGCAGTCCGATCTCCGGAGTCGGCATCATCGCGATGATTCTGGTGTCGCTGTTGCTGCTGGCCTCGGGCAGCGTCGATCACCTGCTCGATGCACCCGGTTCCAGCAAGCTGCCGATCGCGCTGGCGATCTTCGTGACTTCGGCCATCATTGCCATCGCCGCCATCGCGAACGACAACCTACAAGACCTCAAGACCGGCTGGCTGGTGGGCGCCACGCCTTATCGCCAGCAGATCGCGCTGCTGATCGGCTGCGTGGTCGGCGCCGCGGTGATTTCGCCAATCCTCGAACTGCTCTACAACGCCTACGGGTTCGTCGGTGCGCTGCCGCGAGCCGGCATGGATGCGTCGCACGCGCTGGCGGCGCCGCAGGCAACGCTGATGACGGCGATCGCCAACGGCATCTTCACGCATCAGCTGAACTGGACCATGATCCTGATCGGCGTGGGCATCGGCGCGCTGCTGATCGTCATCGATGTCGTTCTGGAAAAGCGCGACAGCAAAGCGCGCGTGCCGGCGCTGGCGGTCGGCCTCGGCATCTATCTGCCGCCTTCTGTAGGCATGGCGTTGGTCGCGGGCGCACTGATCGCATGGGGCTTGCAGGTGCATCTGGCCAAACGTAAGGTGTCCGGAGACAAGGCGGCGGTTGAACGGATAGAGCGGCGCGGCGTGCTGGTGACTTCCGGGCTGATCGTCGGCGAAAGCCTCATGGGCGTGATCCTTGCGGCAGTGATCGGCGCCACCGGACGCGACGATCCGCTGGCGGTGGTCGGCGCAGGTTTTGCTCCGGCTGCGCAGTGGCTTGGATTGATGGTGTTCGCGTTGGTGATTGCGTGGTTCGTGCGGCGTCTGCTCAAGGCATCCTGAAGAGAACGCGACGCACTATTGCTCGCGCAAGGCGCGACGATACTGGATCGCTTCGGCGATGTGCGCCTTGCCGATGACGGGAGTTGCCGCCAGATCGGCGATGGTGCGCGCGACTTTCAGCACGCGATGATAGGCGCGCGCCGACCAGTTCAGGCGTGTCATCGCGGTGCGCAGCAAATCCTCACCGGCGGCGTCGGGTTTGCAGTGCAGGTCGATTTCGGTGGTCGACAGCAGATGGTTGCTCTTGGACTGGCGCTGTTGCTGCGCTTCGAAGCTGTGGGCCACGCGCTCAGCGATGCGCGCAGAAGTTTCGCCGGCTGCCTGTTGCAGCAAATCGTCGTGGGCGAGCGCGCCGACCTGGATTTGCATGTCGATGCGGTCCAGCAGCGGGCCTGAAATCTTCCCCTGGTAACGTGTCACCTGATCCGGCGTGCAACGGCATTCCCGATGCAGGGCCCCAAGGAAGCCGCACGGACAGGGATTCATGGCGGCAATCAGTTGGAACCGCGCCGGGAAATCAGCCTGGCGCGCCGCGCGTGAAATCGTAATCTGGCCTGATTCGAGCGGCTCGCGCAATACTTCCAATACCTTGCGGTCGAATTCCGGGAGCTCATCAAGGAACAGCACGCCCCGGTGTGCCAGCGAAATTTCGCCCGGACGTGGCGTGCCGCCGCCGCCCACCAGTGCGACGCCGGATGCGGTGTGATGCGGCGCACGGTACGGTCGCACCTTCCAGCGCGCAGCGGAAAAGCCCCCGGTCAGCGATTGCACCGCCGCCGATTCCAGCGCTTCTTCATCGGTCATGGGCGGCAAGATGCCAGGGAAGCGTGCCGCCAGCATCGACTTGCCGGTGCCGGGCGGTCCGACCAGGAGCACGCTGTGGCCACCGGCCGCAGCGACTTCGAGCGCGCGCTTGGCCTGCAATTGGCCTTTGACGTCGGAAAAATCGAGATAGGCGGGGGCGGCCGGCTTGATGGCCGGACGATGCTGCGTCAGCCGGGCGTCGCTGTCGGCACCGCGCGCGGCGAAATGCGCGCACACCTGCAACAGCGAATCGGCAGGGAAAATGGTGGCGTCGGCAACCAACGCGGCTTCGTCGGCGTTGTCACGCGGCAGGATGAAGATGCGTCGGCGGCCGTCGCTGTGATGCGAGGTGCGCATGGCGTAGGTCATCGCCAGCGCGCCGCGGATCGGTCGCAAGTCGCCCGACAGCGACAACTCGCCGGCGAATTCGTATTCGTCAAGACCGTCGCCGGGCATTTGTCCAGACGCGGCCAGGATGCCCAGCGCGATCGGCAGATCGAAGCGGCCCGACTCCTTGGGCAGATCGGCCGGCGCGAGATTGACGGTAATCCTCTTGGCGGGAAACTCGAAACGTGCGTTCTGCAAGGCGGCGCGCACGCGGTCCTTGGATTCCTTGACCTCGGTTTCCGGCAGGCCGACGATGGTAAAGGACGGCAGGCCGTTGGCCAGGTGAACTTCCACCGTGACCTGCGGCGCATGCATGCCCGCCAGCGCACGGCTTTTCAGTACGGCAAGGCTCATCGGGACCGAATCAGGAGGATTTCTGACGCGCTTCCAGTTCGAGCACGCGGGCTTCCAGCTCTTCCAGCTTGGCGCGTGTCTTGGCCAGCACTTGTGCCTGGATATCGAATTCTTCGCGGGTCACCAGGTCCAGCTTGGAGAATCCCTGGCTCAGCATGGCCTTGACGTTCTTTTCAATATCCTTGGCGGGCGAGTTCTCGATGGCCTTGTTGATTTTGGATTGAATATCTTCGAAGAATTGTGGCTTGTCCATGATGCTTCCTTTGATTGGGTAATGACGATCCGACAAGTGTAGCGCTTCCGTTGTCCTGCGGGAAAACAATGCGGTGCAAAAGGCGCCGGTGCAATCGGCGTGAGGACACTACTTGTCAGAATGGCGCTGCGCGGAAACGTTCAGCACCGGCTAAGGCAGCTAACAATGGCTGTTTTATATAAGAACGCGGTTGCCGGAAATCCAGCATACAAAGGCACAAGGTGATTGCATTTTTGCAACACTTTAATGCGTGCTTCACTGGGCGGCGAAACCACGCCCAGTTCTGCACCATAAAAAACTGAAAATTTCTCGACGGAAAATGTGACGTCGAAATTGTTGCGCACTATTGTTGTGCGATGATGTTTGTGTTTCACTTTAATGCACTGTTTTTGGGAAAAAAAGAAAAAATGCCTAATTGGAATGTTAATTTGCGCTAAAAAAAGTAACGCAAACCGCCAAAAAAGGGTTGGCATGGCTCCTGCTATACAAGTTGTGCAGAAATGAACAATTTGTTGTTTAACAGAAACCTAGAGGGACGCCATGAAAAAATTGATTCTTGCAACAGCAGTCGCAGCATCGTTTGTCGCCAGTTTTGCCCATGCGGAAGACGCACCGAAGCCAGATAATGAATTCACCTTCAACGCTGCGGTCGTCAACGACTACCGTTATCGCGGCCTGACACAAACGCGCTTCGACCCGGCTTTGCAAGTCGGAGCTGACTACACGCACAACCCGACCGGTTTGTATGCAGGCACATGGCTGACCAACATCAAATGGATCAAGGATGCGGGCACTCTGACCGGCACCAATACCAAGGGCAATGTCGAGTGGGACATCTATGGCGGTAAGCGCGGCGATATCGGCGGCGGATTTACCTACGACGTCGGCGGTCTGTACTACTACTATCCAGGCAACACGTTGTCCAACAGCGGCGTCAAGAACGCCAACACATTCGAACTCTACGGCCAGGTCGGCTACGGTCCTGCGTACTTCAAGTACTCGCAATCGCTGACCAATCTGTTCGGTAACGTCAACAGCAAGTACAGCCAGTATTTCGACCTGGGCGCCAACATCGACACCTGGTACGGCGTGATCCTCGGTCTGCATGTCGGTCGTCAGAACGTCAAGGGCAGCAACAATGGCGTCTCCAACGATCAATACAGCTACACCGACTGGAAAATCGGCCTGAGCAAATCGTTTGAAGAACTGGCCGGCGTCACCCTGGGTGTTGCTTATCTTGGCACCAATCTGAAGGATGGCGTGCAAACAACTCCTGTTTCCGACGGCGCCAAGAATGTCGGCAAGAGTGGCTTCGTCGTTTCCCTCAGCAAAACTTTCTAATCGAGGTTGGTATGAAACTGATTACAGCGATCATCAAACCATTTAAGCTCGACGAGGTGCGTGAAGCCTTGTCGGCGATCGGCGTGCAAGGTATCACCGTGACCGAAGTCAAGGGTTTCGGGCGCCAAAAAGGCCACACCGAGCTGTATCGCGGTGCGGAATATGTTGTGGATTTCCTGCCGAAGACCAAGATCGAAGCCGCAGTCGACGATTCCATCGTCGAGCGCGCGCTGGAAGCCATCGAGGCTGCAGCACGCACAGGCAAAATCGGCGACGGCAAGATCTTCGTACAGGATCTGCTGGACGTTATCCGCATCCGTACCGGCGAAACCGGCAAAGACGCTCTTTAAGGGGGAACAGTAATGAGTATTAAAAAAATGTTTTCAAGTGCGCTCGCTATCGGCACGTTGTTGTTGGCGGTAAGTTTCGCCGCACCGGTCCAGGCGCAAGACGCGCCGAAGCCGGAAGCTGCCGCAGCAGCTGCGCCTGCCGCGGAAGCGCCGAAGGCTGATGCACCGAAAGCCGAAGCGCCTGCAGCGGCTCCGGCTGCCGCAGCGGCCGCTCCTGCAGCTCCGGCTGCCGCCGCAGCTGCGCCGGCGCCTGTTCCGAACAAGGGCGACACGGCCTGGATGCTGGTATGTACTGCATTCGTGATCCTGATGACTTTGCCGGGCCTTGGCCTGTTCTACGGCGGCCTGGTTCGCAGCAAGAACATGTTGTCGGTGCTGATGCAATGTTTCGTGATCTTCTCGCTGATCTACATCCTGTGGTTCGTGTACGGCTACAGCATCGCATTCACTGAAGGCAACGCGTTCTTCGGCGGCTTCGATCGTCTGTTCCTGCACGGCCTGAACGGCGATTCGACCACAGCGACCTTCAGCAAGGGCGTCGTGATTCCTGAGTTGGCGTTCGTGGCCTTCCAGGGCGCGTTCGCAGCCATCACCGTGGCGCTGATCATCGGCTCCTTCGCAGAGCGTGTGAAGTTCTCCGCCGTGATCGTGTTCTCGATCCTGTGGTTCACCTTCTCGTACCTGCCAATGGCCCACATGGTCTGGTTCTGGCCTGGTCCGGATGCCTTCACCGACGCTGCTGCTGCAGAAAAGGCGACTGCGATTTCGGGTTGGTTGTTCCAGAAGGGCGCGCTGGATTATGCCGGTGGCACCGTGGTGCACATCAACGCTGCGATCGCCGGTCTGGTCGGTTCGTATGTGATCGGCAAGCGCGTCGGTTACGGCAAGGAAGCCTTCAAGCCGCATAGCCTGACTCTGACCATGGTCGGCGCCTCGCTGCTGTGGTTCGGCTGGTTCGGCTTCAACGCCGGCTCCGGTCTGGAAGCCAACGGCGGTGCAGCGTTGTCCTTCGTCAACACCATCCTGGCAACTGCTGCTGCAGTGCTGTCGTGGAGCTTCGGTGAATGGATCGGCAAGGGCAAGCCTTCGATGCTGGGTGCAGCGTCGGGTGCGGTCGCCGGTCTGGTGGCGATTACTCCTGCGGCCGGTTTCGTCGGTGTCTGCGGTGCGGTTGTGATGGGCCTGCTGGCCGGTCTGCTGTGCCTGTGGGGTGTCACCGGTCTGAAGAAGCTGCTGGGTTCGGACGATGCGCTGGACGTGTTCGGCGTGCACGGCGTGGGCGGTATCCTGGGTGCGATCCTGACTGGCGTGTTCGCTGCGCCTAGCCTGGGTGGCACAGGTATCTATGACTACGTCGCCAACGCAGTCGCTCCCGACTACTCGATCGGCGGTCAGGTCTGGATTCAGTTCCAGGGCGTGCTGACTACCGTGATCCTGTCGGGCGTGGTCTCCTTCATCGCCTACAAGCTGGTCGACATCGTGATCGGTCTGCGTGTGACGGAAGAAGAAGAGCGCGAAGGTCTGGACATCTCCAGCCACGGCGAATCGGCTTACCACTCCTAATTGTTTCCCGGGGGCCTTGCGCCCCTTTCAGAAGCGCCCGCGACTCCGTTCCGGGCGCTTTTTTTATGTCTCTTTAAAAAAACGACAACGCCGCCATGTAAAAGGCCTCTCCACCAGATATTGCCATGTGGCGAGCGACGTAATAGCCAGAATCCCGCTAAAATGGCCGGTTCCTGTCGGTTTTGTTATCGATTCTTTTTATCGGTCACCGGTCGCTATTTCGTCTAATCGCTACCCAGCACGCGCAGAAGGTCTTTTATGGTTCCGCATCTTGTCACCGCCCTCAACGGTCCGCTTCTCGACCTGGAAAAGAAAATCCTGGGCGCCACTCCCGCTATCGAGCGCTGGTTCCGCATGGAGTGGCAAGAGCACACGCCGCCGTTCTATTGTTCGGTCGACCTGCGCAATGCCGGCTTCAAGCTGGCGCCGGTGGATACCAACCTGTTCCCGGGCGGCTTCAACAATCTGTCGCCGGAAATGCTGCCGCTGGCCGTGCAGGCCGCCATGGCCGCGATCGAAAAATATTGCCCGGATGCAAAGAACCTGCTGCTGATCCCCGAGCATCACACGCGCAACAGCTTCTACCTGCAAAACATCGCGCGGCTGATGCAGATATTCCGCCAGACCGGCCTCAATGTGCGCCTCGGCACGCTGGAAGACATCAAGAAGCCCAAGCAGATCGACCTGCCCGACGGCAGCACCATCACGCTGGAGCCGCTCGAGCGATCCAAGAACGGTCGCCGCCTGGGTCTGAAGAACTTTGATCCCTGCACCGTGCTTCTCAACAACGACCTGTCGATCGGCATTCCGTCGGTGCTGGAACACCTCGACGAGCAAAACGTCCTGCCGCCGCTGCATGCCGGCTGGGCGGTGCGTCGCAAGAGCAACCACTTTTCGGCCTACGACGACGTGGTGAAGAAATTCGCCAAGCTGGTCGATGTCGATCCGTGGATGCTCAATCCGCTCTACGCCAAATGCGGCGAGCTCAATCTGCAGGAAGACGCCGGCTCCGATTGCCTGGCCGACAACGTCAGCAGCCTGTTGTCGAAGATCCGCAAGAAGTACAAGGAATACGGCATCAAGGAACAGCCGTTCGTGATCGTCAAGGCCAACGCCGGCACTTACGGCATGGGCATCATGACCGTCAAGGACGCCAGCGAGGTCAAGGACCTCAACCGCAAGCAGCGCAGCAAGCTGGTGGTTGGCAAGGAAGGCCTGGAAGTCAACGAACTAGTGATCCAGGAAGGCGTGCATTCGTTCGAGCGCATCAACGAAGCCGTGGCCGAGCCGGTGGTCTACATGATCGACCGTTACGTGGTGGGCGGCTTCTATCGCGTGCACGCCGATCGCGACGTCAATGAAAACCTGAACGCCCCCGGCGCGCATTTCGTGCCGCTGGCGTTCCAGCAGCAGCATGCCTTGCCGGACCTGCAAGCCAAGCCCGGCACCGCAGCGCCGAACCGCTTCTACATGTACGGAGTGGTGGCGCGCCTGGCGTTGCTGGCGGCGTCGCTGGAAATGGAAAAGACCGATCCGAATCCGGAAGTCTATTAATTTCTGCCCATTCTTACCCGACGGATATTTCATGAAAATCGCTTTCCTCGCTGACCCGCTGGACACCTTCAAGATTTACAAGGATTCGACCTTCGCCATGATGCGCGAGGCGGCCCGGCGCGGTCATTCCATTTATGCCTTCGAGCAAGGCGACATCGCGCTGGAAAGCGGGCTGGTAACCGCCAATGTGGCAAAGATCATCCTCACCGGCGAGGCCGACGACTGGTATCGCGCCGAGACGCCGGTATCGACATTCTTGTCCGAGTTCGACGCCATCGTGATCCGCAAGGATCCACCCTTCGACATGGAATACATCTACAAGACGTATTTGCTGGAACTGGCAGAAAAGCAGGGTGCGCGCGTGTTCAACAAGCCCGAAGCGATCCGCAACCACAATGAGAAACTGGCGATCGCGCAGTTCCCGCAATACACCGCGCCGACAATGGTCACGCGCGACGCCAAGCGCCTGCGTGCTTTCCACGCCGAACACAAGGATGTCATCCTGAAGCCGCTCGACGGCATGGGAGGCATGGGCATCTTCCGCATCGGCCAGGATGGCATGAATCTCGGGTCGGTCATCGAGACCCTGACCGACAACGGCAACCGGACCATCATGGCGCAGCGTTTCATCCCGGAAATTTCCAAGGGCGACAAGCGGATTCTGCTGATTGGCGGTAAAGTGGTGCCGCACGTTTTGGCGCGCATCCCGCAAGGCGGGGAAGTGCGTGGCAATCTGGCGGCCGGCGGTCTGGGTGTGGCGCAGCCGATTTCGCCGCGTGAGCTGGAGATTGCCGAAGCATTGGCGCCGGTATTGGCGCAGCGGGGGTTGTTGCTGGTAGGATTGGACGCTATTGGCAATTATTTAACAGAAATCAATGTTACCAGTCCGACCTGTTTCCAGGAAATCACGCAGCAAAGCGGCTTCGATGTTGCCGCCATGTTCGTCGATGCGCTGGAAACGGCAGTCGCCGGCAGCTGAAGCAATGCAACCAGCGTCGAGCCTGGCAACATAAATAGTGTAGAAATTCATGGTTGGTATCCTTCTCCTCACGCATGCCCCGCTGGGTCAGGCTTTCATCGCGGCGGCCACGCATGTCTTCCGCGGCTTGCCGGAACGCATCGAAGCAATCGACGTCATCGCCGATCAGAATCCGGCGGAAGTGCAGCGCTTGGCGGCCGAGGCCGTGCATCGTCTCGATGACGGCAGCGGCGTGCTGGTCATCACCGACGTCATGGGCGGCACGCCGTCCAACTGCACCGGCTACCTGTGCGCCATCGACAATGTTGAAATCATCGCCGGCATCAGCCTGCCGATGCTCCTGCGTGCACTGACTTACCGCAACGATACCCTCGACGTCGTCATGGAAATGGCCCTGGCCGGCGGCCAGAGCGGCGCCGTCCGCATCGACAACCGCATTCGCGTCTCATCCCAATAAAAAGCACAAAGAAAGAATTGCCATGATTCAAAAAGAACTTGAGATCATCAACAAGCTCGGTCTGCATGCGCGCGCGTCGGCCAAATTCACGCAACTGGCGTCGAAGTTCAAATGCGAAGTCTGGATGACCTTCAACAAGCGCCGCGTCAACGCCAAGTCCATCATGGGCGTGATGATGCTGGCCGCCGGCAAGGGCACCAAAGTGCTGCTGGAAACCGAAGGCGACGACGAACAGGATTGCTTCAATGCACTGGAAGCGCTGATCCTGGATCGATTCGGCGAAGGCCAATAATCCAGTGAAGTCGTAAGTCTTCGAATTTTTCCCGTTTGTTTTCCTCTTGTTTTGCCGCACGATTGCTAAATCACGCGTTGTCCGGTAAGGTTTTGAGAGCTACCGCGCATGAACACAGATGACGGCACAATAAAATAACGCAGGAGACAAACGCGATGGCATCTTTCACCTTACACGGCATCCCGGTTTCCAAGGGAATCGCCATCGGCCGCGCGCATCTGCTCGCACCGGCCGCACTGGACGTCAAACATTATCTGATTCCCGAAGAGCAGGTCGAAGCGGAAGTACTGCGCCTCAAGAACGCAATTGCCGCCGTCCATCAGGAACTGCAAACCATCCGCGACGACTTGCCCAAGGATGCGCCGCCCGAACTGGGCGCCTTCATTGACGTGCATGCGCTGATCCTGTCAGACCCGATGCTGGCCGAAGTGCCGCTCAACATCATCCGTCATCGCTATTACAACGCCGAATGGGCGCTGGTCACGCAGATCGACGGCCTGTCGGCGCAGTTCGACGAGATTGAGGATCCCTATCTGCGCGAGCGCAAGGCGGACATCCAGCAAGTCGGCGACCGTGTGCTCAAGGTGCTGACCGGCAGCGCCATCAGTCTTCCTCCGACCGCAGGGGAGGGCGCGACCGCCAGTATCATCGTCGTCGCGCATGATATTTCGCCGGCCGACATGCTGCAGTTCCGCGACGGCGCCTTCGCCGGTTTCGTCACCGACCTCGGCGGCCAGAATTCGCACACCGCGATTGTCGCGCGCAGCCTCGACATTCCGGCCGCAGTGGGCATGAACAACGCCTCGGTGCTGGTCAAGCAGGAAGACGTGCTGATCATTGACGGCGACGCCGGAGTGGCCATCGTCAATCCGTCTCCGCTGGTGCTGGCGCAATACCGCGCGCGTCAGGAGCGCATGCTGCGCGACCGCAAGAAACTCGGCCGTCTGAAAAAGACCCCGGCGATCACCCAGGACGGCACCGAAATCACGCTGCTGGCGAATATCGAGTTGCCCACCGACAGCGCTCCCGCGCTGGAAGCAGGGGCCAACGGCGTCGGTCTGTTCCGCTCCGAGTTCCTGTTCATGGGCCGCGCCGGTCATTTGGAAAAATTTCCCTCGGAAGACGAGCAGTTCGATTCATATTGCCAGACCGTGGTGTCGATGAAGGGCCGCCCCGTCACGATCCGCACGCTCGACGTCGGCGCTGACAAGCCACTCGACGAAGACGAACAAACCGCGCTGAATCCGGCGCTGGGTTTGCGCGCGATCCGCTATTGCCTGAGCGAACCGCAGATGTTCCTGACGCAGTTGCGCGCGATTTTGCGCGCCTCGGCCTTCGGTCCGATCAAGCTGCTGATTCCGATGATGGCGCACGCGTTCGAAGTCGACCAGACGCTGGCGCTGATCGAGCAGGCCAAGGAACAGCTGCGCCAGCGCAAGCAGAAGTTCGACGAAGACATCGAGGTCGGCGCCATGATCGAAATTCCGGCTGCGGCGCTGGCCTTGCCGATCTTCATCAAGCGCCTCGATTTCCTTTCGATCGGCACCAACGACCTGATCCAGTACACGCTGGCCATCGACCGCGTCGACCACGAGGTGGCGCATCTGTACGATCCGCTGCATCCGGCCGTGCTGTTCCTGTTATCGAGCGTGATCTCGATGGCGCGCAAGGCCGGTATCCCGGTCGCGGTGTGCGGCGAAATGGCGGGCGATGTGAAGTGGACGCGGCTGTTGCTGGGCATGGGTCTGCTGGAGTTTTCCATGCATCCTTCGCAACTGTTGTCGGTCAAGCAGGAAATCCTCAACAGCGACCTGACCCTGCTTGAGCCGCAGGTCAAAAAAGTGCTGAAGGCCACCGAACCGGCCGCCATCGAAGCCGCTATGGCGCAATTGCGCGCCATCAACAGCGAACCGGAAATCAAGGCCACCGCCGCACGGCGCCGCTGACAGCACGACAGAGCATGCCATCAATGGTGGTTTGACGGCATGCCCCGACTTGGTTATTCTTACACCACTGCGCCGATTTGAATGGTTTTCCAAACCTCAGCTTGCGGGCGCCGGAACCCTGGTTCCATCTAAATACGGCTAAAGCGAGCTTGGTGCAATACAAGACAAGCCCAGAATTTAGCCCGTGAGCGCAAGCTCCGGGCTTTTTTGTTTTCGGGCCCCTGAATCTGTACACGGACATCACGGACATAACCGTAAGATAACGAAGAGAGCCCATGTCGATCGGAATCGTATCGCCGCAAATCATGCATTTCCCCGAGCCGCTGCCGCTCAAGAACGGCACGGCGCTGGCCGACTACGTGCTGATGTATGAAACCTACGGCACGCTCAATGCCGACAAATCGAACGCCGTGTTGGTGTGCCACGCGCTCAACGCCTCGCACCACGTCGCCGGCGTCTACAAGGATGACCCCGACAACGTCGGCTGGTGGGACAACATGGTCGGCCCCGGCAAGTCGCTCGACACCGACAAGTTCTTCGTCATCGGCGTCAACAACCTCGGCTCCTGTTTCGGCTCGACCGGCCCGATGCATACCAATCCGGCCACCGGCAAGCCTTACGGCGCGAGTTTCCCCGTGGTGACGGTGGAAGACTGGGTCAACGCCCAGGCGCGCCTGGCCGACCAGCTCGGCATCGTGCAGTTTGCGGCGGTCATGGGCGGCTCACTGGGCGGCATGCAGGCGCTGGCGTGGAGCATCATGTATCCGGATCGCCTGCGCCACTGTGTGGTGATTGCCTCGACGCCGAAGCTGTCTGCGCAAAACATCGCTTTCAATGACGTCGCGCGCCAGGCGATTTTGACCGATCCGGATTACCACGGCGGCGATTTCTACGCGCACGGCGTGGTGCCGAAAAACGGCCTGCGCGTGGCGCGCATGGTCGGCCACATCACCTACCTGTCGGACGATGACATGGCCGAAAAATTCGGCCGCGACCTGCGCTCAGGCGAGTATCAGTTCGGCTACGGCGTGGATTTCGAGATCGAATCCTACCTGCGCTACCAGGGCGACAAATTCTCAACCTACTTTGACGCCAATACCTACTTGCTGATCACCAAGGCGCTCGACTATTTCGATCCCGCGCGCGACTTCGGCGGCGACCTGCGCAAGGCGCTGGCCGGCACCAAGGCGCAATTCCTGCTGGCCTCGTTCACCACCGACTGGCGCTTTTCGCCGGAACGCACCCGCGAAATCGTGCAGGCACTGGTCAGCAACAAACGCCGCGTCAGCTATGCCGAAATCGACGCGCCGCACGGCCACGACGCCTTCCTGCTGGACGACGCGCGCTACATGAAATTGCTGCGCGAATACTATCAACGCGTCTGGGCGGAAATCGCCATGGAGGAGAGCGTATGAATTTTCCTGAACTGAGCGTACTGCGCCCCGACCTGGCCTTCATCGCGCATTGGATTCCGGCCGGCTCGCAAGTGCTGGACGTCGGCTGTGGCGACGGCGTGATGCTTGACTACCTGCAGACCGACAAGGCCTGCGGCGGTTACGGCATTGAAATCGACGACGCCCGCATCCCGGAATGCGTGGCGCGCAACGTGTCGGTGATCCAGCAGGATCTGGAAGGCGGCCTGGCCATGTTCGAAGATAACGCGTTCGATAACGTGTTGTGCCTGTCGGCGCTGCAAATGGTCAAGGACGTCGAAGGCATCCTGCGCGAAATTGCCCGGGTCGGTCGCGAAGCCACGGTATCCTTCCCCAACTTCGCCTACTGGACGCACCGCATTGCGCTGCTGCGAGGACGCATGCCGGTGTCGAAGTCGCTGCCTTACGAGTGGTACGACACACCCAACCTGCGTTGCGCCACCATCAAGGACTTCGAAGCACTGGCCAACGAGGTCGGCCTCGACGTGCTGGAATGCGTGGCGCTGCATGACGGCAAACCGGTGACATTCCTGCCCAACTGGCGCGGCAGCCTGGCGGTGTTTCGTCTCAAGAAGAAGTAATTCGTTATCTTCATTGCGCCGCCGCTGTTACTGCAACTGCGCAGGAAAAAACGTACCGGCGCCGGCAAATTCCTTATACTCCGCAGACGTCTCCGCCCGGGCTTGCCCGGGGGCGGAGTTCTTCCTGCTTGCACTGACGTCTCGTCCATTCTTCTTCTATGACCGATAAGCGCATTTCCTGGCACAGCTATCTCAACCGTCGCATGCTGATCTGCGTGTTTCTGGGTTTCACCTCGGGGTTGCCGCTGTTCATCCTGCTGAGCTTGTTGCAGGCCTGGCTGGCCAAGTCCGGGCTCAACGTCAAGGCGCTCGGCTTGTTCGCGCTGGTGATGTTTCCCTACACCTGGAAATTCCTGTGGTCGCCGCTGATGGATCGCTTCCATTTCGGCCGCATGGGGCGCCGGCGCGGCTGGATGTTCTTGACCCAGATCGGCTTGTTCTTCGGCATCGGCGCCATGGGCATGCTGGATCCGCAGACCCAGATCGGCACGATCGCCTTCATGGCGTCGGTGGTGGCCTTCCTGTCGGCCAGCCAGGACATCGTGATCGATGCCTTCCGCCGTGAAATCCTGCCGGAAGAAGAGCTCGGCCTCGGCAGCGCCATCCACGTCAACGCCTACAAGCTGTCGGGTATGGTACCGGGCGCTTTGTCGCTGGTGCTGGCCGACCTGATGCCGTGGCAGACCGTATTCTGGATCACGGCCGGCTTCATGCTGCCGGGTTTGCTGTGCACGCTGGCGGTCAGGGAGCCGGTGGTCTACGGCGTGCCGCCCAAGAACCTGCGCGAAGCCGTGGTGCTGCCGTTCCGCGAGTTCGTCAACCGCGGCGGCTGGAACAAGGCGTTGTGGGTGCTGGCCTTCATCTTCCTGTACAAGCTCGGCGACAGCATGGCCACTGCGCTGGCCACCAAGTTCTACATCGACCTCGGCTTTTCCATGACGCAGATCGGCGTGGTCTCGAAAACCACCAGCCTGTGGGCCAGCGTGGTGGGCGGCATCGTCGGCGGGGTCTGGATGATCCGTCTCGGCATCAACAAGGCGCTGTGGGTGTTCGGCGTGATCCAGGCGGTGGCGATCCTCGGCTTCGCCTGGCTGGCCCAGGTCGGCGCCAGCACCGTCGCGCTGGCGGTGGTGATCGGCGTCGAAGCCTTCGGCGTCGGCCTGGGCACCGCCGCGTTTGTCGCCTACATCATGCGCGAGACCGATCCACGCTACACGGCCACGCAATTTGCGCTGTTCACCAGCCTGGCGGCGGTGCCGCGTACCTTCGTCAATTCCTCCGTGGGTTATATCGTCGCCAACATGGGCTGGTTCAATTTCTTCATCCTGTGCTTCATCCTTGCCTTGCCTGGCATGGCCATGCTGTTGAAAATTGCCCCGTGGAATCATGTCGAACATCTCCCGGAAGCGACAGTCGAGATCCCGAAATAGCCGGAAGCTAAAAATATTGCGTCGGCTCTCGTATTTTAGTTGACAAGGGAAAAGTGTTCGCCTATAGTTTTGAGTTCCCTGCGCGGAGAGGTGGCCGAGTGGTTAATGGCAGCAGACTGTAAATCTGCCCTCTTACGAGTACGCTGGTTCGAATCCAGCCCTCTCCACCATTTTGGGAGCAGTCTTGAAGTTGTTGCGGCTGTGAAGTGATAAGTGTTCGATGGCAGTTCCTCGCGGGTGTAGCTCAATGGTAGAGCTGAAGCCTTCCAAGCTTATGACGAGGGTTCGATTCCCTTCACCCGCTCCAAAGTTTTTTGTCCGGTTGCATCGTTTGGCAGTTGGTGCAGTCGGCAGGTATGCCCTTGTAGCTCAGTGGTAGAGCACTCCCTTGGTAAGGGAGAGGCCACGTGTTCAATCCACGTCAAGGGCACCAGTTGTATAGCAGGTGGCAGGTGTTTCACCGTAAGCGCTGCAGCAAGTCAGCAAGTCGATCGGGCGCGTTGCCTGAACATTCTCATAATCGTTAGGAGTCTAAGATGGCAAAAGGCAAATTCGAGCGGACCAAGCCGCACGTGAACGTTGGCACGATTGGTCACGTTGACCACGGCAAGACCACACTGACAGCCGCAATCGCGACCGTGTTGTCGAAGAAATTCGGCGGCGAAGCGAAGGCCT